>Ga0209628_10002054_pt1 | contig 13449 bp, 10 predicted proteins | sample TergutCu122P4_FD_187285 | JGI IMG/M metagenome (GOLD analysis project Ga0209628, IMG submission 187285) | Cubitermes ugandensis P4 segment gut microbial communities from Kakamega Forest, Kenya - Cu122 P4 (SPAdes) (version 2) | ecosystem: Host-associated > Arthropoda: Insects > Digestive system...
CAGCTGGTGATTTTCATTTCCTTTTCCATAGAAAAAATTATAGTCCCCTGCTCTTACTGTGCCCCCTTTATCCCACCTAACCTCCTGCACACCCACTAAATCTAATTTGTATACATTAAAAAAAATTTATATGAGTTTTAAATAAAACCATTACATTTCAGGAAAGCCTGTTCCTGGGTTTGAACCTGGAATGGGTGGCTTCAAGCCATTATTGAGAAAACTGGCTCAAAAGTAATTGGGTGCTGCACACAGAGAAAGCTGGAAAACAAATGTTACTGATCTCCTATGCCACTATAATTCAGATTACACAGACCTGTTGTACATCATCACAGGAAACAAAACTAGGGTCTGTAATTCTAAAATTTTTAATGACCGCCCAAGAGCCAATCAGTAGTATGGAAAAATGCAGGCTGTCCAAGACCAAAGACATTCAACACTGCATTGCAATCAGGAAAAATCAGTCACAGATTTCTGAGATAAAGAAATGTGGCTATTGTGACTTCAGCAATCACCCTGTAGAAACACACATATATACATGTACTGTACACGCCATGGATCCAAAACTTGGCCAATAAAGTGACAATGGGATGTGGAGTTAAGTCATAAAACAAAATACGCAATATAAAGATACTATAAGTATTCAAGTGTGTTGAATAAATCGTACTGTATTTCACATACAGTATTCTAATTTTACACCAAATGCACTATATGCAGCTGACAATAAAATCATGAGCTATTTAGAAATGCCACAGTCTATAACATACACATCACAACGCCATGCCCTAGTTTTGGTTGATCTGTTATGACCCAATGGCCTTCATTGTGAACTTTGTCCCCATCAGACCATCATCCACTTGGTCATTTGATGGAAGCACTAATGAGGCATCATTACAAGAGAGGTGATATGCTGCAGAATGCTGCGTAACGGAAACACAGCAGCAATGAAACTGTTGCACGTTATGTTCTTGTTTAATGCTGAAAGAAAACTACAGATACCAATCTGAAATGAGAGATTACATTAGAAATACACAACAGTCTTCAGCATTACTGTTTCTAGGTACAACAGACTTTTAACATATGCATTTAATAAAGTATGGCATAATGAGTAATTACTGGTAATATTTGATGACCATCATACACTATGTCAAAAAAGTACAAACCAGTATATTAAATGGACAGTTCTTATAAACCCTAACACTAGCAATGAAATCTGAAATGAGGACATAACGCACGATTTGAAGTTCTCACAGAAATGCTCAAGAAGACAGAAATTTGAAGATACTGTTGTGAGGTCCTGCAAGACTTGAACCTTGCTTCATGTGTTGGTATGAATACACTTCACCACACATGCCCGCATGAACACATAAAATAATATTTCTTGCAGTCTGTCAAAAATTGTGTTCAATAAACAACCACTGAAACCACCACAAAAAATGTGGAAATATCAAATATGGGATGGTACTAAAGAGGGCATGAAAAGAGCTGACACATACACAAAGAGCATACATGGGAAGAAAAAGAAGGTAGAAAACTTTGCCATAAGATGACACCATCTGGTTTGTAACGTTTCTGGTTCAAGAAAATATAATTGCCTAGAATCTGTACTAAGTTCATGTTATGTAGAAATAACAAAGACCAAAAATACACCACACAAAGTGCATGCCAACATTTTATTCTTGGTACCATTCAATATCAAATGATAGAAAGTGTCAGTACAATGAAAAAGGGAATACTGTACTTCAATACAAGTCACCACACCTAAGTTCAAACATTATTATAACTACATACTATGTGTCGATATAAAATGATAATGCAATGAATAAAAAATCTTCAAAACCTCCAAATGAACTGCAAAATATGCAACACATTAAAGACAGTGATAATGGCAATAGCCACTGTTCCAACTTTGTTCCAACTTTCATGGAACCTAAGAAATATATCAATAATCAATTGGCATTATCTGCGACCACCACGGCCTCTACGCCCCCTTAATTCCCTCCCCATGTTCCCGCCTTTTTTGGTGCCTCTACTATTATTTGCTCCTCCAGGTCTCATCTTTCCACCTGCCATTGCTCCATATTGTGAACAGAGATTGGATGGTGGCCCAAATGCTGCAGCACCAACCAGCCCACGTGTCAGACCTGCTCTGTAGGCCATCTCCTCCCTTTCTAACATGGCAGCAGCAGTGGCAGCAGGAGACCCCACAAATAAGCCATCTCTCATCCCAAGGGAACCTGCAGATCGACGTATACCTAATGAGCGTGGGGAGAATGATGAATCTATTGCATCTTCCACGTCACGGCGGAAATCAGAGTATCGGCTCAAAGCCAACTCATCTGATGAAAAATCCAGCCGCTGAGGACGACGAGGTGCATAAGGATCCATCACAGGAGGGAAAAAATCCCGCTCCATAAGAGGGGCTGGTCCATAACCATCCACATATAAATCCCTTGTACGAGAACGGATTGGGGCACGAGCAAAATCTCTCAGTGCAGGTCCCATCTGTGGTGGGCCCATAAATCCCATGCGCTGTGGCATGAGAGGTTGGGTTCTTATATTACCCATGGGCATACCCATTCCTCTGCCTCTTGAACCTCCCCTCATTCCTCGTGGTACAGGTCCAGGGACTTGCATTCCTCCACGCATTCTTGAGCTTATACTTCCACGCCCCCTAACCATCATATTACTCCCTTTCATTCCCCTTCCTGTTCGGCCCCTGGTACTTTTACGTGGGGTGTTACGGGGAATAGGATTCTTGGCTTTTGGCAGTTTACTAGGATCCACTCTCTCCAGCAGAATGACCATCTGAGAATGCATGGTATGTGGGGCCACATCCACTGGTATAGTTCGAACTGGAACAAAAGGGTGGCCTGTCATGTTGCTTTTTCCCGCAGGACAACACAGATCAAGAAAGTTTCTGATGGGCGCCTTGCGATTGGAGCACACATACACCAACTTCTGAACGCTGTCCATCTTCCGCAAATGTTGAAGAACTTTCTGATCTAAAATATGAGAAAAATAAATGACTAATGTCAATATTAAATGATGAAGCAAGTAACAAGTCCCTATGAAATTTCCTTGTATTACAGCACTACCTTAATGACTGTGGAAAGAAAATGAAATTGACAACTAAAAACCGTATCACATCATACATTTTAGAATTCATTCATTACAGATCGAAAGGTATACATATGATCTCTTGCAGATTATAAGCAACTAGTTAAATGAAATGTCTTCTATACACCATTTTCCTATCTTTAACAGTCAGTGTGAACTTTTAATGCTGGGTCTTTGAAGTCAAAGCTTTTAATTAAAGACAGATACACATAAAAAGTTTCAATATTTTTTTTTGTTTCTACAAATGAAGCCACATGTACAGTCTATCATGGAATAAATAATTCCATTTGACACCAAAACAATACACGCGACAAGTAAGATTCAACGGCAGTGACAGTGAAAGTTGCTGTCACCTGCAATGTGTAGTCTGGTACATGTATTCACATTTTGCTGCTTAAATTATCTAGGTGGATTTAACTGTCTTGTTAATGAAGGCAGCAGGTTCCTCTGAAGCATCTGTACACTTCTATCAAACTACATGGCATCACATTATAAAAAACAGCTGAAATGAACTTGCAATGCCCACATTTTAAGAGTTTCTTCCCAAACAGCCATACTGACACCCATCTCATTCTTGGTGTTCCAAGTGGACCCACATGAAAATTCTGAATATATACTATGTTTCTCCAATTCAAGCAACATGTGCTCTCTGTGGCTATTTTTTCACAAGATGAAATTTCCCCATAAAAATGTGTATCAGTATGCATTTCATGTCTAGCTAATGAGAATACAACAATTTTGTGTATCTCAGTCCTTAGTGCTTGGAAAAATTTATTTTCATATCTTATGCTGCTTTAAGAGCCATGGAGCTTACACTGCATCTTCTTTCTAAAGTATAACAGACTTAAGAAACATATTTTATAAAATCATCAACCACACTTCCAATTCCTTCCCGTTATACCCACATACTTAATTTTAACGCATTTCTAATGATAAAAAAAGGTAAAGGTCATCCTATAGCATGCCATGAAGGCACAGTGGGGGGTGGGGTGGGGGGAGGACATATAGTTCTATTCTTAACTTCAATGCTATATGGAATGGGTAGTCAACACCATGCCCACCAGTTTTACCCTCTCAGGAAAGAGCGGAAGTACCCAATGCGAAGCTGGGTGGGCCTCAGTGCCATTCTGGAGAGGTGCAGATAAAACATAACATCTTTTCCCCACCAGGGTTCAAACCCTGGGTCATCCAGCCCATAGTAAATCACTACACTGCGTACACAATGGAAGAATAATTATCATATCATTTTATATCAAATCATTACTTAAAATACATATTTACATACTCAAGCCTATTCTTGGTGGATCCAAGATGGGTACAACAGTTTTTCCTGTAATTTTCTCTGTCAAGGTTGGAAGAACATCTTCAACACGGCCAGCAATGAATTCACAGTTTGTTATTTCATTTTTTGCAGCATTAATTTTTGCATCTTCCACATTCTGCTCCAGATATTCCACTCCAAACACTTGACCACATTTCTGAAAAAACAAATGTACTGACACTGATCTCTTACTTCTGTAAGACACATATTCATGGGTAATGAAATCAAAACAAATTTCTGAGGGTGGAGTACAATACCTGCCAGTGGCACTGTCATATGTACTGCGCAACTAATTTTCCATAGCTCATGAACACTAAACAGCCTGTAGTTGAATGTAACGTTCATATATAGTAATGTTAAGAGAAAAAATTGCATATTCTGTCCATAAAAGTTCTCTGCCAGCAATGACTTTTTAAGATCACTTTGCAGAAAAATGTTTAAGATGGAAGTGACAACAAGAACACCTTGTGAAAAGACTTGTTTAAAGCCTGTGGTTATGTTACTGTCAGCAAAGAGTGCTAGCTGACTAAGCTACCATACTGATGTGCATACCTTACATCTTTTTTAACCCAAAGTTTAGGCCCAAAAGTTACGACGTATCAATCTTTATTGTACGGCCTTTTAAAGCCCAGGTTTCTTGCAGAGTATCCTGGGCACTTAATTCTGGCTCCAAAGGGTTTAATGCCCACTGTAGGCCAGTGTTTCCACTTTCTGAGGAAAATGATGTACATTAAACAGACAGCATGTCCCATTTTTCTGCTAAAAGTTAAATATGTGAAAACTTCACACAACACAATTTATATACTGTGGGTAAGGTTAGAAAATTACTGCTGCAGAATTAGTGCTGATTTGTACTACTGCCAGTCTGTAACAACAAATGTGGCACTAGTTCACACATTTTGATTAGGCCCTCATGTTGGTGGAACTCAATTTGTCTGTAAAATCACCAATTTGGCATTCTCTGAAAGGGGGGGGGGATTTTTTGCCTTAGTGACAAATTCTTGTTTCATACTATCTCGGTGACATAAAACTGCAATACTTCATCACATATTTTCATTAACACAGTACTTGCCCATTGACGTAACTGATGTTGAACTTCAACTAGAGGAAACAATTCCTATGAAAGCCCCTTACAAGCCTTCCTGCCTCTCTTTGGCCTCCAGAAGTGTCAGTTTTATGTTTTTTCTGATAATGAGCATGACATTCACTAACAAACAACTACCTTTCTATGATGCAAGTTCCATTCTTTTCCACATAACTTACAACCATCCTTTTGAACCTGAATGTGAAAAGTTTTACCATATTTACTCAAATGCAAGAGTGGTTTACCTTAAGTATGGTGCTTAAATACACATGGTTGTCTTAATCTTCTGTTTTTGGAGTTTGCCCATTGACCTAATTTTTTAAAGAAGCATGATATTTCCGAAGCCAACCCTGTTTTCATTTTCAAGTAAAGAAGCACATAACCTGGTGGACCCATTAGATAAAGCTATTCTGTCACTGGGCACCATACAAACAGTACATTTGTTAATAGAAGCACCTGAGAACAGACCTAGTCCAAGGGTAGTAACAGGAAGATGGCTATTGGAAAATTAAAAACTAACTACACAGCTCAAAAATAATACCTGGACCAATCCACAAATTAAAAACCATAAAAAGAGCCATGAATGCAGACTGATCAGACCACAGACATAACAGAAAAATCCAGAACACATGTGTTTAAAAACCTTAACACCACTAACACCATCTGTGGAGAAAATTGTGACTCTTAATGGTTTCAAGTAAGTTTATAAAGCAAGAAATATAAATGTATTATTCTGTCAATGTGGATCAAACAGCATGGCAGCACATCTCACCAGAAATTACTGTGAAGGGTGTTAAGTAGTGCTGTATATCCAATACAATGGATGGAACTGATGATAGTCGTGGAATGTCAATAAAAACGATGGGGATGTTACGAGTTAGTTCGTTGAAGATGAAGGCACTGGCTGTGAAGATGGGGACAGTGACAATGATTGGTAAAGGCAGACAGAATCTAACATGCTTTGTGTATTAAGTGTATGAAATTAATAGGAAAGTATTTTTTCTTAGCAGATGCCACATTTTTGTGGGGTCGTCTTAGATTTGGATAAATACATTTTCCCTTGGCTGACGTGTTTTATTTGGGGGTTGTCGTAGATTAGAGTCATCCTGCATTCAGGTAAATACAGTATTTCCCCATGTTTGACACTTTCACATTTCTTGACTGTATTGAATGCAATATAGTACCAAACAGTGCCAATCCAAGATCTCAGCCACAATGAATTTTTTTACACTTACTTTGTACAAACCTGTTCTGCATGAAATGCAGTATAATAAGAGGCCTTACATAAACACCTTCCATAGGTTAACCCCACTGACAGCAACCCATTATTTTTATGACCTGCTATCAATATCATATACCTGGTCAATGTTCAGTTAAGGCCATGTGCCAGACAGTAAGCAGTCACTGCTGCCGCTGTCCTGCAAACAATGGGCTTACCCGAGACTTGGAGGTTGCCGCAGTGATGCTTATGTAGATTTGTCTTCTGAAATATGAGTCTGTGTAGAATGATTAGAATCAACTATCTTTCTGAGAAACTTACTGTTTCCTTTGTTACATCTCAAATGTTACAGAACAGCCAGTGTACTTATACTGGATGTCGCAGTGCGGACTATCCATTTACAATACATGCAGTAATGCAAAGTAGCCAGTTTCAAATGAACACTGAACAAGATTTGTAAGTGTCAGCACCCCCATAACCCTCCCTCATGTTTATGGCGTAGAAATCATCCAAACTGAAATGAGGAAGTGCCTAAGAAAATTAATGAAACACAAATTCATGCCAATGCTGTCCAGCATAGCAGCAACCAACACTATTCAAAAATAAGTGTGGTACAAATTTAGACTGTGTAAGAGGCCAACTCCATGGACCATACAAGTCCACAAGTGTTTTTTGGGGGGGTTCTGTGGTGGGTCAGCTGACCACACTTGCAGTGCAGCCTTGCCTGACACTCAACCATAAGGTGGGAAAGTGCTCAGAGGGCACATACTTAGGGATCATTATGTTGATGGTGCAGCACTAACGTAGCTGGATAAGTCAGATGGGTGTGTAACCTGTTCCCACTGTGACATATCCTGCAGATGTTGTTATGAAGCTGTTACCACTTAAGAAATCTTTGTAGGAACTGTGCAAGGCATGACCACTAAGTACAAATGTGGGAACTAGTCTCCAAGACCCAGACATGAGGGTAAGGTGGTTTCTTTAGACCTTTGCCCAAAGTCACTCCTCCTAAATGTGGCCTGCACTGGGATTTCCAACAAAACTTAAGTTCAGGAGTACCTGTGATTTTGATGATAAGGAGTTATGCACTGTGCTCATCCTCATACCTTCCAAATTACAGCTCTCAAAAGAATACTGTACAGTCATCAGTAACTTGTATGACAATAAATTTGACGTTCATGGGACCGTGCTCCGTTAACGTATTCTTTTAATTATAACCAACAAGATGCAACGTTATACAATATTCTTTATTACCGTCAATGCTCAAACACGTTTCAGGAGGTTTCTCCTCCCAACATCAGGAGCTCAAAAACTGCACACACAGCATCGGGTATATGCCAAGCTTGGCATATACCCAATGCTGTGTGTGCAGTTTTTGAGCTCCTGATGATGGGAGGAGAAACCGCCCGAAACATGTAGAGCATTGACAATAATAAAGAATATTGTATAACGCTGCATCTTGTTGGTTGTACTTAAAAGAATATATTGTATGACAACAAATTACTTTCATCTTTATTACAAATTCAACGCTGGGCGAGTGACTTGAGGTGCAGTACTGAAACTGTGAGTAACAAATCAAGTGTGGCTTTCTAAGAAAAATTCTTATAGTTTTGATGAGCCCTGGAGCATGGTGGTGAAAGCTTGCTCCCATCAACTCCAAGATCCAGCACAAGGAGATCCAGTTCAACTGACATGTAACAGTACTGCGATATTATTTTACACCACCAGTGCATTTTTTACACTCTCAAACTACTTACAACTGATAAAATGTATTTTGATGGAATGGTCTTCTCTGTGCTATTAGGCTATCTTGGATGGAGAGACAGAGAAAACGAAGAAAAACACCACAATAAACGTGTGCAACAATTTTGATGTGGAAAGTATCATGCATTGTACAGAATTATTAATTTATATAACCAACTTACATGCACCAAAATATATACACATCAGACTTAGTAAATCTCCTACATGTTTCAGCGTGTCAATAGTGCCATCATCAGGGAGTCCTCTCAGTAGCTAACGTAGCATCCTCAAAATGGTGCGTTGCAAAGTGGGTAAAAACACAACAATGCACTTGCCCATGCATTAAAATTTTTGGTTAAAACACCACAATGCCCACAGAACAAATGTTAAAAGCCTTACTAGCAATGTGCCTTCGAGCACCATACAGACTGTCAGTGGAGGCTCTACAATCTTCACTGATGTTAATGATCATCCAGAAATAATCTTCAGGCTGGTAATATATTAAAGAGAGGGTGAGGGTGCTGGCAGGCACACAGGAGCACATCGCACAATTAATTACTTATATTGATTTAGCCAAAAAATGTAAAGTTGGGGGAAAAAATATGTAACGTATTTACTTTTTTCCCTAAATCTGTCTGGAAATGAGTGCACAAATTATGTAAGTGAATAAAACAGGATGAAAAGCCTGTTACAAACATTCCCAACATCTTTCTCAAACTTGCATCAACTGCCCCCTTCCTCAAAGAATTCTAATTAAAACTCTGTACACATTACTTGTTTCTCCATTTAATATACATCTGTAACTTCCTTGCATTCATCAACCTAATAACAGTAAGGTGTACATGTCACTTAGCTACTGTTTATATGGTGTCTTAAAACATTTTCCACAGCAGTGACTGCTTACTATGTACAATATTCCTAATGTATTTAAGTGCTTTGTTACTTACTTTGGCTACACAAAGACCAATCCCTCCAGTACCACAACAAAGGTCAAGTACTGATGTATCTTCAGTTGGCTCTACCAGATCAATGATGGCATAATACAACACTTCAGCACCTTTGGTGTTTACTTGGAAATAGGAAGAGGGTGACAGTTGGAATGTCAAGTCCAACATATCTTCTTCTAAGTGAGTTTTCCCATATAAATGTTCCATCTGGGGCAAAGGGACACCCACAAGCCTAAAAAGTTAGAGAAATCAATCAGTTTCCACAAAAATGCAGAAAAGATCTGGAAAAAAGAAACACAATGTCAAGGTTAACATTATCCACACTGTGTCCACTAGAATGACTATACAGTATATAATCCAACCAATGGCACAAGTAACCATACATATTTCTTAGTGTGTGATACTCCTACATGTCAGCCCAAACAGGCCATCTTCAGGGTGATCATTATAAAGGAATACACTTATAGTAAATGCTGTCCAAGATGTGCACATATGAAGTGAAAATACAATGTTATCAATTCAAATGTTACTAAAAATGTAGATTAACTACACATATTTTACATTTGATAATTTTATGTTTAGTTGCATACAAACATCTGTATCATTACTGTCATCTTTCTATGGAGCAATGACCCGTAAATAGTTAATTAAGAATTAGAATTCATGTAGTTTTTCTTACAATAAAGATATCAAGAACTATAATTCTGCCTATTGTTTTGTACAGGTGTGAAGCTTGGTCCCTCACAGTGACTGAGCAACGTAGGCTGATGGTGTCTGAGAATAGGGTGCTGAGCAAAATATTTGGGCCTAAGAAGGACAAGGCAACAGGAGAGTGGATAAACTACATAATCAGAAGCTAACTGATCTCTCCTCACAAAATATTATTCGGGTGATCAAACGCGTGGAGAATGTAGCACATATGTTGGGGGGGGATAGAGAGTTTTGGTGGGGAATCCTGAGGGAAAAAGACCACTTGGAAGACCCAGGCACAGATGGAAGGATAATATTAAAATGGATCTTCAGGAAGTGGAATGGGGGGGCATGGACTGGATTATCAGGCTCACGACAGGGACAGGTGGCGGGCTCTTGTAAACGCCGTAATGAACCTTCAAGTTACACAAAATGCGGGGAATTTCTTGACTAGCCGAGGACCGGATAGCTTCTCAAGAAGGACCCTGCTCCTTGGAGGAAGGAAGTAAATAAGTAAGTAGTTTTTTTTACATATGATGGTTGAATTGCAGTAGTTGTACTGTATGAAAAGTATATATATATATTCTTTTCATTCTATTCTGTGTTGTGTGTTGATGCTTACAGTACAGTGGACAACAGAGTACTGCATCTGTGTCCGTGCTGGTAAGCGGTGCTATTCCAATGTTTGTTTACATGCATGCATGTTGTAGTTGAATGTCATAATATTTCATAGAGGGGGCTTTGTTTGCAAGTGTTTTGTTCATTAATTGGAACACTATGGTGTTAATACAATGACATTTAAAAACACTGTAAACAGCTATGGTTACATGTGCAATTAGTTGGATTAAATACTGTGTATATATATAATCAAAGGTTGGTCAAGTTAAGTGCTTTGTGAAGCAATCCCTATACAGGCCAGGACAGGCCCCGAGGGTTCCAGGAGGCTGAGGCTCCCAGATTTCAAGACAATCAGCACATGAAGGTGGAAAGGTTGTCAGCACTATGCACTGGCTGCCTTTTCCCCCCCAGGAAGTATTCCTGGTATTCATTACTGTTAGAGGCTACGTCGACCTCAGGGCCATAGTGTGGCCGGAAGGATAAGGTAAATGAAAAATTCCAATGCTGAATGAAAGACACAGGATAGAGCATTGAGCAGAGGTATGGCAATGGCCTTGCATGTGTTCTTTCCATCTCTTTCCTGAAATCACAGTTACAAGAGATTCAAAATGAAAGAAATAGTTTGTAACCTACTGTAAAACTGATCTGTATACATACAATCATGTAAACTAAACATACCTACATTTGGAAGTATCTTAGTTAAGGTATATGTTTTTCAATTGCACTGCTGTGACAGATGATACCAAACAACGAAGCACCCAGGCTGCCCACTGCTGACACAAATCACTAAGAGTTCATTTTAAGAACTCAAATACACTAACATTATTTCATCTGAGTTCAGTTGCTAGTCACTTCATCTTTGTTCACTAATGCTGTAACACCAAGCCCACTTGTTGCTAGCTTGTCACACTTACTGGAAAGAGTCTTGCGAGACCCTGTACATCATCTCCATTTGCTATGTGGATGCCATTGGAGCAACTCACATTCCTTTGTCATACATACACCAAATACATATTGTACAAGCAAGATCGCTATAAATTCAGATGAAAGTTTCCCAGTGGACCAGTTCCACACAGCAAAACAATTTAGAAATATGTGGAGAAAAAAAAAGTTTAGAGCAACAGGTTCCACTTTAGACAGTACAAGAAACATGCAAAGACATATCCTAACTATGAAACAAGACAGGCAATATACATATAACATGACACTGAGGCGCGTTCATGCAACCACTGCTGCAGTGGAAAAGCAGTAAGTATTACATATTCTGAGCATTCATCTGTAGCTTTATGTACCCAGCATGCAATGCACATGTGCCATATTTTCATCTGTGGCCTGCCCAGCTCTGAAATATTTTCCCACTTTATCTCATAAATGGCAAAATTTTCAGAAAAAAAGTTACTGAACATAAAATGTGTGCTTTGAGTTTCTCTACAAGTTTTTTTGTGAAACATTTCTCATTCTAAGAAGAAATGAGCGAGACATTATCAAAAATGTATATCGGTTCATGTAATGTACCTGTTATTCATCTCCAGTTTTAATGAAACTTGAATTTTTTGGACAGATTTTTGAAATACTCAAATATCACATTTCACGAAAATCCATCCAGTGGGAGCCCAGTTGTTCCAGATGGATGGAGAGACGGACAGACACAACAAAGATAACAGTCATTCTTTGCAATTTTGCGAATGCCCCAAACAACTAAATTAAATCACTACTATACCTACTTTTCAGTGAACTGCTGAAAATACAGTGAAGATATATTGCAAGCCTTTCCAGCTCCTTTAACAAAGTAATCCTTCAGATCATTTTTCAATCTCATCAGTTCATCTTCAGTGAGAGATTGAGGGTGAGCCACCACCACTACCATCAGCTCACCACTGGATGTCATACGCACGACCAGGTGTCTCCAGTACCCTTCACCCTTCTCTGCTGCGAAGGGTGGCTTGTCGGATTTGCGCACGTAATCTTGAAACAGCTGTATAGGTCATCAGACAATCAGATTACCAAACTGCAAATTAAAACTTGTCAAGATTTTTTCTTAAAGAATTATGTTTTACTATCTCATTTCTTTGTATAAAAGTTGTTCTTTATAAATCAGTAAAATTCCAGAAAATAACTAAACATCTAATCAACATATGCAAGCACTTTTCTTTATACAACAAAAATGTATTGGTACAAGCACAGGTTATACTCCCAGTCCAAATTTAACTTTCATAACCTCATGTGCAATTGGTAAATGTGGGGGTCTAAAACAAAGTTCACTAGTTTTGTCATATTAGGTACTACATGCAATTCACAGCCAATAAAACACACAGCTTCTTATCCAATGGGCACATGGAGTGCTTTCCAAGAATAAAGCAGCTGCAATGCATAGATGACCACTCACACCCACTTATTGATCAGGTTAATAAGGCATTACCTCCACTCTGCCTATATGCCTTCCAAGTATGGTGTTCAGACACAAAGGAAAATTACCCTTTTCACCTCTGAGTACTTATTACTGTTCCTGATTTAAGGGACCCATTTTTTGTGGGGAAGCCTGCACTTGGACCAACAATTACCATATTTACTTGAATGCAAGACAAGGTTTTACCTTAAATTTGGTGCTTAAATATGTGAAGTCATCTTAACCCTTAGCGTACCGAGTTAAATCCCCTCTGTAAATCCCAGCTCGCCGAATTATTCTGCGGGGCATTTAAATTTTGCGCAT
>Ga0209628_10002055_pt1 | contig 13448 bp, 9 predicted proteins | sample TergutCu122P4_FD_187285 | JGI IMG/M metagenome (GOLD analysis project Ga0209628, IMG submission 187285) | Cubitermes ugandensis P4 segment gut microbial communities from Kakamega Forest, Kenya - Cu122 P4 (SPAdes) (version 2) | ecosystem: Host-associated > Arthropoda: Insects > Digestive system >...
ACAAACACAAAACAAGATCTCGCACCCACCCCACCCCACAAACTGTAAACTCCCCACTCACATGTAGATACAGCTTATCGTTAAGTGCTTCATGTACAACCTGAAGATGGCCAACATTGATGGCCAAAACATGTAGTTGTAGTAATAGTAAATGTACTATAAGGAATATAGTTGTGTTTGTGACGATATACATATGTACCATTTAACGTGTTCTTGTTATTCGACAACACAACGGGGATGACATACCTCACGATAATAATTTTGGCTTCTGCATAGAGAACTGAAAAAGAAAAATATTTGTCACAACAAAAATTTCCATCAGACCTAACCACATCAAACCTAACCACCTGAGACCTAACCACCTCTGCTTTCCAGCTGCACAGTGGTGCTGGGACAAATGAAGATTCATTTCAATTTAGTGTGACAGCATCCAGACCAGTCTTGTGCAGTATAATCCAATCAGACACATGCACAAATTTAATACTTGGTCTGACAATGCTGTAAATGCACTACCTAATTCTTTAACAAAACTGCTGAAAAATTTGTAACATCAGACAGTTATACAACTTAACAACTTGGATATGAGGGCTCCTCCTTCTAGCACAGGACAGCTCAACCGTGCATATGGTGCAGGCAACTTCAGCAAAATTTGGTCTGTGTGTGGACATTAAATTCGATGCACAGTATGGAGAATGAGGCAGTTTATTTATAAGTACGCATATATGTATAATTTAACCTGTGTGTTTCTATATATCATGTGCCATAAAAATATACTGATAATAAAAGGAAAATCCGATAAAAAGTGCTGTTCACAACATAAGCTAGGGTCACTATTTTTAGTACATTTTTACAAAATGAATTAGTAATGTGGTACATCTCTCACTAAACAACCAGGTAAAAAGTTTTAAAAACTGATGAGGTGTTATACCTTGGATTTGCCTGGGAAATGGTTAAAAGACATTTTCTCATTTCAAATGTCTCTGTAGGCAACATAACACTGTATAGCAGGCACATGCTGCTCATGAGCTACAGGTTGAGCAGGCCTGCTCTGACACATCCAGCACTTCACCTTCGGACCTTTTACAGCCACTATCTTCATACTGTGTGGACACATGTGCATGGTGATTCTGCTTTCAAAAAATTTATACAGTATGCCCCATGAATGTATACTTTATATTAGTGAAACCAGAGTATTTCATACATTTAAGGAACAAATAAAAACATTTCATTAGCAGAAGCATCATTAGAATCTGCACACACTTCCCACATTACCAGAAGAATCTGATGTCTTGAAGATTGCCACTCCCTGTTTTCACAGTACAGTGGGACTATGCACCAACAAACCACTCTTATGTTAAAATCACGTACCTACCGACTTCGTGCAGTTCAGTAATTATTTATTCCAGCAGTCCTGTTTGAATGAAGGAATCTAAGAAATACCTGTCATCTGGAAGTGCTACTCTCTGTGAGCAGTGCATCAAACTAATGTGTGCTTTAACATTTAATTAAACCCAGTTACAATTTAAAAACTTTGTTAACCTGCAGTAACTGAACTGTTATTTACACAAGCCTGTAAGATCATGTTACGAAGATTAATGTACATCACACTCCTGTACAATTTACAACTTCGGGCATCATCACGTGTACCAGGATCTCTCAAGAAGTCGGGAACACAAAAGTCTTAACAGGGGAGATAAGTGTAAATCGTACATTCATTTCTTCCCTTAAGAGCGCTATACAATTTTTGCTAAAGTGATGAACACAGAGATAAGTTCAGCACTTTCAAGATTTGTTCAGTTACTCTCTGATAATTAGAGGTAACTCTCTAGGATCAATAGCTAAAATGAAAAATTGTACATACAGAAAACTACAGCAGATAAGTTCCCAATAATAATGTCTATCTTCCCATGCTCCACCAGAGCTGCCTATCTGCACATGCTCTCCATCATCATTTTCATGGTCAATTTTTGTAATGTAATTTATTTAATGAAGAGGTCTGTAAATCAGACTACCCAGCATCAAATGACTGAATGTTAATGAACTGGAATGAATGTGCAAGGAAGTGGTCATAGGCTTATTGAAGGCACAATGACACACCTTTTTTTCAGGAGGATCAGTGTCCCAGCCAAGATGTGTACTGGATACCTCCTAAATACAAATCAGAAGCATCAGCTATCACACGAGTCAGCTCGATCAGTTTCATGGTCAAGTGTTGGGTCTGACCAGCTGGTGCAGTCCCCTTTGTTCCCACACTGCATTTGTTTGTAGCCTGGATTTTGGTACAAAGTGGATCCATTTGGCTCTCAGTCCTCTTCATGATCTTCATGGGTTATGCCACGGTTCAGGCAGACAGCCGCCAGCTTCTCACCACAAAGGACTAGGTTCAATAAAAGACCAATCAGTGTGGGATCTGTGGTGCACAAACTGACAGTGGGACAGGTTTCTCTCTGAATACTTTGGTTTTTCCCTGTCAGTAGAATTCCACACATTCTCTGAGTTCATTCAGTCACCTATCACTGACACTATGTAATTTCCACAATTGACAGCATTGTTAAATAACACATTTTAAAAAAGACCTCAAACTCTCCATCCTCATAAGAACTTAAAAATACAGTTACATACTTTAAAATTGTAGATACTCTAACAAAACTTTGAATCAGATGTCCAAACATGAAACACAGAGCAGACAAAGACATACAGCAGGACGATGTTTCATACTAATCACTGGCTTCAGGGAATATGATTGTGGCAGCAAAATATAAATGGTACTATAGTGTAGGAAGTGAATGTATGCAAACACATCGGACATATGAAATGGAAGATAATAATAATATGGAAGAATGTGACTCCTGTTACACGTGTTTGTGCTTCTTTCACTATTGTAATACGTTGGTGCACTTCTAAATAAAGCTCCAGTTTCAAAGTGCATAAGTATATCCCTCTGGTGACAGACAAGACATGCTTATGCACCACATTCAACACACACTGGTGACAGAAACAGCAGCCACTCCATTCATCTTATTAATGTTTCCTTCCCCACAGAACAATGTGAATCATCAGTGTCGTTCGGTGGGAGATACAACAGGTTTACACCATCTCAGCATGAACTTTACAAACAACTGTATCATGCCATGTTACCCCTGTCAGGAGGTTTCTCAGCAGACAGGAATATGAAATCATTTTTCATAAAAATTATCACTTGATTCACCCTGATACTTGAATGACACACTATGTTTATACCTCCATCCTCAAAATGAAATAGTATAAACTTTGCATAACTTAGATGGGCTACATATCTGCTCACTTCTATTTTATGAACTTTTAATATGGTGGTCTGACAGTCTATGCTGACTGGATACCATGACACTGACAACTCTTCCTCACACACCAAATTTATTTCAACATAAGACCAGGTTATTTAAAAACCACATTCTGTTGACAGTTTACACCCTAAAACAACATCTGATAAACAGTGTCCCACAAAAATGCAGTCATTATTTCTGGGACTGGGTAATGTAGTAGGTGCTCATGTGACTGATATGTACCCGCCTCATTTCAACAAGCTAAAGCTGCAAAATTGGAATGCTCACCAACAGTTAATTATGGCAAGACAACAGAGTTACATGTATCAAATTCTCAGTTTAAATATGCATCATTCTGTTAAATAATCAAGACCTGTTCAGAGTGCTGGACAGTCCTTATGTTTATGGTGACCATTCAGATTTCCGAAGAGCAAAGAGAAATAACATGAAGTTGGTAAAGGCTGCATATTAAGCTATAACAAACATACGTTATGTTTAACTGACCACAAACAAAGAGCAGTCCTCTTTGTGGGAAAGCTAACAGTTATCCACTTAGTCAAGAAAATCACAATGTGTTTTCTAGATCCTGCCACTGAAGGTCAGAGCAAGATAAAACCAGTCCAGATACATGCAACCTGAGGTCTGTCATGTGGAAAACCCTGCCTACAAGACTAACGTAATGTGATATAAATTTTCTAGTTATGGCATAACATTATGTGGCAAGGACTAAGATCTGAACAGAAGAGGAAACATACAGCATTGAAACTGCTCCTTATTTGAAATAGTTTTTACATTACCTAGCTTCTTTCACTTCTTCTTCAAACAACTACTTTTGGTCATCTCTTGAATATGCACTGAAGATTTGTTCATAATAATTACTGTCACAGAACAATCAATGTGATTAGGAATCCAAATCTGTCAGTGTCATAACTACACATATTTTAGAAGAAAGCAGATGCAACATTATAACAAAGTAAGTAAACTTCACACAACCTATAACAAACTCTCAACACACCTGCATCACAGAGCCTGTGACAGACAATTTATGAAATAGAGTAGCACCCCTTTAATGCAAAACTGAAATAATTAGTAACTATACATTGTGAAAATATTAGTGGTACCATCTGTTGGACTCTTGAGATCACAATTAAATAGTTCAATTAAAAGTGACATCTTCAACCACTGTGACTTTACACATGTGCATTCCTTTACTGAAGTGAATGCAAACTCTGTATCTTAACGTAAACTGTCAGATGAAGATTGTCCTGCGTCTGAAGTAGCCTAATATTAGGCCAGCAACTCTGACACCACAAGTTTAATTCCTAGCCAAAGTTTGTCAGACTCAATACACAGATGTAACAGACCTTATGCTGCCACTTCTGCAACATATACCACACTGACATCAATACCCCCATTCACTGTTTACAAGTAAATTTGGAATTTCACCCATTGTTAGCTACCTCAATTTGTCCATTAATTATAAACATCAACTTTACATGCAACAACTGACCAATTTTACTGTAACATGGTTTGAACACATGCCACTAGAGACCTCTCTATCAACATAAAATTTAATAAAACACATTCACATTCAGTGAACAGACACATTCTCTTACTCTATACAACGACTCACTTGCAGGAAGCCGTAAATTAATAATAATAAACTGCAAAAACTTCTGCCATCCCAGTTTCTAAATATAATTTCACTGGACTTATTCCTGCAGGATCCGCTGAAGGGTACCGGGCAATTATAAACAAACCACGCACTGATTTCAAACTGAAAAAGACACTGAACCAAACTACTACAATTCCCCTGCAGTGTTGGTTGCAACATTCACAAACATACAGTGTTGTGTCCAAATGGCTCTATGTGGACAGAAACCATTCTTAACATCTTATGTAACCCAGTCACCAACAATGCTATAAAGTTATATATTTGTCAAGTTTCATTTTTAATTATTAATCTGTTGCCTCCTCAGAGCCTGTATGAATACAAGTCCACCTGGAAGTATTCGGTTTAGGGAAGTAACATTAATACTTCTCAAGCAAAAGAATTCCATATGCACCACCTTGGTGTAATGACTGGTATATCCACCTTCATGCTACAGTAAGAAGAGGCACTCAATTGCAGGAAAATTTGAATTTGGTTCACATCAAATAAAATATAATTTGAAGAAATAAAGCTAAAATTACTGATGTTCTATGAACTAGTATGTATAAAAATATTTTAAACAGCAGCAGGGATGACCAGATTGATTATATCATGGGTGTAGCTTGGGAAGGGGTGAAGAGCAAGTGGTGTGGCTGTCCCAGGCAACAGAGGTGAAGGGGCAGTAAGTCTGGCACCAACATAAATATCTCAAATGAAAAAAATGATTTTCTGCTCTCTACAATTTCAAATTACGGAGCCCTACACATGGAAATTCAATAAATGTGCTGGGGCAGTCGCTGTGATTACTTAACCTGGGTACCAAAAAAACTAGCTATGCCACCACAGTAGTAAATCATGAAAATGTGATAAATGCAAGTATAACAGTCATACAATAAATGCATTCCAACTGAAATGGCAGTAAGTTACCATTTATCTGTGTTCAGAAGCCTTTGATTTGGACAGTTATTTATCCCATCTTACAGCCCAAGATTATGCCTTAACTTTACTTCACCCCCTTCAGTGTTGAAATACACAATATTAGTGCACACCTGGATAGTCACTATGAACGGGTCATTCAATACCAGTTCCTCTCTAACAATACTGACCAGAACATTTTATGTTAAACATAAAATGATGGCACCAATTAAAAAGCTACAGGATAAGCTGAACAAAAAAGAAACTCTCATATCATCTTGATGCAGTAACTGAAGACTGTGTGACGTTTGTTTGAAAATGCATCCTGTAAAACAAACAGCCAACTCTCAATTACTGTACTTGGAGAGATAAAGCATAAAAATTATGAAAACTTCCCATTTCTTTGCAAGCACACATTGTTCTCCTACAGTTGTAAGTATCCAAGAAACACTTCTCTGTCGACCGTGGTACAAGAGGTATCCACTTCCCTACAAAATAACTCTGGACAGTCTTAGTTAAATATAAATATATATAAAATTTTGTGTTCCAGAGCACTTTTGTACACTGTACACTAAATAATAGTAACTTTTGTTCATAAGAATATGAACAGAGCTTATTACATCAGGTTTTATGGGAAAACATTCAGCTTGTAAACTGGTTTTCAGAAGGCATGTTGTTTGTAAGTACAGGAACAAACACTATTTTGCTCATCTATTTTTACAAACTTAGTTCAGAAATATGTATCTAGAGAGCAGTTTCCAGTTTTAAAACCCCTGATAAATAACACATATTGAGCTCAATGTGGAATTAAAAAAAATGTAAATCTGATATTACTGTTTGACTTGTCATTAAAAAAAAGCCACATTTGACCAGGTAACCTGCCACAATAAGTGTAACACTTCTCATTTTCTTTCACGTTTTTAACAGTAGTGATCAACATTAATAGCACAATTCCAAACCTGACAGTCACTGCAACACGTTTCCTTATCATCATCCATTTGTGGTAGAATGTACATTTTATTTTGAAAACAGAAGGCTTTCTTATTCTTTGGTTCCATCATAATGAAGAAAAACTGTCAAAAGAAATTAAAATACTCATAAAAATGCTGGCAAGGTTAATCTGCACTTGATTCAGAGAGCAACACTATCACAGAATGCAATTTGCACTCATGACACACTAAAAGTCAGATGTGACCACAGAAAATTGGCACTGGTAGTGGAGCACAGCCCTACCCTTCCAACACATATCTGAAACCACAGAATAGTAAAAGTACACAAAGACAATGCAGGAAACAAAAAATGGTAACTAAAAAGCAATCCTAATTACGACAGCAACAGGCATATTTATGTTCACTACGAACATATTATTGTAGAATTAGGTAGAAGGAACAAAGATATTCCAGTAATAATAAGACTATTCTTACAGAAGATGTCATGACTGATAAAAAAGTGCCAAAAATCAAGAAAAACAGATTCAAGGAACATAAAATCCAAGTCTCACTTTGTGTGTGTGTGTGTGTATAGACAAACACACACATACATGAATGGAAGAAACAGATTCTGGCACCTAGGAACACCACTGAACTAAAACATGTTTGCCAGTAGATGTGTCAAAGATGTGCCTGTCAATGACATGAAAGCATTTGAGGAAGAGGAGGTATATGTCCAATCATTCTTCAGCTTGGGGCTTGGTGAATGTCAGTGGTCAGCTTCATATCCTGGCCACATTAACAATGGGTAAACAGCCCCAGTACCCACATAAGTGTTGGTGTACATGATTTGGAGAAGACAGGTATCTTCCCAGACATCCAAGACATAACCTAGTCACAGCACTAAGAATGCTATTCCAGCTCCAGACTGTCACAGAAAAATGAGTACTTTGTCATTATTTTTAGTACCTACTTCCCATTGTTACTTTTATGTACTCATTCCAGACATAAAGTTCCCAAATGCAGTGAAACAAAGACAGAAAATACATTGGACCTGCATGATGAAGACCAGCTTACACGAAACCTACTGTAATTTGAAGGACAGCTTATGAAAAGTCTTGTCATTTATGCTCTAATTTGTTAAAACCACTATTTTCTAGTTGAAAGCAAAATTACCTTTCCATCTTTTTGCAACCCAAGCGAAATCATACACTACATACATACCTGGAACCATATACATATCAGCTAGCGCTGCAAAGGTTGCTCATATGACTAACAAATATTTCAAGATCAAGTCCCAGGAGATTCCACCCTGAGAAATGTCAGATAAATTAGTTTGCTATGCACGGTTTTCCACAATTTGCTATGGGCTCAGTCAAAACACAAAACACCTGTCAGAATATGGTGCTCTGAAAGTCTGTTTCTCTACCACTGACCTACCACTGTGGCAAATATTTTAGACACACAACACAATGCATACCCTTTATTTTTATAATCGCTCATAACCTACAGGCTGCACTGTTCAACATAATGATCATTTCTGTTATCACTTTCAAAACAAGTGTCCACATAAATAATCTCATTACTGTTAACTAGAGCTGATACTTTTAGTACTCAGAAGAATAAACTTACCATGACGTGGCATACTTGTAAAAAACAGTAAGACCAAGAAGCTCAGGAATACTTACATGTCACATAATTAATGTCAAATCCACAGTCCAGTAATTAAGAGTTGGCTATAATATTGTCCTAAAATGGAAAAGTTAAACAGTCCTTCAGGGTTTCAGCTGTTGCTCCATTAGCTCATGCAACTAGACATACAATATACATGTTGCTGATACTGCAGTTAGCAGTTAGTCAAAATAAAGCAGGGCATAGCACCTAACAAATCAGACATAATGATCAATCACATTCCTGAAGCTCTATACTGAACCAAATTGTTCTGTGGGGAAGGCACAGACACATCCTGCATGTCAGCATGGTGTATGTGCCAAAACAATCACATATGTACATAACTAATGGTGGCCCTTGGGTGGTCATGGTGCTAGCTCCACCCTGGATCATAACCTTTCCAATTTGCACTTGGTGCCAGGTAAACACGGCGCCCCTTATACATGAAGCTCACAACACCTCGGTAACCAGTGCGAGGGACTCCACTCTGCAATCAAAGCACACCGTACAGTACAGTGACACCAATGAAATGTGTTGATAAATAAAATTCACTTTCTACAGAAAATTAAAAATGTGGTTCCATAAAACTTAACAACGGATCAGAGCAACAACAAGTATTTAGCTGTACATCTACTTGGAAATCACTACAATGCACTGTGGCTGAGTATCAAGAAGTTTTACTTATGTGGATATTATACAGTTGTGCTATGTCACATATCACAAATGGCCTATGTGGCATAGGGAGACTCCAGATGTTCTTGCACAACTGCTAATGACTCAAAGGACTGCAAATGTACTAGCAGACACATTTGTTTAACTTCTTCTAAACTATTATAGGAATACAGAACAAAGTTGTGAGGTGTAAAATCTGGACACAAAAGCACAAGCAGAGCTCAACTTTAATGTATCCTTATCAGTTTAGTTACATAATGGATGAAAGTCAACACAGAATTACTATAGTCTGCCATTTACAATAATATTTTCAATACTATATTCATGCAGCAGACACTCTTCAGAAGCTAACAAGAATCAGCCAGTCAAAGACTTTTCTACCTTTCCTGGCACCCAATGGTTCATTACTATGATGACAAGTACCCACTACAAGCCCCTGTCCTGAGCCACATGAATCCAGTCCACATCCTTGCAACCTATTTCTTTGATATCATTGTATGATCATCTTACCATCTATACCTATGCCTCTCAAATGGTATCTTCCCTTCAGATATTCAAACTTAAATATTGTACGACTTTCTCATCTCTCCCGGGCACACTAAAGACAGGTAAATTTACTTTGTCCCTGACTGTATGAAAATATGGACCCTGTTTATGTGGTCATTATATGGGTAAAGTACAGTACTGTACTTTACCCATATTATGATCCTATACAACACAACAGGGATGTCTCATCCGAAAAACCTGTTTATGTGGGCTTGTTTGCCAACACTGTGTCTGTGTTACTGCCACTGATAACTGGGCAGATGGAATGGGCACTTACTTGTTTGTCAGTCATTTCCTATTACAAACGGAACTCACATGGACCCAGCATCTGTACGAAAGTTATTCTGTTGAATCATGTGTGTTAATTTACCATACCCTTGCAAAGTGTATGTCATGAACAGAATTTAATCAGAGTTTTGTAAAACAAATATCACAGGAGTCAAATCAGTGGCCCTGTGTAAAATTTCATAACAATATCATTTTTTACAGCCAGTTCTGTCTAGCTGGATGACTGCGGTGGTGGTGGCTGCTACTGCTACTGCTACTACTACTACTACTGCTGCTAATACTATGTCATGGATCATGACAAGAATGAGAATGACAATGATAATTCAAAATACTGAAGAGTGGCCACAGCAGCAGCAGCAGCAGCAGCAGCAGCATTAGTAGTGGTATTCAACACATACATGTTACTCCCATGTACCATAAAGTCTAAACTGTGGGACCCTTAAAATTTGTACGTTTACTGCATATACTCTTCACAATTATGATCTTCTCTAAAACTGAGACAAGTACAATCAAACAGGGATTGTCACTAATATTTGATCTAGCCTTGACTGAAGGGACTACACATCCATTGAGTTCACATTTGTTTACTCAATTGCAAAGTGTAAAGTTCCACTGTACAACAAGAAAGTTAGCAAGAAAACATATCAATACTGATTCTGATCAAGCTCATTGGGGTTGTGTTAACACTCTAAACCTTTACTTGGGAGGTGCTCAGTTCAAGTCTCAGCCATGACACCAGCTACCCTGACAAAGTGATGTCAAGGTTCTCCTCAGTTTCTCCAAGAAACTGCTAGCATAGTACATCAATTAGACCATGCACTCTCTTACAAATCCTTTCCAGTCAACTTATATTTGATGCTGTAGAGTCTGCAATCCTAACAGTATCATAAAATAAACCGTAAACAAATAAAATGTATTAAGGTTAAAATGACAATGATGAACCCTGCTTAACAAGAATTCTCACCTCAGACATTGAAACAATTCAATATATAAATTTTCCCCAAAGATTAACAAACACACTGCCCTTTCAATATATTTTGTCCTTAGAAGGATTTCTCAACTCAGGAGCACAAACAGTTCACAACACAATGAATTTTTACCCTTTTAATACATATTTTACACCTTATTCTTAAACAATTTCCCCACAGCGTGATTTGTTCAATCTGCTCCCAAAGTACAGTGACAAAATAAAACCCTCAGCTTATAAAGGTTTATCTCCCAGTTTGTTTCCATCACAGACCACAGGCAGAGATAAGTAACTGACTGTTAATTTGTGAAAAATGTGGCAAGAAATAAAATCACATTCTGACTGCAATTCCATCTGTATCCACCAACACATACATTTCATGGTGCACGTGCAATCAACAACGCAAAGAGGTGTGAATTTAATGGGGTGCACTGTGACTGTCACTGTTTTAATTTCAATAATCTGAAATATCCCATGTGCAAAATTTCTATAACAACTGTGTTCACTTCAAACTGTGTTTGTACTGTTTTTGTTATCTGGTGTCATTAATTACTGAACATGTGATGACTGTCTACATCAAAAACCAGGATAAAAACATAAGTTGCTGTCAATACAAGAAAAACTGCATGTTACACACAAGATAGTTGCAATGTAAAATGTCATTCCTCCCAAAAAACTGCTTAAGTACTTGGCATTTAATTGGCAACCTAGAACACAGTAGACGGTGTGTAACTGAACAGCCAAGCCAGAAAAAGATGAAAACATAAAAAAATACTGACGCAAAAGCACTATTTGTGGAACAGTTCCTGCAAAAACAGACTGTTAATTTAATATTTGTGCTTGGAAAAATATGTGTTGTTTTCTGCTCATGATTGTGATAAAATCACTGAAGAAAGTAATGTCATACGAAGGTGAAAATTGATCATTTACTGTAAAATTTATATAGAATAATATTCTAGGAAAGTGAACTACAATTCAATTAGACAATTACAAAATAATCTTTTCAGACCTACCCTCATTCTTCCACTTCATAAGCCAAATTTGTTGAATTTTTCCAAAACCATTTGAAAAGGACTTCACTGTACTTCTAACAAAGCTGAGAAATGGAAGTACATCTGACAATGAACTTAGTGACTGGAATGAAATACTAAAGGAAAATTTTGAAATGGTTACTGCATGCCAGCACTCACCCGGAAGTCATCCATCAGGCCAAGCATCTTGGCTGTTCTCTTGTACATGTCATTTGTATGGTAAGGGATGCGTACAGAACCTTCTGCTACAATGGAGCCACTCTTTAGCTCCTGGTATGTAACCACCGGGCTCTCATACACTTGCTTCACAAACTGGACGTCATAATTATCCTGCATAAAATCACTAACATTATTCATTTGCTTTACCACCTGCATACCAAAAATACCCTGCACACAGCTGTCACACTGCTATTCATAAACTATAATGTATCAGATACCGAGAGTTTCTAACAGGTGAAAGTGTGTACATTTTATGACTGCTTTACAATTAAAGCCATCTGCCAAGCACAGAGTAATTATGTAATCCAAAAGTAAATAACATACACACTTCAATCATAAACTTTCCCTTCATACATACAAATAATGCAAAAGCATTAGATCCCAGTAGCAGGGTTCTCTATTAACACATGAATTTGTGATCACCCCACAGATTTCCACACAACAAATTACAGCAAGTTGGAAAACGTAAATACAGGGACAATTAAAAGATCTGCTGTTCACACATTCATACTCCTAACATTATCATGTGCTTCATCTACCAGGATTGTAGTGAACATTACAAACTGCTTACCTTCATAAGGTATGTTAAGTTCTTCTTTGTAAAAGGCACAAACTTTTCATTAAGTTTTATGTACTTGAGATGCTTCTCATAGAAGTGGCCACTGCAACATAACAATGAACTCAGTCATTATGGTGTCCATTTAATGACACGAAAATTAACACAACTGAAAGAGAACCTGCCCCCTATACCACAAATGCAGCACTGGTCCAGTCCACCCAATGGAAGTCAATTACTATTTTCATAGCCCTAGACCTGGGACTTGAAAAAGCATATTAAGTACTTCCTCTATAAGACATAATAGATTAAGTGCCCAAGAAAATGTCAGAACAAGATGAAAATAGCCTCCTTTGAAATAGATGTTACAGGATTCACAATGTAAGAATGTTTACTCGACAATGTTCATTGTTTAGCACACGATTATGGGCCATGTAAAAAGAATAAGCTTTATTGAACAGGCCTGATGGGGTCAATATTCTACTCTCTCTCACTTGTTTTCTGTCTGTAGAAAAAGAGAGACCTAACCTCCAATACAATGCAGACATACCACCTCCAGACAGTGGACAAACTCCAGAGAAAATACACAGTATAAGACCCCTATCAAAAACCTTCAGAAGCTGAGCTACAGACTGTGTTTCACCTTCTGTTTGTTAAGCAATAGCATTTCCCTTTCCAAGTTTATCTAAATTAACCACCTC
>Ga0209628_10002056_pt1 | contig 13447 bp, 11 predicted proteins | sample TergutCu122P4_FD_187285 | JGI IMG/M metagenome (GOLD analysis project Ga0209628, IMG submission 187285) | Cubitermes ugandensis P4 segment gut microbial communities from Kakamega Forest, Kenya - Cu122 P4 (SPAdes) (version 2) | ecosystem: Host-associated > Arthropoda: Insects > Digestive system...
CGTTGATTGGTTGGTAGTATTTTATAATTAATGTATCTAATGCCTGCAGTTAGGAGTCGCTGATTGATGAGTAGTATTTATCATGAATATATCTAATAGTTGCAGTTGAGAATAATTGGTTGATGGTGGTATTTATCATGAATGTATCGAATGGGTGCAGGTGTGAATCACTGGTTGATGAGTGGTATTGATCATGAATGTACCTAGTGGCTGCAGTTGAGAATTATTTCTCTATGGTGAGATTCTGTTGATACCTGTATTTCATGTATGTGCTGGTGCCTATTTATTATTGATTGTTGTCTTCTGTACTGTGGAGCTTCTATGACAACCATGGCCTTACACTTTGCCAAAATAACATAATACAATATAATCCTAAACAACAGGAACATATTTTGCCAGTTCACATTGCTGTATCCACTGTACAATTATGATTTTGAACCAGGTCAAGCAATGTTGCACCAGTTGCAATGTCAGAGCATGAGCACTTGAAACAGCTTCCATCCACTACATCAGGTGGCAGTGATGACATTGATGATGATGATCTGTGTAAGTAGTTAATTTTTTATGTCCCTTCACAGCATTGTCTTTTTTATTTTTACATTGGATGTAATTGAAAATATTTGGTTTTATGTTCGGAATAGAAGTAGCAAGTGACAACTTTTGAAAGTGGAAGAATCAGGTTCATCTAGCATGTCATGGAATTTTTATTGTACACTCTGTTACAAGAATGTGTAGACTATGCACATACACCATTATAATATGTTAATATTATGTAAATCAACAGAGCAAAGCTGATGGTTACTAATTTAATCAAGAAATGCCCTGCGTTTCATATAATCTAACAGTTTATTATCCAGTTCACAAAGAACAGCTGGACACCATTCTGAGCCAATTGAATCCGATCCGCAATCCTTCAAATTAATTTTTAAATGTTTACTGTATTATTATATTCTCATTTTCATTGAAGTCTCTCAAGTGGAATCTTCCTTTCAATTTTTTTTAACTATAATTTTGTAGGCCTTCTCATCTTCTCCAGGCATGCCTTGTGACCTGTCCATTTATAGATGAAGAATACAAATTATAAGGTGCTATCCATTGTATCTGGTTTTCCCCATCCTTTTGTTTCTTCCTCACTTAATTCCAAACATTCTCCTGTGTGTAGTATTACATACTTGTAGACGCTGCTCACAAAGAAAACTGTGGAACTAAGGAAAATCCTGATGTGAATTCTACATGGTGTCATAAAGCAAAGTTAGTTTAATCATAGTTCCTCAGGATAAACAACAGTAAGTGTAACAATTCTTCACGTACCCTTCGTGTCATCCGTGATTCTTGTACATTTTATTTTTACACTGTGTAGTTTTATAACTCTGGGAAATGCACCATATAAAGGGCTGATGGTGGAAACAAGTCCACAAAAATACAGTTCACTATTTTTGAAAGTCTGCCCTTATGCTGTATTTATGGTTATTGCCAGTGCCTCTCAAATTTGAAAATGAAATTCCTTGAACTTTGTGGCTAGAGTGTGTTTTCCTAATAGTACTCATAAGTTTGCTTCGTTGTAGTCATATCAGGTTATGGAATTAACACTGTATTTTATTTTCCATATGTTTAAGTAATATTTGATTGAAGGTTGAAATAAATATACATTACTTAAAGACTTTTGTGCATTAAAGATATATATGAACAGTACGGACATGCCAGTGAGAGCTTTTGATTCCCGTAATTGTTCTAGATTTCAGTACATGTTTCACAGCAGTATCTGTCAAAATGATGTTCCACTATCAACAAATAAGACACTGACTAGTTTATAGTACAATGATACTTGCAGTCCTTACAACAGTGACGGTGGAGATTAATACCTTCTGGCATGTGACACCATGTACTCTATCAGCTTCTTACTACACTACATGACCCTATGTCCCAGAAGACAGTAATCTTAATTTTACAGTATGTACGAGGGCAATTCCAAAATCAACTTCTGATTGGCTGGTTAAAAAAATACAAAATAGAGAACAAAACTTTATTATATGGAACAGTTACATACATAACTGCATTATTTCTCCACATAGTTGCCATCCACATTTAGGCATTTGCCATACTTTGACACTAGTTTTTGTAGTCCCTCATCAAAGAACGGTGCCACCAAGTTATGCAGCCAGTTGTTGACTCCATCCACGAGCTCTTTGTTGGCATGGAAGTGCTGGGTAGCCAACCAGACTTTCATCTTGGTGAAGAGATGGTAATTGCTTGGCACCAGGTCCGGACCTTAAGGAGGGTGGTCGAAAATCTCCCAGTCAAAGAGCTTGATTAAAGCATTTGTGCGAGCCGCAGTTTGGGCCACATGTTGTCGTGCAGGTGAACGATGCCTTTAGTGAGCATCCCGAGCTGTTTGTTTTGGATTGACCTCTGAAGCTTATTCAGCGTTTCACAATAAACTTCTGACATTATTGTGGTCCCTGGTGCCATGAATTCTGTCAACAAAATTCCCTTATGGTTCCAGAATACTGCAGCCATCATTTTTTGTACCTACCTCACAACTGGCGGGAGCGGCAGCGTTAGTGCCTATGTTTCATCAGTAATTACTCCTACACTATGCAGCGAAAATGTATGAGGGTAGGTGTTCAGCGATAACAAATGTTACTGTTATTACTGAGCATGCGTGTTGGCGCTATGACAACGTGTTTCTTTTTACCAACCAATCGGAGGTTGATTTTGGAATGGCCCATGTATAATAATGACATACATGGTATTCAGATTTTGTATGAGAGTTTTCAGGTATCCGAAATGTGTATGGTCGAATTGATCACAAATTGACATATGCAATGATTGATACTATTTGAGGAGCTTGTCATTTGATGAAAAGATGTTAGAGAAAAAAGGGTAAACTTTAGTAATACATGACTTATCGCCTTTAAAACCTCAAAATGGATACAACTTATTTCTAAAATTACATCTGTAATACAGGCCCTCATGAATCTGGCACAAATTTGAATTTTGTCAGGAGATACTATCACACAGGGACACAGTTGCAGTTCTAAGCAGTAACATTCTTCTTATTTCTGCAGACAATGAAGTTGTGGATGCTCAAAGTGGACGATTGCTCTCACAAGAGCGAGAGTATGGGAAGATTCCCAAGAGGATTTATCTTCAATACTTGCGTGCCTGTTCAGTCTGTTTTGGAGCTACTTACCTAGTGTCTACATTTGGCTGGCAGGGTCTCAGAGTTTACACAGACTACTGGCTCAATCAGTGGACAAACAGTGGGAATACAGGAAGCAATTCAGTGCTTCATGCATGGGATTATGAGGTGAGGGAATTCCCCCAGGCAATGAGCACAGATAATATAGTGATTTGTCTAGTGGCCTCAGATGATGACTGAGTAATTATGCTATCGTTTTATTGGACATTGCCCTATATACGTAAAGTATTTTAATGTACTACATTGTTTCCGAAGTAAGCTGTACTCCTGCCTTCAGATAACTGGTTGCAAATTTTCAGGTTTTCAAAGCTGTGCATTTGAGAACTTTATTGTTGTAATATATTGACCATTTTAGATAAGGCCACTACATGGTCTGGAAACATTTTTCAACAAACACCCAGTGAAAGAGTGCAACATCCCAGAGCAGCAGAGTTGTCATGTAACAAGTTCTCATTATACTCAGGATTTGAAACGTACAGATGACCACTCGCTTGAGAGAGTTGTTTTTGTGAACTAAATAATATCATCATGTGATTGCAGATGAAGTATTACCTGCTAGTCTATGGAGCACTCTCTTTTGCATCTCTTCTGCTATCCTTACTGTCAAGTGGTGTTGGACAGTATGCCGGAGCACAAGCACGACGAGTCCTCCATGAAAATATGTTGCTCAATGTGATACGCTGTCCACTACACTTCTTTGAATGTACACCTGTTGGACGTATCATTAATCGATTTTCTACTGATATGAGTGTAATTGATAAGGTATCTAAACTGTGTTTTTAAATTAAAATACTGACATTTTTAAAAGGTTTCATTGTATCAATCCTATTCTGAAAAATCACTGAAAGAAATCTTCTCTTAAGAGGAGAGTATAAATTTTTACACATAATTTACTCATAATTTGCTGGTTATTCTCTCTTTCTTCTCTGTTATGACTAAAAATCTGTTTCCCTTAGTACATTTTTTTTGCTCTTTAAGAGTAATCGTTCATGTTCTTCATCATTAAAAATTTCTTATATGTCAGTTTGAATAAAGGCATATTTTTTTTATTTTTGTCATTTTTGTCTTAACTTTAAAAGGACTTTCCCCACCTCTATCATGATGTCTGAGTATGATCACTGTTCTTTTCCAAAAATAAAACCACTAAATCACTATGCCTACATAAGTAATGACTTTTTTCAAGTTACCAACTTAATGCACACTTCCTTCATTCTATAACAATATATATGTTACATTATAATCCTCAACATGTTTCGAGCAGTACCTTGCTCATCTTCAGGAGGACAAATTGTATTATTACAGCCTCTGGTATTGTCACTCTCTGTAAACAGCTGTACAGTATGCCGGTTGAGAGCGGAGTCCACTCTCAACCGGCATACTGTACGGCTGTTTACAGAGAGTGATGATACCAGAAGCTGTAATAATACAATTTGTCCTCCTGAAGATGAGCAAGGTACTGCTCAAAACATATTGAGGATTATAATGTGACATATATATTGTTATGGAATGAAGGAAATGTGCATTAAGTTGGTAACTTGAAAAAAGTCTATACTATGATGCACGGTCAGAAAAACATCAAACTACATAAGTAAAGTTTTGTACAAGTAACTTTTGATTCTAATACAGTTAATGCTTTATGATTGTATATATGTAGTTGATAGTACATCAATTAGAATGCAAGTGTTATCCTTTGGGTTCCATGCTGGTAGAGTATTTACTGACAATTTGAGTAACAAACACTAAACTAAACTCGATTCAACTTTCACATGAGAGGGTATGATGACAGTCTCTTCTCACAGTAATGAAACTTCAGTTCAGAAATTTCTTGACCAGCTGAGAGAATGTCATCTACTTAGAATTATTCTTGATTTCAAACTTTTGCCATGTTCTGAATGTTGTATTCTTTCTTTTGGTTGATTCCCCGGAATCTGCATTTTATGTGCCATTTCGGAACATTGTGTCTGTTCCATCTTCATAGGTGGTGTAAGCAGGAAGAATTCTACCTGCTTACACCACCAAACGGACAGAGTGTTCCAAAGGGTCAGTACATAAAATTCAGATGCCAGGGAATCGCCCAAAAGAAAGAATACAGTACTTAAAATTAGCTTAGGTTTTCAGTCCTGATGTATTCAAGTAGTCTGAGAGAAGGGGTGCTTCTTTTGCATTTTACCAGGTGGGTCTGAGTTGTGCATGGGTCCTAGTGCCTCAGTAACTCTTATCTTTCACGTGTAAACTTTGTGAGGAAATGCTTTATAAAATATAACTTTTTGTACGTGCTACAAAATGACATAAAAATAATGTTACAGACAAAATTTCAGACTGCAGAAATCAGTGTTTTAAATATTTTAAAACAATAGAGGAAAATTTTACCTCAAAAAAGAATTTGGCATTATGATCTGCAATGAAAAACAGAATGTTGAAAGAACCATAAAAAGATGGACTGACCAAAGAAGATTTTAATAATAGTTGTACATGCCTAATACTAGAAGCTGTATGTCCTTTATTAATTTATTTGCAACTTGTTATACAGAAAATTGCAACATCAATTCAAAGACTGCTCCAGTTTTTATTACTCTGCTTCTCTGCAATCATTGTGAATGCAGTGGTAACTCCATGGTTCCTAATTGCTGCTGTCCCCATCTGTATAGTGTACTATGTGACGCAGCGTTTCTACAGGTGCTCTGCAAGGTTAGTGACACTGTGTAGGAACTGAGCTATCCAGGATGTGATAATGCATGTGGCTCATTTTCAGGCATTTTTTATGGGGCAATGACTATTCTGACTGAAGATTTTATGGCTTTCCTTCATATTGTTACACACAGTCGTTTCCTACTTTGTTTTATTTTAAAGACAAAAGTAGGCTAATGAGTCAGCCAGCTAGCTTCATAACTGTGAGTCCCACCTTCAAAATTTTGAAGCTACTGGCTGATTTTCATTCAATTCCGTATGAACATTATGCAACTGGAGGCCACCCAATCACGTGTTTTTAAATTCCTATAACTATTAATAAGAATGTGGCAGATGCGTGAAATTGTAAAGTGGGAGCAAAAGTATTGTGCTGATATGCATGATAATGGGTCTTCGAAGAATATGCAGTGTTCCTGGTATAATTTTTTTGTAGAGCATTAAGAGACATTGTGGTTGAGCAAATCATAATTTAGCTTTTAGTTTAGCAGGGATGAACAATGGACCTGTGGACCTCTGGAGCTAGGATTATGATGTTTTGTTGAAAGGCATAATGTACATTACATAATATTCAGGGATTATGAACCACCTTACCTATATACAACACTGAAATGGACCATGGCATTGCTGAGGCAGTTAGTCACTGGCCTCTCAACATGGTTTCTAGGGCTTGATCCCAGGCCAGTCCATGTGTGAATTTTGGTAGAAAAAGTGTTACTGGGACTGGTTTTCCTCCTAAGTACTTTGTTTTTCCTTGTCAGCATCAGTCCACCAACTCTACATAGTCATTCATTCATCCATCATCAGCAGTAAATAATCTGAGAAATTGATGGTGTAGTTCATTAACATGTAAAAAGTGTCAGAAACACGTGATTTGTAGGACTGGAAGTTTGTACAATGGGAAAGTGAGCTTTATGAGCACTGGCTAAAACTGCTTGTGCTATTTACATTCATTACACTTGTTAATGGTTGAAATACGGTCACACTATGTAGCTGTTTTTTATGTGATAGTATTGCAAAGATTTCCATCAAATTTTGAGTGGGAATGTCACTAGTTTTTTATACTTTGCTAACCTAAAAAATATATTTACATAGGTCTGTGCCCTTTTTTTAAATATGGAATTCTTCTTGCAAGGCACTCAGACCAGCGATTACTTTTAAATAGTCACATCTGATTGCCAAACAAAAATGTCTGCCCCTGGAATAAAAGTACTATGAAGTATTAGCATTCTGTTTATAGAGAACTTGTGATGAATGTGGCAGGGAATTGCAAAGGCTGGACAGCATCACCAGATCTCCAATATTATCACACTTCTCAGAGACTCTGGGTGGTCTCATCACTATTCGTGCCTTTGGTCATCAGAGGCGCTTTCAGAGTCTCCTGTTCAGCATGGTTGATACTCACACCAGTGCCTTTCTCATTTTGAACACAACCAACAGATGGCTTGGCATTGCTCTGGTTTGTACAGTGCACTTTTATTTGTGACATTTAACATTGTTTTGTTTATTAGTCAACATGAAGGTGAATTATTGTTTTTGCACCACCTCCATCATCATCTTTGTGTTATTTGTCTTCTTTTTCTCCTACCCCCCTACCTTCATCTTCTTCTCCCATTCCTTCTTTATCACATTTTCTTTCTCCAGTGTCTCTTTAATATTCTTCTCCTCTTCCTCCTCTTTCATAAATTCCTAATGGCTGTTCTCCTTTTCTTTCTTTTTCTAATCATTCTTCTATAAATGGTTATTCAGAATTATTTTTTCTCATTTCTCTTCTGATTTTCTGCCTGTATTCACTTCATAAATATATCTTGTTCATGTAAGGAATAAAATCTCTTACATTATGGGAAATAGTTAAAAACAAACTTTGTCAAAAATGCCTGGTCTCAACCTACATGCACACACACGTGCGCGCGCGCACGCACGCACACACACACACATGTAGTATATATGTAAGAGATTTTATTCCTTATAAGAACAATAAATCACTCATTCATTGACTGTCATAATCGGTCAGGCTCTGATAAAGAAATGTATATACGAGTATATAGTTCAGTGTAGGTTGAGACCAGGCATTTTCGACAAAGTATATATATATATATATATATACTTTGTCAAAAATGCCTGGTCAGGCTCTGATACGGAAGTATATATATATATATATATATATACTTCTTTATCAGAGCCTGACTGATTATGACAGTCAGTGACTGAGTGATTTGGCTCTCAGATACAAAAGAACTTTGACAGACACTTTGTAAATTTCACTAATAGCTATTATTTCTAGTTTATGGCCACACTTTATTTTCCCATACCCATCAATATGCATTCTCTCAAAAATGCAACCAATTGGCAGAAATATGCTGTATACAACTTCTGTTGTTAATAAACCTACATAATACTGACCTTCATGTTGCATTAATAAATCAAGCCTTCATAATTAACATCTCTCATCTCTGGCTGTGTGTTCAGACAGTAGTCCTACATTGATCCACTGTTGTATTTGCAGTTGTTCCCTCTTGATGGCCCTGCAGCATGGTGGAATTATTTATAACTTCTAAGAATGACTGCTTCATAATGACAGGCGTTTTGTATCAATCACTGCCATGATGTCTGTATCCAGAAGTATAAGAACAACTGTATACATGGGAGCAGAATAATGACAGAATTTATAGTGAGATCAGTAAATTCTGTAAATCACCTGTCTTCATCAAATGCATACATACTCAGACACATTTTAAGAATTTCATTTCAGTAGATTTACCCCTGCTTTCAGTTATCATTTTGAAAATCCAAGTCTCACTTCAGTAGAGGAAGTATATCACTATATGTGTTTTCTTACTAGCAGCATTTGCTGTTGTAATGAACCCTATTACAAGCTTCTAAATTTTTTGAATAAATACTGTAATGCTTTAATGCATAATATGGTATAAACATGCATTTCAGTTGTTTGTCTTTCACAAGACTCAGGTCTATGAGTAATGTGGATATACTTGGGTTACTGCTGTTAGTTTGGGCTCTGTCTGTTTTTAGAGGTATAATGTGACATTTTGTGAGTTAGTCCTTGTCTTGGCTGTCGTTGTAATGACATATTTCTTATAGTTTACTTTAGTTCTCAGACCCATGAAGACAGGACCTTATCCAATTCCAAGTATACAGACAAGGTGGTGAACAAATCCAATGCACCAGGTAACTGTAGCAGCTAAATTTTGTGTGGTGGCACCTGGTATTTCTACGTCCCCAGTACTGAACTTATTACATGTAACCCTCTGACAACTAGAGTTTCAAGGTGGCTCCTAATTATATGGAAGAACTTATGCATCCATAGTCATATGCATTAAACCTGCCTGCAATGATGTCAATTTGAAGCATAATTGTAGTGTAATGAACTCTTTAGACTCTTTAGACCATCATTATTCAAGCACCCTTGACTTCTGCTTATAACAGCCTTTCAGTGTCTTCTATTCCAGTCTGTACTGAACACATATCTTTCTCATGACAGGACTACCTTGGTGGTGTGATAGTGTTCATGTCTGTGGTAGCAGCTCTGCTGACTGCAAGACTGTATCCAGATGTCACCTCATCACTTGTAGGACTGGCAGTGAACTATACATTGCTCGTGCCTATCTATCTGAACTGGGTGGTTATGTTTCTAGCAGATATGGAGATGTACATGAGTGCAGTAGAGAGGGTTCAGCAGTATGCCCTCATCCCTACAGAAGACTATCGTCTCCAAGGTACATCTGGGAACTTGATCCCCACTAACTAGTACAGTATAACTGACTGTATGGTGCAGGACCTTTCTTGCAGAGCTGATATCATTCTGACCATTACTGGATTTCATTATGTGACCAAAAAGTTCATTAACATATTGATAAAAACAAACAAAAAGTGGAAAACAATGGGTTTCTTAGTGAGCCCTGCAGAATTTCACTATTTCAAAGCTTTCCTAAGTCATAATATGGGAAACAGTTTCTACATGTCTGAAAACATTATCTTTGTTCACAGGGATTACAGTCCCTGGATCATGGCCTCAGAAGGGCAACATTGTTTTTGAAGATGTGTCTTTGCGTTATGATACAAGTCGAGGACCTATAATCTCTAATCTAAATCTGCATATACCTGCTGGACAGAAGGTGAGTATTGTTTTAGTTCATTGCAGCATTTTGCTTACATCTTTTTTATTGGCAGAGAAAAGTACAAATGTGATGAGTCATGTAACTTTGCCATCTGATCCATAATACTTGTTCAGTAACACAATCTCTGTTTATACATCAAAGATGTTGTTTTATACATACCACGTCAAAAGTTTGCTAGATGACTGTGTACTTTCCAGGGTAAAATTGATGTCATGTATATATGTGTATATAATATTGCAGTTAAAAATAAACATATTGTTCTAGCTTAAGCATTACAACATGAAGAGACTTGAGAGGGTGCAAAGGTGTTTCCATTCAGGCAGAACCTTGCTATTAAATGCAGGCAAGTGTTCAGTTTCAAGCTCTAGTCATTTCAATGTTAGTACCAAATGGGTAGGATGTTGGCTGGGTTCCAGAGCTACTCTGGCTGTGGTGGTGGCTTGAAACTGGAAGTGCAGTGTCACAAAGTATGGAATTAAGTTATCTAGACAGTACAACTCATCTTGCCAAAGCCAAAGTATTTATTTTATTAACAGGTTGGAATCTGTGGAAGAACTGGTAGTGGAAAGTCTTCACTTGTGATGTCGCTGTTTCATATGGTGGATGTATTTGAAGGAAGGATTCTCATAGATGGTGTTGACACTAAGCTGGTTCCACTGCAGGTTCTCAGATCTCGTCTCTCTGTTATCCCCCAAGATGTCATCTTGTTCAGCGGGACCATCAGGTACTACAAAATGGCGCCCAAGAAATGTGTTTTCAGTACAATTAAATTCCATTTCCAGCTGACAGAAAGAAGCAAAGTTGTTTATCATTTGATGGGTTTAGAATGGGCTGATGTGTATATGTCGCTCTACTGATAACTGTTGGAGCTTCTTGTGCTACACCACAGTTACATAATTACAATGTTACTAAAACTATTAATACTACTAATACTGCTAATGCAGTGATACTATTACTAGCATCTGTAGTAGTAGTAGTAGTAGCAGCAGCAGCAGCAGTAGTAGTAGTAGCAGAAGTAGTAGCAGGAGTAGTAGTAGTAGTAGTAGTAGTAGTAGTAGTAGTAGTAGCAGCAGCAGTAGTAGTGGTAGTAGTAGAACATGGGGCTGTGGGACTGAAATCTCTGCAGTGGCAGTATACGTTCTGTAACCTCTGATAAAGTAAAATGGAGCTATGGTTGTTTGAATGGAGAGGGAGACACCATAATAAGTGAAAAATGCCAGTATTCTTGTAACCCATATAATGGTCATCTAAGTGCTCTTTGCTTTTTCACAGTGAAAGGCACTTCAGCTACTGTTTCTCTTTCTCTGAGCTGTCACTTAGAATATATATTTTTGCAAAATGTCTGTATTTTCCAGAGAGAATTTGGATCCTCAGTCCCAGTATACAGATTCAGAACTTTGGAAGAGCTTGGAACTGGCTCAACTAAAAGATGTTGTTTGCAGTCTTCCTGGATGCTTAGGTATGTTACCAACAAGACTGTAAAGCCATTTCTAGAAATTTATGATAATGGTATTTTACAGTTACAAATAGTTAGATTTTGGGATTTGTCCAAAACCTAATGTTCCAAAAGTGCTGAACAGTATGAAAATTTTGGAAGCAAGATGTGTTTCTGTCCTCATGTAGACAGATAAGGAGGCATTTGTTTAGTTGTGCCTGTTGGCCTCAGCTGTTGTGAGTCTTCTGACAGTGTACAGTACATTTGTCTGGTAGCCAGAACTGAGTAGGTTCCTCCCCACCTACTTCCCTGGGACTGAAACAGGTGCTGCTTGCAAAATGTGTATACTTTTTTGTTTTTCTGTGTTTGTGGGACCAAATGTTTACGAGGTCCAAAAGCTAAGTATTTCTGAGAGCTTTTTTTTTAAAAAATCTTCTCTTTCAGAATTTGTTTTTCTTATTTTTGTCTTGATGATTGTTTACTGTGGATAGAAATCAACTTGTTAGTGTATTTTGTTGTATCCATTTTGTGCTAAAATTTTGTGGCAGGTATGGTCAATAAAATATTCATAATTAGAGGTATATTTTGGTCTGTTATTGATAAATCTAAGAAGGAATCAAGAAATATATGATTGATTATATTTCAGTATAAGTACCCACCATGCTGAAAATATTTTAAAATATAGATCTTATGTCTCAGGGAGAAATATATTGTATGTCACATGCCAATATTGGATTCCAGGTTTATGCTAAGTAGGGATTTCACTGGCTTGTAGAGCTGAAATTAAGTTTTACTGACAACTTTTCATGTAGAATTACATACCACATTTCATTAAACTGCTTTTATTAGTTTTAGACAGGAAATTTCTTGTATTAATTAGTTTACTTAGCTTGGTATTGCCCTAATAGAGGACAGAAGTGGATGTTATTACTGGTATTAAGTATATTTAATGATAATGTGTGAATGGGTCAGTCTATAGTCACTGAATTTCTGGTTTCTTTTCTAGATGCAGAGGTAAGAGAGGGGGGAGAAAATCTTAGTGTAGGTGAGCGTCAGTTGTTCTGCCTTGCTCGGGCTATTCTTCACAACGCTGCATGCCTGGTGATGGATGAAGCCACCAGTTCAGTGGATCCCAGTACTGAAAAGGCATTACTGGCAGCTGCTACCAGGGCATTCACTGGAAAGACTGTTATCACTATTGCAGTGAGTATTGAAACATATACTGCATGCCAGATGAGACATGTTTAAGTGAAACATAACATTGTTTGGTGGAATATATGCCACACATTCTGGAAATCAATTTAGAATTATCCTCTTCTTTAAATTTTACCACACGTAAGAGATCAGAAAATTACAAAATAACAAATTCATGATAAGTACAGGTAAATCCATACCTACCAAGTGACAGACTGACTGACTCCAGGGAGTGGAGTCCTTCTTGAGAAGCTAACAGTCCGCAGCTGATTCTCTGCATTTTATGGAGTTTGAAGGGTCATTAGTGTGCTTACAAGTGACAGCCACCAGTCCCTATCCTGAACCAGATCAATCCAGTCCATGCCTCCTCATCCCACATCTTGAAGATCGTAATTAATACTATCCTCCCATCTATGCCGGGGTCTTAAATTCATACGTCAGAATTTTGATTTGGACAGATTTTCTGGAATGATATAAACTAGTAGGGATATGCATTTCATTTATTGTCTTTACTCTCCAGTGTAATATCATTTTGAGGAAAAAATTCAACTGAGTATTTAATAATACATGTTTCTATCATTTAATTAATTCCTGTTTCTGTAAATTCATCTATGATCTAAATTAGTAACTCTGTATACATAATCAATGTTTACAGGGAAGTGACAGATGAAGTAACCAGAGAATGGAGACTGTGACATAATGAGAAGCTTAGTAATTTATTCTCTTTATGGCATGCTGTAATAATTTAAATTTTTCCCTTTGCCTCAGCACCATGCCTTGAAGGCACAGTTCCAC
>Ga0209628_10002057_pt1 | contig 13443 bp, 14 predicted proteins | sample TergutCu122P4_FD_187285 | JGI IMG/M metagenome (GOLD analysis project Ga0209628, IMG submission 187285) | Cubitermes ugandensis P4 segment gut microbial communities from Kakamega Forest, Kenya - Cu122 P4 (SPAdes) (version 2) | ecosystem: Host-associated > Arthropoda: Insects > Digestive system...
GCTGATCTCCCTGTACAGATTGGTACGGGTATCGCACATCGCCATGAGTACGCCGTCGATCACAAGGGCAGGGTTGATATGCTTCTGCACCTTTTGGATTGTCTTGATAAGCATTTTCAAGCCTATTGCCGACAACAACTGCGGTGTGACGGGTATTAATACGCTGTCGCTTGCCGTCAAAGCGTTGACGGTCAGTATGCCGAGCGAAGGCGGGGTGACGATTATGATTATCTCATATAGTTCCCGCAACGGCTCGATGACCGTCTGCAACGCTCTCTCCGCGCCGATTTCGTGACCTCTGTTTAGTTCAAAAGCCGACAGGCTGATATTGCAGGGTATCAGGTCGATTTTCTCACATGGTATGATGTATTCGCTTGGTTCGGGCAGCTTGTCCTCATTCAGAGCCGCGTTGAGCAGGGAATAGGTGGTATGGGTCAGGCTGTCGGGGTTCTGCACTCCGGCGCAAATGGTAAGGCTGCCTTGCGGGTCGAGATCGACCGCCAGCACTTTTTTACCCATCATGCCGAGAGCCGTCGCCAGATTCAAAACGGTGGTCGTCTTGGTTACGCCGCCCTTCTGCGACGCGACGTTTAAGACTTTGCACATTTTGTTATCGCTTCCTTTCTGTTGTAGATTGCTGATTGTCCCTTAAAAAAGGGCATAAAAAAATAGGACTAAGTTCGTGAACCCCTGTGTTTATGCGGGTTTGCCTAACTTAGTCCTATTATAACAGAAGGATTCGAGACGGCTTTGTTTATGGGCACCATGGCGACCGCGCCCAGGCTCGAAGCCGTTTCGGCGCTTGTCCCGTTTGACCAGGGCGGGAATATGGACGTGCCCGACGTTAAGGCCGGGAATATAATATATCTCCCGGTCGCCGTGGAAGGGGCGTACTTCTTCACCGGCGACTGCCACGCGCGGCAGGGCGACGGAGAGCTCTGCGGGACTGCGGTCGAAGTGAGCGCCAAAATAACGCTCTCGCTGGATATCAATAGAAAAATGAAGCCGGCCTGGCCCAGGATCGAAAGCCCGACCCACTATATGGCGGTCGGCTGCGCGCGCCCGCTCGAAGACGCGGCGCGAATAGCGTGGTGCGAATTGATTGCCTGGATGGCGGAGTTGGGCTGGGATAAAATGCACGCGTACCAGATGCTCACGCAGGTCGGCGAAATGACGCTCGGCAACATGGTGGATCCCAACTACAGCATGGTCGCCAAGATCGAAAAGCGTTACGCTGATATTTGAATTTTATGTGGGTTTAAAATAAAAATGGGCGCTATCAATAATGACGCGCATTCCGGCGATAATAAATTGCAACCCGCCGGCAATAATGCGCATTCCGACGGCAATAACGCGCGTTCCGACGATGCGGGCGGGGGGCTCAGGGGCGGGCGTCCCGTCTATTCGGAGGGGCTGCGCGAATTGTTAAACGACGAATACGGCATTGACAAATACGCGGCGTATACGGATATCGGCGGCTCGTCCTGTTTAAATTTGCTTGTAGCCGGCGGCGGCGGGCGGTATTTGGCGCGGGTTTACCGGCGCTGCACGACGCCCGGGCGGCTTGACGCCATTCAAGCGGTAAAAGGCGTTTTAAAGAAAAACGGCGTCCCATGCGCGCCGGCGCTGAAGACGGCAAGCCGGCGCAATTGGACGGTATGGAACGGCAATCTTTTAGAGGTTGAACCGTATATCGCCCACGACGGCGTGATGGATACGGCCGACAGGATAAAGCGGGCGATGCCGACTATGGGAAAGATGACGTCAGTCCTCGGCGGTTTCGGCAATATCGGCGACGACGGCAGGACGCCGCCGTTCGCAAACCATGTGCCGATAGAGCGCGCGCTTGAGATGACAAAACGCGGGTGCGGCCGCCTGTTGTCGCGACGCCCGACGGAATTCGAGCGCGAATTCGCGGATAAGTCGATGAGCCTTGCTAAAAAAGTGACGGAGTCCGGCATACCGGCGTTTGGTGCGCTACCCAAACAGTTGGCGCACGGCGATTTTTGGGATAACAACATACTGTTTAGCGGCGCCGGCGTCGCGCTGATTGCGGACTTTGATTTCATGGGGGAGCGGAGGCGCGTTGAAGACATAGCGCTGACGCTGTATTTTTACGCATATTTCATATCGCATACCATATCGGGATCGCCGGAATCCGTGGCGAATGAAATAAAAACGCCGGAATCCGTGGTATATAAAATTAAAAACGCCGGATTCCGTGGCGAATGAAATAAAAACGCCGGATTCTGTGGCGAATGAAATAAAAACGCCGGATTCCATATCATTCAAATTAAAAACGCCGGATACCATCGCATATGAGTTAAAAAAAGCGCTGGATTTATACGACGGCGGGCTTGATAAGCCGCTATCAGCCGCGGAACGCCGCTGCCTTCCGATAGCTCTTGCATTACAGCCGATGTGGGGCGTCGGCGGGTGGGTCGCGCTGCTGGACGACGAAGGCGCGGCGCGCAAACACGCGTCCGGCATGATGTGGGATGTGGATTTTGGGAATCACATAATGGATAATCTGCGCGAATGGCAAAATGTTTTCAATTAAAATTTTCGTTTAATCGTCTCCGTTTTTGATATAATCGAAAATAATGTATAAAGCTGCAAATAATACAAAACAAGGCGGGATATTGTGGAAAAGACATATGCGGAAATTAACGAAAAGATAAAGTCGGGAAAGGCTGTCATCTTAACCGCCGAAGAGCTGATTGGCATGGCCGGGGAAAAAGGCCTGTCAAAAGCCGCCGCGGAGGTCGACGTGGTTACCACCGGCACCTTCGCGCCCATGTGCTCATCCGGCGCGTTTCTGAGCTTCGGGCACGCCTCCCCGAGGATAAAGATGCAAAAGGTGTGGCTGAACGGCGTTTCCGCCTACGCGGGAATAGCCGCGGTTGACGCGTATATCGGCGCCACCGAGGTGCCGGACGACGACCCACTGAATAAAAAGTACCCCGGCGAGTTCCGCTACGGGGGCGGGCACGTCATACACGACCTGGCCGCGCGCAAGCCGGTCAGGCTGAAGGCTTTGAGTTACGGGACGGACTGCTACCCGCGCCAGAGCATAGAGACTTCGATTACGCTGGACGACATTAACGAAGCCATCCTGTTTAACCCGCGGAACTCATATCAGAATTATAACTGCGCCGTAAACAAGACGGGGCGCACGATATACACATATTTGGGAATGCTGAAGCCCCATATGCAGAACGCAAGCTATTCCACGTCCGGCCAGCTCAGCCCCCTGTTCAAGGACCCGCATTTTCGGACGATCGGCGTGGGCACGAAAATATTTCTCGGCGGCGGGGTCGGCTATGTCGCATGGAACGGCACCCAGCACGCCCCCTCCATTATAAATATCGACGGCAAGGAATGCGGCAGCGAAGGCGGCACCCTCGCCGTGATCGGCGATCTCAAGCAAATGAGCCCGAAGTGGCTGGTCGGCTTAAGTTGCCTTGGCTACGGGGTTTCGCTGGCCGTGGGGATTGGCGTTCCGATTCCCGTATTGAACGAGGAGATCGCGCGCTGCGCGGCGCTCAGGGACGAGGATTTGTACGTTCCCGTAGTCGATTACGGGGAGGACTATCCGTCCCGAACGCCCAACGCGCTGTGTTATGTCAGTTACGCGGAGCTTAAAAGCGGAACGATCACTGTTGACGGCAGGGAAGTGAAGACGGCCCCGGTTTCCAGCGTACCCCGGGCCCGCGAGATAGCCGCCGCGCTGAAGGCGTGGATTCAAAACGGCTCGTTTACGCTGACGGAACCGGTTAAGGCGTTGCCTTCGCCCGCGGACAGCATCGCCATGCGCGTATTAAAGGAGGTTTGAGATGCCGACGAAAAAAGTCGTTTTGCGTTTTGGGGCGGAGATATCGGATAAGCCGATAGTATACCAGCTGGTCAAGGACTATGACCTGATCGTCAATATAGTGCAGGCGAACGTCAACCCCCAGATGCAGGGCACAATGGTCCTGGAAATCAGCGGGGAACATATCGACGCGGGGCTGGAATACCTGAGCGGGCTGGGGGTTTCCGTGCAGAGCCTCAACCAGGGCATCTCGCGCGACGCGGATAAATGCGTGATGTGCGGCGAGTGCACGGGCATATGCCCCACGGGCGCGCTGTATCTGGAACGCCCGTCGATGGAGGTCCGGTTTGACGAAAACCTGTGCGTCGTTTGCCAGTCGTGCGTAAAAGTATGCAAGGTTTGGGCCATGGAGGTCAGCCTGTAGTTGGAATACGCGGAGCGTTTTTACCGGCAGAGCTACCGCCAGTCGGACCTGATCCATTTTCGGGCGGCTGTGGCGGAAACGGATCTCGATATCGGCGTGCGCAAAGGGCTATATACGGATGAGCTTGCGGCGTACGCGGAAAAAATTGTCCGGGACGTCCGCCTGCCACTGGAAGCGTATATCAGTAGGGATCCGGGTTTTTTAAGCGCCCTGACGCCTTACCGGCTCATGCCCGACGCCCCGAAAATAGCGCTAACCATGGCGGAAGCCGCACGCAAGGCCAATGTGGGGCCCATGGCCGCCGTGGCCGGCGCCATAGCCGAAGCCGTGGGGAAGTCGCTGGCGAAATTTTCGCGCGACGTGATCGTGGAAAATGGCGGCGACATTTATCTGCGCAGCGGCGCCGTCCGGCGCGTCGGCATATTTGCCGGCGAGTCCGCGCTGTCCGGCCGCGTGGCGCTGGAAATACGCCCGGAGGAAACCCCGCTGGGCATCTGCACGTCTTCGGGAAAAGTCGGGCCTTCCCTCAGTTTCGGAAAGACCGACGCCGTGGTGATTTTGGCGCGATCGTGCGCGCTGGCGGACGCGGCGGCGACCGCGTGCGGCAATATCGTCCAAACGGCGGACGATTTGGAAAAGGCGCTGGACGTCGCGGCGGGCATTGACGGGGTCAGGGGCGCCGTCATCATTATCGGTGATCGCCTGGCGGCCAGGGGTAAAGTAAAATTGGTTCCAATGTGAAAGCTGGTTCCATTATAAAAGCAGGTTCCATTACGCCAAAACTTAAAAAAGCGTTTTAAGCAGGCTTTTCGCCGCGTCGGCGATCATGTGGCCGGCGTCGCCGGACATTTTCGAGCTCGAACACAGACGGGACTCGTAGCCGCCGGATTCCAGGGCGTCGCGCGTCACTACGTAGCCGACCATCCCGTTGGACAATGAGCTGATCATTATATAGCCGGGCGCGAACGACTCTTTTATATCAAGCGAAAACTCGACGAACAGTTCAGCGGGCGCCGTGACGACGGCCAAATCGCCTATCCTATAGGCAAATATTGACAGCCTGGCCGACGCCTGCGGGTTATTATACATTCGGACCGCCTCTTTTGCGTAAAACAGATCCTGCAGGCTGCCGTCCCCCGCCGCAAGCAGTTCGGCGTTTGTCCGCTTCTCCCGGGCGACGAGTGCGCGCCCGGCCTCCATATCGCCCCGCGAGGGTATGCGGCACGCGCATTCGATATCCGCGCGTATAGCTTTCAGCGCGTCCGTCGGCATGGCCGGCGCTTTTTCCAGCGCCGCGACCGCCTTGCCGGCAATGACGCGCCCCATCCTTTTATAATGTTCGCCCGCCGACGGCAACTTTCCGCTCACGTCGATATGGTTTATATTGCCGCAAGGCGCCGTTAAAAACAGGCTGATGACGTTTTGGCCATATATATTCTTCAATTGGCGGCTGAGTTCGCCGGGATAATCCGCGCATATCCTGTCGCCGCCGACCGTGTCCAGGTGACAGGCGAAATTCGTCACGGCGCCGATAACGTTGCCGTTCAAATCGTCAATCCGCAATACCGTGACGTCGGGGTCTATCGGCCCGGCGGGCTTGACTATGTCCGGGTTGCCGACGCCCGGATTGGTCCGGAGGCCGCCGTCCTTCATATAATACCGGCGGTTGAACGATATGTCCGCCTCCCGTTCGCGCCCCGCGCGTAAAACCGCCGGACGCATATTGTTTAAGGCTAATACAACCGCGTCGACGCTTTTGTCGATTAAAAAGCCGATGTAATTTTTATCGTCGGTCAAATGGTCGCCCCAACTGTCGACCGGGCCTCCGGAATGCGTGTGGGTGGCGGCGAACAGCGCGTTCTCTATGCCCGTACGCGCGGCCAGCTTCTTTTGGAAAGCTTCATGGATGTCATCCCGCAAGCCAAGGCAGTCCACGGCGACTATCGCAATGCGCCCCGCGTCCGCGGCCGTATTAGCAGAAACGCGCGCGGCGGCGTTGACGGATGCGTTCGCAACCGTATTTTCGATTACCAACGCTTTTACGAATAACTCATCCAGGACGCCGGTCCCCCAACGCTGGTGAAACTGGCCCGGCATCATCCCCCCCAGCGTGGGCGTGACGCACAATTCCGCCAATCCGGCTAAATAAGACGCCATAAATACAAACCGTTCCTTTCAATGATTTTTATAAATATAAGGCGTGTATTCGTTACCGTACGTCATTGCGGCTTCCGAGCCGCAATCTCTCAGTTGAATATATGAAAAAATTAAAATGTCATTTTATAAAAAAATTTTCAAATTTTCATGCCGGCTCAGGCATGGCTATAGGGCCGCGTTTCACTGCGTTTACTCAAGATGCCTTTCCACCGCTTTTGTATACGCATATAAATCAAAGACGTCCTGTACGCCGAACTCGCGGGCGCTCAGCCAGTCGTGCATTTTTTTCCATAAATCTCGCGCCGCGCCGCTGTCGCCGTTTGCGCGCGCCATATAGACGCCGGCCATCTTTTCGCACAAGTCGGCGTGAAAATCCAGGTGACGCCACGACTTGCTGACGCAACGCACCCCGCTTTTTACGTTTTTCGCTATGACCGGGCGAAACGCTTCAATCAGCGGGCGGATGCGCGCCAGCCTCTCCGCCGCCTCCGCGCTGGCAAACGCCGGCTTTTTCGCCACCTCGCCGCTATTGCCGGCGTTTTCGTCGCCCCTCAGGTAAGGCGGGCGGAACAGCGCGGACAATTCCGCCATATACGCCATGCATTTTTCGCCGTCTTCACCGTACGACGAATAGAATTCCGCAGCCAACGCGTCAAACGACGCGTCCTTGTCATATAACCCCTGTCCCAAAACATACATCGGAAAGCCCGTCGGCATAAAGACGCGCTGGCTTTGATCGGATACTATACCGTCCAGCCCCAGCCGTTCCAGGCATTTGACGTCTTCTAAAATGACCCGGCCTATGTCGTAATAGCCCGGGTCGTAATAATGATCCAGCCAAAAATAGTATTCATAGCAAAAACTGTCGCCCTTAAACATTTTTTGCCATTCGCGCAGATAGGCGATGTTGCCCGCGAGGCTCTTCGGAAACGTCAGTTTGTTGCGCTCGTACTCCGTTACCCCGCTCTTGTCCGGGGCGCATGTGTACGGGCCGGAATATGTGCGCGTGATAGGCGCGAACAGAAGGCTGAAGCGTTCCGGGCTGTTGAATCTTTGCGTCTTTGGCGGCCATAGCAAGTCCACGTATGCGAGAAAGACAAGCTTTGTTTTAAGTTTCAGTGCGGAAAATTCGGCGTCCAGCTCATTTAACAGCGTCACATAAAAATCCGACGGCGGCGCCTTTTGGCATTCATCGCATTCGCACTGGTTGTTCGAGCCGTCGGCGAGCCATATGTGTAAATAATTGATATGCGGGTTGCGCTTCGCGTAGCCGGCGATATATTTGACCATTATTCCGCGCGTGTCCGGATTGGAATAGCACAGGTTTGTATTCAGCGCCACGCCCCGGTATACGCCGCGCTCGCCGTTGACGAGGGCGAGATGCGCCCTGATTTCGTCGGGCAGGGCATATTCTTCCGTGTCCCAGCCCGTTCCGCTGATGCCGAACGGCTCGCACGTCCACGCGTGCCCGACGGCGTGGTATTCCATCCCGCGCTTTTTTATTTCCGCTTCCAGCCAGGCGCAGCGCTGGCGGACGTCGTCCAGCGATACGGGTTCCGGTTCGAGCAGGGAGTTCCCGCGGTGTTCGTACCAGTTCTCAAAAAAGCAGTACGGCGTCAGAAATTCCAGCATATACGCGTTAAATCCGGCTTTCGGCGCCCACTCGATGTTTTCCAGCATATTTTTATAGCTGACCGCGCCTTCGATACACATCCCCCTGTGGCGGTAGGAGGCCTTGTGCCGGTATTGCACGTCGCCGCACTGCTTCAGCGGGATCAATTCGCCGTCTATACCGGGTCTGGGCCAGCGGCACCCGTTTTCACGCAGATACCGGTATACCGCCGCCAGCGCGCTGCGCGGATTGGAGCCCGCGATTACGCCGGACATATTTTTTACGTCGATGTGCAGGATATCGTCCATAGACGGATCGCAGCCGTCGTCCGGCAGGCCGAAGTCCGACAGGAACCCGATATATATGCCGTCCGACATGCGATTCGCCGCGCCGGCGTTAATCGAAATATCCGGCGCGTCGCCGCAATCCTCGGCTATATCGCATAACGCTTCGCCGCCGTTGTCTTCGGCTACGCCCGCCGCGCGCCGCGATATGTGAATATACCCCGCGTCGGGCGCCATCATGCGCAGGCAGCGCCTCAACTCCTCCGCGGCGTACAATATGGTTTCGTCGCACGATACCGCATAAATTGTCAAATAATTTTCCATCGTTATTTTATACGTCCTTTTTGAACAATCATATTTACCGGATATTTGGGTCTGCCGCCTTGTAGAACGTCGCACACGTTTTGCGCACACTTTGCCTTGAGTTCCGCCAGCGACTCCGCGCTGTACCACGCGCAATGATCCGTCACTATGCAGTTTTCGAACCGCAAAAGCGCGCTGTCCGCCGGCAGCGGCTCGTTTTCAAAGACGTCCAACCCCGCGCCTGCAATGCGTCCGTCTGACAGCGCGCGCGCCAACGCCGCCTCGTCGACAATGCCTCCGCGCGACGTGTTGACGACGATCGCGCCCGCCTTCATTTGCGCAAATTCTTTATCGCCAATCATTCCGCGCGTTTGCTCGCTGTAAGGCAGGTGCACGCATAAAAAATCCGCGGATTCCAGGAGCCCGCGCAAATCTGTCTTTTGCACGCCCGCAGCTTCCATTGTTTCGGCTTCCACATAAGGATCGCAGGCTTTGACTGTCATTCCAAGGGCGCGCAGCGCGGGGGCCATCGAGCGCGGAATGCTGCCGAACCCCAAAAGGCTGGCTGTCTTGCCCCACAGCCTGACAATCGCGTCTTTGCGTTCGCTGTCCCACGCGCCGTTTCTGATCCCGCTGTTTTTCTGCGGGATACGCCTCGCGAGGCTCATCATCAGCGCCAGCGTGTGTTCGCTTACCTCTTTTTGGCAATAGTCCGGCACATTGGCCACCCAAATGCCGCGCCGGGTGCATGCCGCGACGTCCACGTTGTCGTAGCCGATCCCGTATCTGGAGATAACCTTGCATTTTTCCATCGCCGCGACGTGAGTTGCGGACAATTTCGCCAGGTTGCACAATATGCCGTCCGCGCCGCAGACGGCGTCCATGAACCCGTCATCCCCCGGCGCGCCGTATACGGTCAGTTCGGCGCCGGCGGCGCTCAATACGGATCTTTCTATATCATAGCTTTCGCTGAGGGCGTCGGTGACGATCACCTTGAATTTTGCCATAAAATCCGCCTCTTACATTTATAGAAGATTGTTAAATTTTAAAAAGTATTCCAGTTTATTATCTATTTGTATGTTCTTATCGCGTAAGCATCTTAATTAACCGTTTTAAGAATAGTCGCCATGTGCCTTTTGTAACTCGTTCAATAGCAGCGGAAGGGCTTCTGTAATCATTTCAAAAACAATAGATAAGTCTATCGCGCCATAATCATGAAATAATCTGTTTCTGAATCCACGCCAGTCAGCCCACTCTATATCCGGGTATTTCGTTTGTATGTCGCTTCCCATGCGAATAGCTAATTCGCCTATTTGTCCCAACGGGTAAAGCAAGCTGTATTGATATGCTTTGTCTATGGTCAGCCGTTCCTGCGTTATCCCATCGGCTATGCAAGATGCATCCGCCGCAAATAAATACATCTTTTTCAAGCGTTCTTTATCTTGTGGCGTCATAAATGACTACCCCTTCTTTGATTATGTTGTCGTACAAAACCGATGGATTCGCTATTTCCAGAATATCATAGACATCGACCCTTACAGGAAGCACATTGAGAAGTTCACCGCCTAAAGCAAAAATTTTTCTGTTGTGCAAACGGCCCTGGCTGTCTACGATCAAATCTACGTCGCTTATGTCGATGGCATCGCCACGGGCGTGGGAACCAAAAAGTATCACCTTTTCTACCGGATACTTTTGAATAACGGGAATAATATATGCCTTAATTTCCTCTATTGATAACACTTTTATACTACCTTCATCATAATTTGATTGCTAAATAATAATATTATATTAATATTACATTATGCCAAATAACTTTTCCGCATTTTTATATGCGACCTTATCGATTTCATTTATATCCAGATCCGAATATTTTAATTTGTTTATATTTCCTTCCGGAAAATAAAACGGGCAATGGCTAGCGAATAAAAACTTATCTAAAGATGAATATGTTTTTTGCAATACTGACAAAGTGTCTTGTCTTTCTATGCAAGCGATATCCAGATAGACATTGTCGAGGGACGTCATAAAACCTGGGACGCTGTCCATCGTAAGACAGTGAAGTATAAATATTTGTTCCGGATATGAAAACAACGTTTGCAATACGTCGGAATTATTTACGTTTGCGACTTTCATCAAAGGGTACTGGGCTCTGGGATCTTCAACTTTCATCTGGATTGATATAACAATTTCTTTTTGACGGGTCATTTCGACCAGGGCGTCCATGTCTTTTTCATACATTTTATATTGGTGATAGTTTGGAATCAACTTGATCATTTTAACCCTGGGATCATATAAAACGGTGTCCATACACTCGTCCCAATTGGCGTAAGATAAGTCGATTACGGGAACAGGCGAAAAAAAATCGCCGGATACTTTTTGTAACAACGCCAAATTAGCCCGCGTCGGATCCTGTTCAAGGATAGCTTCAATCGGCGCGATGAATGCTTTAATTACCCGAATGGATTTTAGTTTATCTTCCAGCACGTTTATATCTCCATAGCGCAAGTGCATAAAAGGCCAATGTCCCGTCCAAACGGATACGTCAATAATTTTATTTATTTCTTTCATAAACGGCCTCCGGTTAAAAAGTTAATTGCGTTTTGGCTGAAGATTTTTTCACGAACTTCATCAGGCATATCCAATGATTCGATGCGGCCGATAGAAGCCGAAAAATCCCTGCCCGGATAGTCGCTACCATATACTACCCGTTCCGGCCCCAATTCTTTCAGGGCATATGCCAAATAGCCGTCCTCCGATTCCGATCCGCAAGTGTCAATCGAGACATTTTTGTGCTTTTTAATATCTTGTACGCCCCTGAATCGTGAACCCCGCAAATGAGCCATCAATATGCGCAAACCGGGAAATTTACCTGCGAGACAGGCAATATCGCAGGGTTCACACTCCGCATAGGCCTGGAAATTATTATACCAGGCGTGTATCAAAACCGGCACGTCATATTTTTCCATGAAAGCGGCAAGCGGTTCAAATTTTCTGTCTGAAACCTTCATTTCATAAAGTATTTTAATGCCGTTGAAAGGCCCGTTTAAAACGTACCTGCGGATAAAATCCGAAAGGACATCCATAGGTAAATAAGGATTCAGCCAGATCATGCTGTAAAAACGCCGGGGATTTCGTTCGAGGATTTTATATAAAAAAGAAGCCATATATTCGATGACGTCAGTGTTAGTATATGCGGTAAAACCTCTTTCATTCGTGGCGATTGGGATCGCATTGGATTTTTCAATCCCCGCCCTGTCCATACAATCAAGCAATTTAGCTTCCTCTTCGTCAAAACAGGCGGCATTCCCAAAACGCAGCATCGGATGTACATGTACGTCGACAATCATATTTTCCTCCAAATGAATTCTGTATTTTATTACGAAATGCTCATTAAAGCGTTTTTATCTCATTTTCATTAATCTATTAGTAAAACAAAGTCGTGTAAGATGAAACTGTTATTCGGTTGAAACTATCCCTTGACTGCGCCAAGCATGACTCCGGACATAAAATGCTTTTGTAAAAACGGGTAGATCATAATAATTGGCATAAGAGCTACAATAACAAGGCTCATTTTAACCGATTCGGGAGTCATGCCGGATTGTTCAAAACCGCCCAGGTTTGCGGGCATTATAGTTTCTCTCAGCATTTGGTACAGGATAACCTGAATCGGACTTTTCTCCATGCTGTTTATATACATGACTCCTATAAGATATTCGTTCCAGAATGAAACCGCTGAAAAAAGCCCTATGGCGGCTAAAACCGACGTAGATGTCGGCAATACTATCCTAAACAACACCATTATATCATTACAACCGTCCAATTTTGCCGATTCTATTAAACTATCAGGTATTGCCTGAAAAAATCTTATAATAATCAGCATAAAATATATACTGACAACCCTTGGCAGTATTAACGCCCATAAAGAATCGATTAACCCCAATTGCCTGATAACCATATATGTGGGCACCATGCCGCCGCTGAAATACATCGTAAATAAAAAAAACAGCAGAAAGAATTTTTTACCGCGCAAACGAATGCGGGATAATGGATATGCGGCAAAAGACAGTACGGTCAAACATAAAATAGTGCCGATCACGGTGACGAAAATAGTATTCAGATAACCGGTATAAATAAGATCCCGGCTTAAGACAAATCGATAAGAATCGAGGTTAAACTGCGTCGGTAATAAATAAAAGTTATTCATCTTTGCCGCTTTTGGGTTGCTGAAGGAAAACATCAAAACAAACCATAATGGGTATAACATTAAAATCCCAATAATAATAAAAATTACATAATTGAAAAAATTAAAAACTTTATCGCTGAAACCGAATGATCGCTGCATTAAAACAATCCCTCCTCTCCTATCAATTTAGCCACTCTGTCGGCGCCGAATACCAATATCATCGAAACGACGGATTTGAACAATCCCACGGCGCTGGTCATGCTGTATTCGCCCCTTTGGAGGCCGACTCTCATTACATACGTGTCAAAAATGTCGCTGACATTTTGCACGACTTGGTTTTGCAAAGCCTGTATTTGATCGAATCCTGCGTTCATTAGCCATCCGATGTTTAATATTAACATGAGAACGATTACTCCGCTGATTGCTGGCAAAGTAACGTGCAATGTTTTTCTTAAACGGCCGGCGCCGTCCATCGTCGCGGCTTCGTATAACTGAGGATCGACAAGGCTGAAAGAAGCCAGGTATATAATTGTACCCCAACCGCTTTCTTTCCAGATTTGCGATAAAACCAGAATCGAACGGAACGATTTTTGCTGCGCCAAAATATTTACCGGCGTGATGTTAAAAAAACGGAAGTATTCGGAAATCACACCTGTTCTTGGCGAA
>Ga0209628_10002058_pt1 | contig 13442 bp, 11 predicted proteins | sample TergutCu122P4_FD_187285 | JGI IMG/M metagenome (GOLD analysis project Ga0209628, IMG submission 187285) | Cubitermes ugandensis P4 segment gut microbial communities from Kakamega Forest, Kenya - Cu122 P4 (SPAdes) (version 2) | ecosystem: Host-associated > Arthropoda: Insects > Digestive system...
ATGAACCTGATAGGACAGACGAAAATTTTGACAGACCGTGGAAGATACGAGACCTGTCTGAAATTCTAAATACCGCATTTTCCAAATTTTACAACCCTTCCGAAAATCTGGCTATTGACGAAGTTATTGTTTTCTTCAAGGGAAGGGTGATTTTCAAACAATACATGCCAAAAAACCGCAAGCGTTTCGGCATCAAAATTTTCAAACTTTGTGACTCGACTGGATACACGTATGACATGAAAGTATACTTGGGGAAGGACAGACAGCGCACAGCACAACACGTGACAGCAACCCATGCGACAGTGACAGAACTGACGAGGAAGACAGAAGGACGTGGCTATAAACTATACAAGGACAGTTTCTTTTCTTCCCCTGAATTATTTGACGACTTGGTGAAGAAACAGATTTACTGTTGTGGCACTGTCAGGCCGAACAGGAGAGGCATGCCACAAGACCCAAGACCAAAGACAACAAAACTGAAAAGGGAAGACATTCGCGTAAGAACCATGGCTGACTTGACGGCAATACTGTGGCGGGACAAGAGAGACGTATTCATGTTGACTAATATTCACAATGCCCCAGAGGAAGGTAATTTCTGTAATGAAGGAGGAAAAGCCATAAAGCCGCAAACTGTGAAGGATTATAACCATCACATGGGCTATGTGGATAAGGGGGACAGAATGGCCAACAGTTAATCCATCAGCCGTCGCACATTCAAGTGGACGAAAAAGACGGAAAGGGAACAATAAGTCATGTAAGCGAAAATATTTATTTGGGGGTAAGAATAACTAAAGATGGAAACCACGAATCAGAAATTAATGATGGAATTAGTAAAGGACGAGCAGCTATATCAAACTTAAACAGCATTTTATGGGACCGCGATGTGACCCCCAAAACAAAGACTCATATTTATCATGCTATAGTTAAAAGTACAATTACATATGCAACAGAAACATGGTGTTTGAAAGCAAAAACGGTAGCAAATTAAATTCTACAGAAATGGACTTCTGGTGACGCTCAGCGAGAATTTCTAGAAAGGACAAAATTAGGAATACTATCATTAAACAAGAAATGAATGTAACAAGGTCTCTTTTAGAAGATATTAAAGCAAAACAACTGCAATGGTATGGACATGTTTCAAGAATGGAAGAGGGAAAATTACCGAAAGAAGTTATGAAATGTCTTCCACCAGGAAGAAGAAAACGAGGTAGACCTAAAGTTCTATATCTTATAGGTTAATTGACCTTGTATGGATTAACAGAACGCAAATAAATAGATGAATGAATGAATGAAACGTACCTGGGCGGACGGGATTAGAGGACTGATGGGGGAAAAGGGATTGATAGAAGATGACTGGAATGACAGAAGCAACTGGAGGGAGAAGATACTATAATTGCCAAACGGGCGCAGGAAGATGTGGAAACATTATACAACCTGCTAAATAAATAAATAAATAATATGATTTATACATAATAAATTTACTTATGATTAAGACATGATTAAAACATTTCTTACATAATAAATGTGATTTATACATAATAATTTTACTTTGTATAAATCATATATAATGTGTAAGAAATGTTTTAATCATATCTAATCATGGGATTTTAAAAACTATATCAGTTATATATTTATATATAATTAACACTAACAAGAGAACCTACTACAGACTGTGGAACCTTGTAAATAATAGCTTGTCACTGACAGCTGTTTTTAAACTTGGCATATTGTACTCCTTGAAGATGGTACATTTGTACCAAAAATATATCTGAGTTACGTCATTAGTATGTATATGTATTTAATACGGTGCATTTGGCTGATACTTCTTCCTCCATCTTCAGTGTAGTAATGATAAGTTATGAGTGATAGTTTATGGAGGAATATAAGAGATTGTGGTTAGTGGCTGAAGTTTATGCAGGAAAGGAATGACCATTTTAAGGGCTGCAGGATCAAGGAGTGTGTCACCATGGAGGGAAGAAAAGAAGACACGTATTATAGCTGATATTTAATACCTAAATGGTCTTTCTGTTCTCTACTGTAGACACTACTGCCCCCTGTTTTGTACATAAACCATTTCTCACCAAAAGATTTAGGTCTTTTGGAATGCTATACTGTGCCAAGGAGTGAGTATTTTCTGAAATTTCTGAGGATTGTAGTGACTTTTTCTTCAGGTCAACAGTCTAAAACTCTTATTTGACCCCTTTATCCTGAACGTGATGGCAATATGATCTTTTGGAACAATAAGCAGTATTTACCAAACGACAAAGAGTATCATTCCAGAAGACTTGAATCTTAATTTTCACTGCTCTCAGGAAGTCAAATCTCACACCCCTTCCTTTATTTTCATCACTTCTGCACTGAAAGTAGAAACTAGCTTCTTTTATTATTACTCAGGTCTGTGGACATTGCCTCAGGATGTCCACATATTAATAATGGTCACTGTGACTATGACATGAACTGTTTAAAATTGGAGTAGTAGCATATCATCCAGGGCCGCCTCTGTGGTCTAGTGGTCAGAGTTTCTGGCTACAGATACAGAGATCCCGGGTTCGATTCCCGGCGCTACCAGATTTTCTGAGTAGTAGTGGGTCTGGAACGGGGTCCACTCAGCCTCGTGAGCCTCGTGAGGTCAATTGAGGAGCTACTTGAATAAAAAAGTAGCGCCTCCGGTCTAGAAAACAGAGATTAACGGCCGTGGGGACTCGTTGCGCTGACCACGTGACACCCCCTCTACCCGCAAAAGTTGGCACTAACTTCGCCGACCGGCGGCGGCCGCTCTGTCGGTATAGTTCGCTCGCTGACTAAGGCCACGGAGTTTAGTTTTTTTTAGTTTAGCATATCATCCACTTACTAATTGTCATTAATGCAATATCCTTAACTATGTACCTGTGATTATGGTAGCTTCAGCAATATGTCAGGCAATGATTTTGGTGCAAGTAGATGAATGCAAGTCTGTAATGTTTTGCAGAGTCAGACATATATTTAAACCAGCTGAATTTACTCTGACCATATTTACAAAATCAAGAGTCTGTGGAAAAGCAATTTCATTGGCTTCTCTATCCCTTGTGTCTGCCATACACAATATAACTGACTGTTCTAGGAATATTAATACATTCATTAATCTATATGACTTGTGGCAAGCCCCTTGAAAAACTACCTGTCGGTAATCAATTTTATTATAACTGACTACAAAAATTATGTTTAGTGTCAGGGTTTTGTAGTGTACTGTGGAATGAGGTCTACTTTGTTGGAAAACCTGATACATGTAAATTGTTTATTGCTTGCAGTTTGTACCTTTGGACCATGTATTTGTTTTTCAATACATAACAAGTACTGACTTGAAATTACAAAGACAAACATTGTAGCCTCCTCTTATATCAGGTATTGGAAACATTTCTTATTTTTTTGCTGAGGTTTTTGTCAGACAGTTCAACTGAGACCTGAGAAACAACACTCCTTTTTCCTATACGCCATCTTACTGGCACATTCATGCACTACATACAGAACAGAGGCTGATGCTTTTTGCTGCTATCAAAGCATTTACACATATAAATTATTTCCTAGCTTGGTCTGCCATAATTTAATAAATATAATTTACTGATCTCTGGTGGATCACAGTTTTCATTGATGTTCAATATCAGTTGGCAGGAGAAACTGAAATCTTGAACTGACTTTAATGCCAGTGTGCTGTGTGCCTTCAGGTGTGCCTGCCAATGTGTCAGATGGATATGTGTACAATAGAACGTTCTGCTACCAGACAGGTGAGAACAACATGCCCAGTCTTACATTGCAGTTTCTCTCTGTGGTAACACTTTTAGTACTAACATTGTTTCCTTTCTCCATCAGATGTAGCAGATAAAGAGATTCACCAAGACTTTGTTAACAAGACTGGTGAGTACTAGATTTTGGCATGTTTAAAATTCATAAAACTGCTGTCTTGAAACTAACATAGCTTGTTTTTTCACAAATTATTGACAACTGCAAACAAAACTCCAGGGAAATTTTTGACATGAGGCATGTTGCAAAAGTGGAATCAAGTATACTGTAGAACTATTAATGTAATGATTTGTATGCTATAGTTGGTACTGATACATTAGGTAGTAAAAGTGATTAGGTGTGTGGAACTTGAAGTCCACATGTAGAAATAGGATTTTATTTGCACTTTTGAAACACAATATTTATTGATCAAGATCTCTGAGACAGGAACATATGTGGGAGGAAAATATTAACCTGCAACTTGGGAGAAATATTATTGTGGACATGTACTGAATAGAAGTGACACAGGAATTGGTCTAATGGCTAGTATTAATGGTGAGATGGTTGTGCACATGCTTATAATTAACAGTATTTCAGTTGTTTGTTTGGTTAGTCTATGCTATTTTAAACAATCAACACTGCAAATGAATTTCCTCTTCTGATTCCCACAATCTCGGTATCCATGTAAAACTCTGTTAAAGTTTTTACATTACAAAACATCACAGAATATTCCTGAAGATTTCCATTTTATTACCACAAAGGAAAGAAGTAATAGTTGTGTTTTAAATATTTCATACCATGTTTTAATATGTCTGAATGACGTGACAGTCTTTCTTTTAACATGATCCTATTATTAAAGTGTACATTTTTTTGCAGTTTACACCATTAATACTTGCAGCAAAAGGGGCCGGGAGGGTCCAAAAACAGAAAACTGCCTCCAAGCATACAAACACTCTGCCACAAATGTTGTTGTTTTGGACACGGCCCCTTGGGCTGGGATACAGCGATGGACAGTCCCAGAGAGTGCCTACTACACGTGAGTACTTACTACAGCTTGAATGCTTTTGTGCCACATTACTTCATGGCATGTATTGTGTCATGCTAAGAGTCATCTTTTCCTGTACTTGCTGCTCTGAGTTTTACAGAATGGGAACTTGCCACATTTTGAAGGGTCTTCCTAACCATATCTTCTGGGTTTATATTCATAATCATGTTCAGGTTATAATAAAGTCTCACTTTTTTATATGTTGTCAGTTCCTAATTTATTCTAAAGTCTAACATACATGTGTGTGTGTGTGTGTGTGTGTGTGTGTGTGTGTGTGTGTGTGTGTGTACGTATGCATGTATACATATATGTTCAACTTCTTAGTTTCCTGAAGTTCATTTTCTTGCTCCCTGTCACAGATCTAAGAGTGTAAGTCTGGAACAATTTATTTCCTACCTTACAGAAGACAAATTGTTTCACCATTGCAAAGAACAGTTGATTAATATGTTTTGGGGAAGTTATTGCTGTTTACTTGAGAACTGTACAAATTACACACACATAATCCATGAATAAAATACAGATAAATTTTAAAAAGCAACACCTGGTCCTTTCAGCAAACATTTGGCTTTGAGTTCTATAGTGACATGCCAGTGATGAAGTAGAGTTTCTGCAATTCTTTCAATCCATATACCTAATTACAGGACTATAAGTTCATTTTTGTCAGTGTTGTGTTTTATCCCAATGTTTACTCTTTAAATTATATGAATAATCTTTAGTTGAGCCCAAATGCCATAATTAGTAAACTTTTCTTTTATTGCTCATATATATTATCTTGATACTGTTAAGAAACACAAATATGTCATGGGCAAAGATGGACAGTCTGCTAATATTGTTCATAAACTGCTATTTGTATGCTTGACAGCTAATAAACTCCATGGATCTGTGTTTATGTTCAGTCAGTATTATTTAGCTTCTCAAGAATATGCCCGCTCTTTTGTGGAAAATTAAGGTTTATTTTATGAACCAGCAGCAGGTCTTGATCTTAGCCACATAAATCCATTCTATAGCCATGCACCATGTTTCTTTAAAATACCCTTTTGTATTATCCTTCCACATATCTTGCATCTTTCAATTAGTCATTTCCTTTTACATTATTTGGTTAAAATTTTGTATCCATCTTCAGGACCAGCCCAAGACATGTGGTCACCCCAGACTGATTAATGATTTGGCACCCCATGCAGGCTAATAATTTGGTGTGTCATAGAACTGATTTCTTTAAACTGTTTCATCCTAGGACAGGGCTGGTGGATGTCTCTGAGGGCGAATGCCAAAATTACAGATAATGTTAAGAGAAATTCTTACGCTTATGGAAACCTGAGTTTACTAGCACCATATTTCCATTTCTTCCACTGATGTCTTTGCAGCCCTTATAAGTTGGTGCCTTTGCAGCTGCCCAGCTGGCCTGCCCTTTAGTCTAGCCCTGTGCATTTCTCGTGTCTACCATGTATGTTACAGCATCACTTGTACTGTGCCCCTTCTTTTGATCACTCTAATTAAGATTACTGATTATGAAACTACACCAGTTAATTTACGTAAATATTTTCGGTGCTTTTGCAGAATTGTGAAGGATGACTGATAGTTTCGTCATATCTGTCCATCTGCATGCAATAACTTGTCTCCCACTGGATGGATTTTCATAAAATTTGGTATTTGAGTATTTTTCAAAAATCTGTCTAGAAAATTCTAGATTCATTAAAATCTGACATGAATAATGGGTATTTTCTATGAAGACCAGTATACATTTTGTTCATATCTCGCTCAGTTCTTCTTAGAATGATAAGTGTTTTGGACAAAAGTTGTAAAGAAAATCTAAACACACATTTTATGTTCAATAAGGATTTTTTTTTTAAGTGTGGAAATATGGAAAAATATAGTAGATCCAGGCAGGCCACAGATGAAAAGGTGGTACATCTGCATTGCATGCTGTATTCCTAAGGCTACAAACACACACTCAGAATGTGTAAAACTTGTTGTTTTTCCACAGCAACAATGATTGCAGGAACACACCTCTAAGTTATGTCATCCCATTATGTTGTTAAATAGAATAAAAACTAAATCAATGTCCAAACACAACAAAATATTTTTTCCTCAGTGTGTTGTAAAAACCAAATGTGAACCTGAGGATGACCTGAGATGGGTTGACACATGTAGTTCAATATAATAAACATAATTGGTGTTTGGAGAGTATTAATTTTTATATCATGTTTGTATTATACATTGTAAAGTCTTACAATGCTTTGTGGTGGTGGTGGTGGTGGTAGCGGTGGGGGTGGTGGGGGTTAGCGGTACTGGTGGTGACTGCGTCTGTGGCGGTGGTGGCAGTGGCTGTGTTGCTAGTAAGATATTTAGCAGCATCAACAGCAATACTCATGTCACAATCTGGTCAGTGAACCATCTCCCTGACACTGCCAGTTTGGGTGTTTTCCATGTCCATCCCACATAACTTCAATACTTAGCCACAAAATCATGTTTCTATGGTTTCAGGATAATTGCTAAGGGTGCCAGTGGAGGTGTTGGTGCTAGTGGAGGCTCCAGCAGTGGTGCCATTGTGCGGACAGTGGTTGAGCTCCGTAGAGGGCAGCACTTGTACATACTTGTTGGGCAGGAGGGCTCCAATGGCTGTGAGGTGGGGCTCGTGTGTCAACTGGATCACAGAAATAATATTCCCTGTGTCCTCATTTATCATCTGAGTAGACTTTATGTTCTTGTTGTAATGTCACCTGTTTATTTTATCACTTATGAGGCTTTGGCAAGTGAGTTACGGTAGTGTAGTTTATTACACCTACTGTGGTGTTGGGAAGGAAGTTACACTACTAAAAATTAGATTAGTTTAGGCCCAAGTATAGTTACTGACATTAGGTTAGTTCCAATTACAGTAACAAGATCTTTTCAAGCTTTTCAGAGTTGTTCTGAGGACCAGTACCTTATTTGATACAAATAATAACATATAAATCTATTTCATCTATGGTGGAGTTTCCCAACATTTCTTCCATAGAAGAATCCCTTAAATAATTTTTCGTTTTGTGAGGAACCCTTACCTATGAAAAAGTTTACAGGCCAGACAATAAAGGAAGCTGGTAGAGCATGGAGATTATTCTAGAAATGCCAATTGTCAGACAGCAGAGGACAATCACACAATAAAGGGACAACGACCATAACAGATCAAGAATAAGATGAGATGTCTGTAAGCAGTGGTGAAACCTACAATCATATGGAAAGCATATAGAATTTTAACCACATTTTTTGAGATCTTATATTTTTTAATTCAGCTGCTGAAACCACTATGATACAACACATATTACTATTGTAATATCATACTCCAGTGAGTTCTAACATTGACCATGAAAATGGTAAAGTTCTGCCAAAACATGTAGGAGTAAACAAGTTGTGTTTGTTAGATACACACATTTTTATAAAGGACAATTTTCCTTATGTACTTCTGGGTATGTTTATTGGCAGTCCTCTTTTTCCTACATGGTACCATGGATTTTGCTATGATCTGTGTTATTGGCATGTCCATGTTTGACATATATCAATGCTACACTGGTATATGGTTTCATTAGGCCGATTTTCATATGGCGAGAACAATGATTTATCACTGCAAACTGGAATAAATATTAGTTCTTTATTGGCTTTGTCTATATGCATTTGCAATCTGTTGTTTGATGATGCAGGGCCTGAGCAGTGGGACCTGCATGCAGTCCAAATCCAGTGGCTCCAACAACAGCTCCTTTAAACACATGTATGCGATCCCACAAGAACAGAGTTCTATCAACAGGTTGCTAACATTGAACTTCACATATGGAGGTGCAGGCGGTGGTGGAGGCACCTTTGTGTTCTTGGTGAGTTGTGTATACTTTTGTGGCATGTTAGTTGCAATAAATTTGCTTCACAAAAACTCAAAACTGCTGTTTCGCAGGTGAACCAGGACAATGAGTCTGTGCCACTGATAGTGGCTGCTGGTGGAGGTGGTGTGAGTCAGAGCAGTAGTAAGGATGATTGGTCTCAACATGGGCATGGACTGAATGCTAGTAGACAAGACATGACAGGCACTGAGTTTGGCCCGGGTGCTGCAGGTAGAGTGAATTTCTCAATAACAATGTTTTCCAGATGATGGTTTATGCAACCCTGTCTTTTCACAAAGTGAAAATAAGGGTTCTGCAAGATAATACAAAAACTGTATTTTAAATATTATTGTAAGTAACTTCACTTAAAATAATTTTATTTTCATTTCAATGATTCATTTATTCAGATAAGTCCAGATTTTTTAAATACTATGCATAAAGTAAATAAAATAACCATATTTTGAAAATCAGTTTCCTTTTCATAATGGAATTGCATATTAATATTAAGATTAATTTTCTGTATACATGAAATGCTGATTTTTTACTTCCAAGTCTATGCATTAAAATATATTGATCTCATATCCTTGTTTAACATTTATTTCATATTATCATGTCCATATTCATGTCCCAGTTTTATGGAATCATGAACAAGAACTTTATTAGAGATTCCAACAAAGTGCAGGGTACCATATCCAAATTAAATCCGGAACACTGAATTGTAGACTTTCTCCACTGTTCTGGGAGATACAGAATTATTACAAAGTGGTTACTCCAGAGCTCACAGGTGAATGGCATCTGCTCTCAGAGTGCACATTGCGATGTGAGAATTTGCAATATTATGAGTGGAAACTGTTCTAGGTGCCGGTGGGGGCTGGAGAAATAACAGCTTCATGGATTTCCGGATGGAAACTGGATCGGCACTACTGGGTGGTGGAATTGGTGGAAAGGCATGTTACAATCAGAACAACGGGATGGGTGCTGGGGGGTTTGGTGGTGGAGGGGGTGGTTGTGCTGCAGGGGGTGGAGGTGGTGGCTTTGCAGGTATGTATGTTTTTAAGATACATGAGATGATAAGACCATATATATTTCTGTAACACTATTTTCTGTGTTGGTTATATAAGAAATTACATTATGGTCATGGAATTTGAAAAAATGTATGAAGAAATGCTAATGGCAAGCTTTTACATACTATGCCATATTGGCTTAGTGATAGTACAAAAAATCGTGAAAATTGTCATTGTACAGAAGAATATAAACCAGTAGTGCTAACCTGTATATGAATGTGATTACAAAATAAACATGGAGTGCTAATGGCAGAAATCCAATAGGTGGGAATGCATGGTCTGAGGCGACAAGGAACGGAGAAGGTGGCTATTCATATGTCAGAACAGAGATTCTGAATAATATTGAGACAACCAAACACCATGGCCCAGGACAGGTGCTCATCATCCCCGGGCTAGACAAGGCATGTGGCTGCGACTACCGCTGTGTGGCACTGGACGATTTTCGCAGTGATGTCCAGTGCATTTGTCCTGACAATTGGTTGCTCGCTCCTGACAACACATCTTGCATATGTAAGTAACGTGGTCCTGTCTTTATTCTCCAAAACAATTTGACAAAAGCTGGTGAAATTTTGTATGGAGGGCCTACACTAAATTTATTCATAGAAATAATTTTATTCATATCAGTGCTGCATAACTCTTTATTTATAAAAGATAAAAAGAAACTATATCAGTTGCCTTAAATGTGTCTTATTGTACAGGCAGGTCTCGTTTTACGCCAGGTTTACTTTCCTGAGAAACGTTGGGCAAATTGAACCCAAAATTTCCATTAAATACATTGTATTTTCTGGGGTTGAGGGGATTCATATCCTCACACTATATAGTGTTTAACTCTACCACTAGTGGACATATGGACCTGTAGACTATATATCTACCGTATATACAGTAGATATACATTTCTATACAGTATTACATAAATTTCTATACAATATATATATATATATATATTCCTAATGCAAAAAATGTAAGAGACTCACATCCAAGTTCTTAGTACTGTTCATTGCAATAAGACCGTGATAGTCTTGCTACACAAACACTTTAGTCCTGAATTTGACATTCGGAGGACGGTGCATTGTGATATATTCTTATAATGAAAGGCAATGAGATGTACTATGTCTCAAGGTCAGGACCTTGCTAGCAGACAGTCGACATTACTAGCATGACAAATACCTATCGCTGCGTATGCAGTGTTGAGACTCCTGGTGGTGGACAGTTGATCTGTCCGAAATATGTAGAGTTCTTTATCAAAAATAAATTTGAGGTCTAGTCCATCTCTTTAGCTTTTGTTATAAGAACTTCAGTCCTGACTGAGCACTTTCTTTAATTCTATTAACATTATCACGAATTTTACCTAAGCTATTATGAGCGAATCTGACATTACGACATGTGTCAATAATGCGTTCACCTTTTTTCATTTCGGCTTATTACAAGTAACTTCTCTTCATTAGTGATTGTCTTTTGCCGATTTGTCACTTGGACTGCACTCATCTCAGAAGAACCGAATCGTCTGCAACAGATTTGTATTCACAGTAATAGAACCATTGAGGGCTGCAAAATTGAGATGAATGTACTTGGACTGGAGTATACCGTCTTCTTCTTCTTCTACTTCTTCTTCTATCCCCCCCCCATCGGCAATCTTCATTAAAATTCTGTTTGATTAGAGGTTCTTGCTGTAAATAAATATTGTTCGACTCAGGACCAAGCATGGTGCCTTGTTGAGGCTGTCAATTGTGTCTATGTCCTTATTCACAAAGGCATGCAAAGAGTCATAAACAGTTTTCATCCCTATATCGAGAAGTCTCGTAAACCTGTTGCACAGTATCTGTTATGTACTGCTCAAATTTTAAGAATTTCCACAATATTAGATATATTTAAAAATTTCCACGATATTTTTTTGCGCAGTAGTTACTGACCAGAATTATAACATAGATATAAACAGTTATTCTCGTTATTTTTGTTTCCCCCCTCATATTACGACAGTACTTCAACAATAAGTTCACTCACTTGAAAGTGAGAGTTATTCCTTGACAGTCTTTGGGTTTGTCACGATTGCATGTAGGTGCACTTATCTCTTCTTAATAAAACATAATATGTTATGAAAGAGATCATGCGAAATTGTACAGTATTTTCTAAATTTAGTGTCACTCACAAATAATTGCATGTTTATCAAAACATTAAAACTTTATTTTTCTTTTATTGAATGTGTCAGCCTTGGACCTAAGGATTAAAGTCATTAAGAATATAATATCTTCCTTAGCTTCTTCAAATAAGCCAGCAATAGTGACATCCATTCTAAAGCCAGTCTTCGCACGGACATAATGAAAATGGCGCTGTGATACATCTGTTTAAAAGAGTACCCTACAAGAGCCATCACGCATTCACACATGTGGCTCTTGATAATTAAAGCTTGAAGGTTTCAAGCTTTCTGTGACTCATAAAGAGAGTGTAAGCAACATGCAAAGAAATAGTGTTCCTTTGTCCTTAATTATTTTCGATTCCATATTAATATTTAAAATGGAAAACTTTAATTCTAACAAGAAATTCAGAACAGATTTGTTGTCACTTTTTACCAAATACAAACTGAAAAAAACAGAAATAGTGGGATATTTAAGGAATTTCGAGATTAGTGGATACATACTGGGTGCCATTTCCACTGGATACAACTCAGATACGAAAATTTGGGAAATTTTTTCAATAGTGCCATTCTAATATTGGAAATGGAAATGCGTGTGTCATATTGCGGCTGATATTAAGAAATGATTTGGTAATGTGAAATGATTTGAGCTGGTTCAGATCGTTTTATCTGTTTAAGAAAGACTAAAAATTCGGGGTTTTATACTAGAAAGTCAGACATGATGACTAGTTCCCTAATGGTGGTTTGTGTACCCAAAGGGGTTATGTTGACTAACATATTTTTAGTGCTCCATATTTTGTGCACAATTTGCTGCTGACACTTTTTTGTAAGCTGCTCCAGATTCATTTTTTAAAAACGAAAACTTTTGGAAAATTGGTGAATTGTCAAATGCAACTTAACCCATTGCATGTATGTAATATCAAATGGGAGCCCGAAATGAATAAATATTATAGTTAAATGTGAACAGTTTTATTGTCTGCATGTTTTGCAACATAGTTTTGTGAACATTTTCCAGTACCGCCAGAGTCTCCAATCATGTACATAATTGCAATGATGGGAGCAGCTACCGTGCTTATCCTTGGACTTGGCGTGGCATGCTTCTGTTTGTGTAAGTAATTCAGTTGTTTTTTGAGAGACTGTTGCTCAGTCGCAAAGTTATTGTGGGCTACATAGTATGCATTACAATTTTATGTATTTATAAACATCTTTTATTTTTGTTGTGCATAACATTCTGATGTCAATATTGCTTGCTGGTTAATTTATTTTGTACCACTTCATTTTATGACATCAAAACCTGCAATCCTGTATTTCCACTGTCTGTCATTATTTTTTAGGTTTAAGTTTTGAAATTCTCTGTGGTTTTTAATTTAATTTTTGTAAAAAAATCGTGAAATTCTACATTCAAAAACTTTACTTTTTGTGCTATTATAAAAGCTAGTCATTTGCACATGTGCTGAGGCTGAGGGTTATGTGTCCAGTTTGCAGGGTGCAGCAGCACCCTGCAAACCGGACACATAACCCTCAGCTCCACACCAGACCAACAACTTGAAAACCACAGCACCAAATACCACGGGCAGCAACCACTGTATAATACTCTTGAG
>Ga0209628_10002059_pt1 | contig 13441 bp, 11 predicted proteins | sample TergutCu122P4_FD_187285 | JGI IMG/M metagenome (GOLD analysis project Ga0209628, IMG submission 187285) | Cubitermes ugandensis P4 segment gut microbial communities from Kakamega Forest, Kenya - Cu122 P4 (SPAdes) (version 2) | ecosystem: Host-associated > Arthropoda: Insects > Digestive system...
ACCCACGAACGCGCATTTTTCACGTCCATAACGCCATCATTGCATGTCTCACTCAATTGTTGATGAATTTCGATGGGTTTCATGCCACGCAAGTGGAGGAATCGGATAATCACACGCTATTCTTCGAATGTAAACGTCGCCATTTTCAGTATCTAAAACACTACTGGCACTTGACGTCACAAGCATGCAACGGGTAGGAGAGTGTTGCCATTTGGCCTCACCCAACCTAAAGAACGGCCACGTCTTCTCCAACAACTTTCACGTTTCTACCTGCTTCCATTCCCGAGAAAAAAATTAGGAGACCTGAGAACTTGAACGCACCTCGTAGATATAAAATTAAGAGCAGAGTGCTGAGGAGAATATTATGATGTAAAATACATGAAATAACAGGGAGAAAGGAATATTTGGTGAGAAGTTGAAAGTTTTTGTGCTTCAGCTAATTGTGATGTCAAGTTTTAATGTTTGATAGACACATTTGGTATTGTCCCTAGTATTTTATGTATGTAGCTGATTTCTGGTTATATGGTGGGATCCATTGTCACAGATGTCCCTGTCAGGGTCGGCAGTCACAGTCTGATTGCTTTGCAACAGATCTGTACTGTTGGTTATAATTAATGGTTAGTATTGCCCAGTAGTGGGCTGGGTAGCGTAGTCAGTATAGTGACTGCCTTCGGGCTGGACAGTCCGGGGATCGAATCCCGGTGGGGGCGAGATCTTCTGCACCTGTCCAGACTGGCCCTGAGGCCCACTCAGCCTTCTGTACAATGGGTACTGGGTCTTTCCTGGGGGTAAGGTGTGGCCAGGGCATGATGCTGACCCCTCACTCCCTTCTAGTGCTGAGGTCAAAAATAAAGTAGAGCTATACCTCTACTCTCTCTCTCTCGTGGCCTATGAAAGGGTGAAATCTACCTATTGCCCAGTATATCTACAGCTGTGCTGCTGCTTGCTTCCTCTTAACCATTCATTTTATCTGCCAGGCCAATTCCCATATTAGGACTGAAACACTTTTAACACAGTAATTTCATCCTTCTTTTTCATGCTTAGATAATGTTGCACACATGAATTATCCTGTTGCACCCATGAATTATCCTCCAGTGGGAATGGAAATGCCTGTGGTATGTGGACAGCAGCAGAGCCCACCAGTTACCAGCTTGGGTTCAGCTTTCCAGCATGGTGTACCTCCAGCTTCCAAAGGAAGTGACAAGGTATTAATGTCAATTATGTTCAGTATGAATATTCTATAGTTTTGAAATGTAAGTACAGTCAAATACGCGGATTACAAACTAATTCGGACATCTTCATTCCTCCCTAGGGATGTTGTGATCAGAAGTTGCGTGCCTCTTATGCACATGAATTTACACACACAGGCGTGTCAAATGAAATACTTGTAGCTTCTTTACCAACTGATTTTGTGGAGATATGCTTGGTACAGCTTTGTCATTTTTCAACATGGTCCACATTGTGTTATGTGGTCCCAGCACTTTACGAATGCCTGTATTCCTAATGAAAAAATTCCTTTGATTGCATGCATAGCCACTCATGCACCAGCTGTTGTTCTTCTTAATCAGATTGGAGAGACTGTCCACCAAGAACTTCCATGAGTGGCACAGTAATATCATAGACATAAGGAATGAGTTCAGGCAAGTGTTGAGGATGAGACACCTGAAATGAGTATCCTTCATTCTCTTAGATGCCACATGGGCAACGTGTGGTCTAGCATCATCATGGAGTAATAAGACAGTGGTACTGAGCAGTCCACATTTTTCAATTTAATGCCTGATCTCAGATGATGGGTAATCAGATCACAATAACAGGCCCTGGTGACTGGCCCCTTGGATGTGAAATGCTCTACAGATGGGCCTGGGTGATGCTGCAGTAATGTTTGCACATATTTTGCCAGATGCCTATGTGCTAAATTTTTTGGGTTTTGATGAGTTGGGGTGGCATTCTGAGCTTTTCCTCTTCATTCATTTTGGGCCATAAGTAATGGAGCAGACTTTCATCTCTAGTCATTATGTGTTTCAGGATGCTGTCATGTTCTTTTTCATGTCATATAATTTCTTGGCAGGCATTCCACCCATCTTATCTTCAGTTCAGGAGTTAGTTGTTTAGGTGCCCACGTTGTGGATACCCTGTGGCACTGCAGCGTATTGTGGATGATATGTTGTGCTCAGCTATGACTGATGTTCAACATGGCAGCCACATTGTTCATCTTAACACTATGCCTTTTCCTAATGATGGGTTAAGCATCTGCAGTTGCCTGTGGTTTTAAGATTATGTGGGCTTTGCCTGGTTGAATGGCATCCATGACACTAGACACTCTTATTCATAAGGTTCCTGCTCCATTTGTACATCTGCTGCAGAGATAAGCACACATTACCGTACTGCAGCTTTATGCAGTAATGGATTGTGATGGATTTGTTATGCTTACTACCAAGCAACAGATGAGAGAACATTGTTTCTCCTTCATGCATTCTTCTAGTAGAGCAGCATCTTTGCAGGGTCTGCAGCCATCATAAAGCTTGAACGGTCATATGTTACAGTACATCCTTTTAACCCGTGCTTATGAGTTGCTCTGCCTGCAGCTGCTCGTGGTAGGGTGTCAGTTTTGCTCTCCCTATTTCAACATTTTTATTTGACTCATATGGTGTATGATATGATATATATATATTTGTTAACTGCAATTGGGTTGACACCTGGTGGCAGTAGTACAGTACACATTTACACACAAACAGTACACAGAACAACACAAATAACTAGTTGGGAAGAGTGCGGGCCGTGCCCCGTCTTTGCGTGTGAACCCCAAGTTTGTGATGCATCTAAATAGTTTGGCATGGAAAATATACTGCATTTTTTTGTTGTATTAGATATACATTGTGTGGGGATTTTAATCCGTTTCTTTTTTATTTCACTGGTTACTTGATCTGGTTTTAAAAGTGAAACATTTTCTCCAGAAAGCTGAGTCCATGTGGTAGGAGATGGCCTAACATATTTGTTTAAACCAGTTGCTACCCCAGTGCTGTAGAACAGTGATATGTAAAATGTGGCCCTTGGGCTGCATGCAGCCCTATACCTTTGCAATATGGTTGGTGATCTAATTTCAGAAACAGAAAACATAAAAATAAGAAATTTGACAAGTAATTATTTTATCCACAATATTATAAAATATTCAGAAATGTGTTGTATTATTGACAATACATCATTCTTATCACGCCAAAATGTAAACATAAGTTCTGTCTCGCATAGATTTAACTATTGCTTTATTTGCCAAGTGGGATGCAACTAAAATTATTTATGTGTGCTTTGTTAGTTTTGCTCAGGACTTGGTATAAACAAGACACAAGTAAAAACTTATTAGTTAAGACTAGTTTCAGATTTTGTATGATTAATTCAGATTTTTGAAGATTAATTTCAAGTAAGTTTTTAACTGCCTCATTATTGGCACTGTTGATCACAGGGTACAATCTGTCTTTAATGGTACATGAGTAAAAAGTATTGTTTATGATATGGCCTTTTAAACATTTTTTCTTTTCTATAGATTTGGCCCTTGTGCCCAGAAGGTTGCTTATCACTGTACCAGAACATTTTATGGCGGGGGATCCATGAATTTCATTTCTCTTGAGGCCTTTTCTAAATCCTAGTTTTGTTGTCATTATTGCTAGGAAAGTTATTATTTCTGTATTAAATTTTTATATTTACTTAATGATGGGTTTTGAAGTTAAAGTATGTTCCTTACTTATAAATATATAGCAACTGGAATGTTGTCACACATTGTGGTTAAGGGATCTGTGAGTGTGGAGATAATTTTGGGGAGGGGGTCCATCAGATTAATGAGATTTTTTAAGGTTAGGTGTGCAGGGGATCTGCAGTAGTATTGTAGTTTCAGAAACAGTGCTCTAGGCTACTGAAAAGTTTCTCATTCATTTGTGTGCTACATATTCGTGAAGCATTTCAGTTCAGACGAAGTTACACTTTTTTTTTGACTCTCAGAAATAACTTTTGGTTTATATCACTTTTTCTAAAAAATTGTATGCTTCAAATGCACTCTTCCCTTACCATTTCCTTCCTGACCCTAATTTCAGGACTAAAAATTTGGATGAACCAAGTTTGCAGTGAAATGTTTGTGCTTGCCAGGTGGTACCTTGTGCTACCAAGGCCAGTTTAAAATAGTTTGTGAGGCTTGTAGTTAGCTGTGATCTGCACAGCATGCATTTCATAACTTCTGGACTGTTTGACAACTATTGAATGATAAGACCCAAGAATTCAACAGAGGTGGGGGTTGTGTAGTATCCTGAGTTCAGTGGGTATTCACATCTCACATTTTAAAGACAGAGATGACTCTGTTGTACAGCCATGTTAGGGAGTTCAAAGACATATAGGAAGTAGCTTGATGCCATAGTCTTTACATTACTTGGAATGTAACTTGCCATTTCAAATATGTTTTAAACAAATCCACATATTTTATTTGATTCATTTCTTATGTCATTATTTGGTCCGTTTACTTATGTGCGTTGAATTAAGTGTAGTGGTAACACTGCTTTCAGATACACAGAAATTTTTTTAAGGCAGCAATTTGCATTTCGTATAGTTTGCAGACCATGTTTTGGATGTATGCTATCAGTGTCACTCCTGTAAGATAGTTGGAGAGAATGTCAGCAAGCCACAAACGTTGACATCCAATAACATAGTGACCTGAGATGATTTTAAAAGTTGAACATTGCTGCCAGTTAAAAATCAAGTGGCACGTGGCCATAGTGAGGGTCTGTGGGACGTGCAAGGCAACACTGCATTATACAGAGCTTTCGCACAGTGGGTGGAAGCCTTTCGTGAGGATCAGGATGCCGCTGGGGATCATCAGCATGATGACAACCCACAAGGATTTGCTTTTGAAGTCATTGCTGGAAGTGAACATGTATTGGATGACATGCCAGTTGGCTGTGGAGGAAGGAATAAATGATAAAAGTGTGCATCACCTTATTGAAAACCTGTTTCAGCTGTGCAAAATATCACACTGGGTTCAGTACCCCTTTACCATAGTGTGATAGGGCTAATCTCAGCCTTGAACTGTACCACGTTGCATTTCTGCACAATATTTTAGCCCTTGACAGATCTTGGACATGGGTTTATGATTGTGAATGGAAGTGGCAGACTGACATGAGGTGCCAACCAGGCTGTCCACCAGGAACTCATTGTAGATTATTATTGATTATTATTGATGATTTTGATGGTGTCATTCTTTGTCAAGGGCTGTGCTACAGTACACAGATTCAAAGTTGATGTTAGCAAGACTGTACTTGTGCCACCTTTTTACTGTGCTAAGGTGCGGTGGGACCCACCGTGATGGAATTTTTTACATCTTGATTATATGCTTCATAATTTGACAAAAGCTGAAATCATCTGTCACCGTCAAGTGTTGCAGCATGCAGTGCCTCCCCATTTCCAGCAGTGACTTTATGAGCTAAAACTTCTTATCCAGGATGATGGGTTGTACCTACACGATCATCCTAAGTATCATCTTGATCCAGGTGGCAGGCTTCCACCCATTGTGCAACAGTTTGGTACAGTAGTGTATCATTGGCACATACTTCCTGCAGACCATGCCAGTAGGCCCTACATTACCACGTGCCTTGTCTGTTTTGATTAACGAGCATTGTTCCAGCTGAGTAAACATGTATGCAATTAACATGGTAAGGACCATCAAACACATCTACTGAGCAGATTATTTTGTTGTCATATGTATTGCAGCTGCATGTTTTGGCTTCAGTCTCATTAAGCTGTGCTGGGCTGTAGTAAAAGTTATATATGTGGGAAAACCATGTAATGCTACATATGTTGAGGTTAAAACAGTAATTGAAATCTCAGTTGTATGATTATGTCAACAGTTTGTCCTTGTCATTTGGTCAGATGTGTTATTAAAATTGTTATGATTTTAGATGGCAAAGTCATAATTGTTCTTGATGGCTTATTTGTGCAGCTGCATAAATTACCCAAGCAGAGTAGATTTTGTCACTTTGCTTGAGGGGTTTATTAAATAGAGAAGAGTGCTGGTGTGAGTAGAGGAATGTTAGGTAGTAGAAAGCCATGTTTTCTCCAGGAGTAAATCTGTAGTAACATATTTTCATTTTGTTTTTATTAGTTTGGCTTGAGGGAAGGTAAGAAATAACTAAATTTGCACTGTTTGTAAGTGAATTATGGTTGGATTTGTGATATTGTTCAGCTTTATGTTTGAAGAATGGACATGCTAATTAGAGGTGATGTTCCGTGTAGTAGGTTATCTGTAACTAGTAACAGAAGTTGAGAAGGGGTCAAGAATTAAAGTTGTTTGATGATGCATTTTGTGTCCTTAGATTATCTGAGGGCACCGTGTTATGGGATGCCAATTTTCATGGCTTGTTGATGGGCTATGTACTTCCTTGCAGGCCTGACACTGATAACCTTCCTCATAACATGGTCTCAAAGCCACACAGTGCATGATTGGTCACTTTAAAAGTGTTGCATTTTTGACCATTGTTGCTTCTACTCTTTACTCTACCCACACATAAAACTGGTAAATCTTAGAAAAGTTGCAGTGTTGGATGTGGCATCATATTTCTATTTACTGATTGATTTATTATAGGAAGGACTGTTTAACTTCATGGACTTTTTTGTGGATATTTTATAAAATGTTTGAGGCACCATACTTTATCTGCTGACTGATTTGTTGCAGAAATTGGAACAACTGTAGGGGGTACATTATGGATAAATTTTAAAATATTTTGGAGTCCCGAAGTTCACCATGCCACCAAGCATACATAATGTTTGTCCATTTAACCTCTTAATCATTGTCCCTGTCATGTGCAATGTGGCATATTTATCTTTTATATTAGTTTCTTCTTTCAATAATGTTACAATTCAGGCTTCAACACAACAGCAAGCAGAACCAAGTTCCGTTGCTGCAGAGATCCCCAGAATTTCAGTCATGTCTACAGAAAAGGCTGACAAGTCACAACCACAGTTGGAAAGTACAACAGTTACCAAGAAAAAGAAATCACCTTCACCAACTTCTGGACTGACTCCAATTGAATTTACTAGAAATGTGTCTCAACAGAATGGACCTGCTGTAGCAACAAGCCAGGGGACAGCTGATCCAATTGTAACAAAAGCTTTGCCAGTTACATCATCTGCAATTGGGGTGCCCAAACAAAATCTTCCACAGGTGTCAAAGCCTGCTGAACCGCAGAAGCCTTTACTACAGACACCATGTAGCATGTAAGTAAACAAAGTATTTTCTTTGGCAAAGCTTTCACATAGTTCAGTTAAAATTTGTTTCTCTGTTTTAAGGTGATGCCATTATTCTAGTTTGCATGTCTTTCAAACACATCGGCAGTTTCTGTACATATCAGAGTGTTGTAGTGTTAACGCGTTTTAAGAAATACAATTTGTAGGCAACATGTTGTTCTGACGTAGTTTATATTTTTAAGTTGCCAGATGAATGCTGGGTGGTGTCGTGAAATAGATAATACATTCTCTGTTCAAATATTTATATACAAAGTGGGGCAGAAATACATGTTGGTTTTTTAAGTGAAATAACTAATGGAAGAGAGTGAAATATTTAGTATTTACAGGGTGTTTTGTGAGGAATCTGCCATCCTTCAGGAGAATGTTCCTTAGATTAACACACTGTGGACCGGATGGCCCATTAATTAAATATCCCCCAGTCCCCAGACATTTTACCTGCTTAAATGTTCAACCCCTGAATATATTCTTACAGTTGAATTTATAGATGGTACTCCTGAACCCAGTGCTGAAGACACTGCGTTGTGAAGTGGAACAACGCGGAATTTAGAAATGTATCTAGTTTCACATTGCTTCTTGTGTACAGCACACACTTTACACTGTCCTACAGGATACTACTTCTTGCCCTCCCTACCAGCAACAATTTTGTCCATTTTGTTTTTGCTGAAATCCCACAGACAGTCTGTGTGGGTGGTCCTGTTAGGCCCCCTGGCATTGTTTGCTTCTCTGGCCATTGAAATTTATTAACTGGACTTGGTTGGACTCTGGACTTTTGATATCCAGGACCTTGCTACCTCATGCAGGAAGTTCTCTGTACACATAAATGACCTTCCCCTGAAAGTAAATTCTGCATCAGAGCTAATGTTATTTGCTGTTGATACTGGTATTATAATTTCAGGCAGTTATTTCAAAGATTTCTGTTCAGTGTTAAATTTCGTGCTCTGTCATATGAGTAAATGGTTTGCTGCTAATAATTTAGTCCTAAATTTAAATAAAATGAATATAACTACGTTCGTAACAAAGAAATCATCACATTCTACATTACGTATTGGTTATAAAGAAAAGTATGTAGAAGATACACTGTTTAAAAAATTTCTTAGTTTGCAAATTGATAACCACATAAATTGGAAGCACCATATTGACCAAATGATTCCAAAGTTAAGTGGAGCGTGTTATGCCGTTAGGTCGATGGTCCATATCAGTAACATTAACACACTCAAATCAGTTTACTGTGCATGCTTTCATTCTGTTGTAAAATATGGAATAATTTTTTAGGGTAACTGTTCCAACAGTGGGAAGATTTTCACTTCACACAAGCAAACTGTCAAAATTATGGCTGTTGCACAACCCAGAACCTCCTTTAGAAGTCTATGTGGGCTGTTCAAAAAGTGTCTGACGTGATTTTTTTCCGCGGAAAATAATGAAGCACGGGAGGTGTGCTGTGGTAGGGAGGTGGATGGTACCTTCAGTGCACATACATGGATTTTTTCCCACCAGCAGACAGTGTCAGTCACGTGCAGCCAGCGTGTGAGTGAGAGTGCATATGCAGCGCGTGTTGCATTGTTATTTTCTGCGAAAATGACAGAATGACTGGAGCAGCGGTATTGCTTCAAATTTTTCCAGAAGCTTGGTAATAGCCAAGTGGAAACCATTCAGAAGATTCAACAGGTTTTTGGTGATGATGCCATGGGCATCCCACAAATTAAGGAGTGGTACAACCGATTCAAAGATGGGTGCATGTCGGTGGAGAGTGATTCTCATTTCAGTAGGCCCTCAACAAGCCGAAATGACGAGCTCATTTACCAAGTGCAGACTTCGGTCATGCAGGACTGTCTTGTCACCATCCGAGAACTTGTGGAGGAGGTGGGGATAAGCACTGGTTCGGTACATTCCATTTTGGCCGATGATTTGGCCTTGCGGAGAGTATCCACGAAATTTGTGCCAAAGCTGCTAATGATGGAGCAGAAGCAACTCCGTCTGGAAGTTGCGCAGGACATGCTGGTCTCTGCAAACAGCAATCCTGAATTCCTGAACATCGTGACCACTGGTGATGAGTCGTGGGTTTATGGGTACGACCCAGAAGCCAAGGCGCAGTCGTCACAATGGAAACATTCAACATCCCCGTGGCCAAAAAGGGCCAGGAAAGTGCGGAGCAACGTCAAAGTGATGTTGACTGTTTTCTTTGACTCCCGTGGGGTTGTGCATCACAAGTATGCACCACAAGGCCAAAACATTAACAAAGAATACTACCTGGAAGTCCTTCGTCGCCTTCGTGATGCTGTGCAGCACAAGAGACCGGTCCTGTGGGCAGCGGGAACGTGGCAGCTGCATCATGACAATGCATAAGCTCATTCCTCGCAACTGATTCAAACTTTCTTGGCCAAACACAACATTCCTGTGGTTCAACAGGCTCCCTACTCTCCCGACATGGCTTCTTGCGATTGTTGGCCGTTCCCCCACCTGAAAATGCAGCTGAAAGGGTCCTGATTTGAGTCACGAGATGGCATTATACGGAACATGACAGACAAGCTGTACTCCATTCGCAAAGAGGCATTCCAGAAATGCTTCAAACAATGACGGAACCACTGGGAGAAGTGTGTTCGGACACAAGGAAAGTACTTTGAAGGGGATTAGGGTTGCAGACCTCCAGGCGTGTAAATGTATTTTTCCTGGCCAAAGGTCGGATACTTTTTTAACAGCCCACGTATTTAAACAACAACAGATACTACCTGTTCCTTAGCTAGTATATGCTTTCATTAATGAATTTTCAATGTCAATAATCAGGAAATTATTCAAACAAATTTGTCTGTACACAATATCACTACAAGGAATAAGCATCATCTTGATAAACCAAATAGGCAACCTATCTTGTTTTCAAAAAGTACATACTATGCTGGCATAAAAGTTTCAACAGAGTACCACCTAGTGTGACGAACATCGAGAATGACAAGACAAAACTTAAAGTACCCTTAAAAAAGTACCTACACACACACTCCTTTTACTCTGTAGATGGACTTTTTATGTGTAAAGATGATTTGTAATATTTTTGTAAAATGTCTGCAGTATTGCACACTGTAAATTTGTATGTTTGTGTATTTATGACTTGTTCCACATCCTGCTTTCTTTATGACACACTTATGGATCCATGGAATGTGCGTGCGCGTGCGTGTATGTGTGTGTGTGTGTGTGTGTGTGTGTGTGTGTGTGTGTGTGTGTGTGTGTGTGCACAAACACACTCACGCTTATCTTTATGTGGCTTTTCTGTTTTATTAGTTACAATCACTAGTTGTACTCATGCAAATAATTTGCACATAGAAACAATAAAATACAGGGTGCATCAGAAATACCTTACAATTTTTTGAAATTTGGAAACCAGCACACTTGCTACATGCCACTCCCTTACTGACCTTAATCATGTACAGTGATGTTTGGAGTTTAGTTGAGATGGAGTGCTGGTGAGTGCACCATCACACTGCAACAGTGGAATTGTCAAAACAGAGCCTGTTACAGTTACACAGGGTGGTTTCTGACAGCCGTTTCAAAGACATGATGCTCCTAGCTGCAGTACTGTGCTGGTTGGTATTAAAATGATGTCAAGAGGGATCAGTGTTGGACTGTAAACCACAAGGACCTCCACTTTTGGCTCATACACCTGACAATTTGGAGCAGGTACTAGATGCCATGTTGCAAAGTCCATGCCGGTCAGCTCAGCGACAAGCTGTCACACACTGCTTAATTTAATGCAGCATTTCCGAATTCTCCACAAGGATTTGCACTACCATCCATAAAAATCAAAGTTGCTTAGGAATTTAGTGAACAGGACAAGGTGAGCCGACTACAGTTTTGCTATGAATCTTGGACTTGGTGAAAAACAAGTGACATAGTGAACACATTACTAATGTCAGATGAAGCTTACTTCCCTGTGTTTGGTTATGTGAATCAACATAATTATCGCTACCGGGCCCCAAGCAACCCACATGAACTTCACCAATGTCTTCTGTATAGGTAAACGTGAGTGTGGTTTGCAGTTTCTTCTCATGGCATTATTGGTCCTTATTTCTTTGAGAATGCGGAGGGGCATACAGTAACTGTGAATGCAGAGTGCTACACAGTCATGCTGAATACATTTCTGCACAGTGACTTACATCCTTGTCAGCAAGATTTGCTGTGGCTCCAACAAGATGGAGCAACTGCTCACACAACATACATTTCCATGCAAGTCCTCAGGTCAGTGTTTACTGCAGACTCATTTCTCATTTTGGGGACATCACTTGGCCCGCCCGCTTGCCTGACCTTGCAGGACCAGACCACTTCCTCTGGGGCTACATTTAAAGCAGCATATACAAAACGTCCTACAAGTATGGTTGACCTAAAACAGTGAATTCTGGAGTGTATCCAAGGGATCCCTAAGGAAATGTTACAATGTGTTATGACAGCCTTTCCATCATGACTGCTAGAGTGTATTGAACAACATGGTGGTCACCTACAAAACGTCATATTCAGACAGTAGTGACTCCGATGAATTCTCATGGACATGGAATGCATCCAGTAGTGTTAGTAAAGTTTTTCACTTTGCCTTAAAAAGTTATTTCATTTCAAAAACCATCAGGTGTTTTTCACACTGTGTATTTAATCAGTGAAGTTGTATTTATATTCTTGATTTCAAATGTTCACTGCATTCTGAATGTTGTGTTTTTTATTTAGTTTATTTTATTTTTTATTTTTATTTATTTATTTTTATTTTATTTATTTAAGTGGGGGATTCCTGGGCGTCTGAATTGTATGTGCCAATGTTGCGGAACACACTTTTTGTTCCATAACGTCGGCACATACAATTCAGATGCTGGGGAGTCGTCACCCCCCCTCAAAAGAAAAAGTCTTCTTACACAGCCTATGAAGATGAAACAGGTAGGATGGTCCAAAATATCAGCACATAAAATTCAGACACTGGGGAATCACCCAAGAGAAGGAATACAACACGTATTTATATACTTGAAACTCTAAAGCACTTCTTGTCAGATGGAGAGGATTGGGAAATGCCACATAGAGCTGGCCAGGGGAATAAAACAGGCGATGATTGATATATTCAAACATGTTTAGGCATCTGCCCTTCAATGTCATTGTCTTAGCAAATGTGATTTGATCAGAAAGTGTCTTCTTCAGAGTTTGAAGAGAATATTGGGATCTGATGGACATAACTGAACCTGGGTATAAGGATGCATAAGGATGCTGTTTGAAGAGCCAATAACTTCTGATGTTACACAGTGTTCATGCCAGCCTCTTGCAATTGTGCTGCCATTACCAGAGATCAAGGGAAGCATTATTTCATTTACTTCCCATGACTTCTGATAGAGGCAGCACTATCAGTTTTTATCATTACCTTTTTCTGAATAAAAAACTGATTTTTAGAAGGAATTAATGAAAAATAGGAGATTGTCACCATTGGTGAATCATAAGCTTTCTAAAAATGACTATCTTGAACAGATCTATTTGGTAGTTCTTTAGATCATGATGTCGCAAACACTCCTTATTGTATACATGTACGTCATTTATGGCAAATAACTGTTAATCACACATTAATGTGTCTTCCAGGCGTGAAGAAAAACATGGATTAATGTTCATGAGTTTTCTGAGGTTTGTGAGGTGGGCAGATAGCCAATTATCATTGCTGTGAAAGTTAAATATTCCAGCAGTACAGACTTTCCTCAGAAGTGTGCAGTTTTATTTTTAAACCACATGTTTCAGAAGTTACTTGTGGTGCAGTGGCAAGGCTAGAGATTTTCAGCCTCTGTTTTCAAGCCCTGTCCTTGTAATGTAATGTCTAGGATTCCTGAACTTAAGCCAAATTCTTCCCCTTAACCCTTTAAAAATTTAAAGACTAAGATTAATCTGAGTTGTTTTTAAAGATTCAGCTCATACTGTGCAGCAGACACATTCCATCTTACTGATAAATACCAGTTACTTAATTTTGAATAAGGAAATAATTGCTGTTTTTCCTCAAGATCCGTATGAAAGCATATAAATACGAGGGTTGGAACTTTAATGGTGGCAACTATTTATTTACAACTGATACAAAATAGATACATGTTTCGAAGTTTTCCTGTCCTTCATTGTAGTCACCAGCATTGTGTACAACCCGTTGCCAGCGATGTGGAGGTCGTAGGAT
>Ga0209628_10002060_pt1 | contig 13437 bp, 12 predicted proteins | sample TergutCu122P4_FD_187285 | JGI IMG/M metagenome (GOLD analysis project Ga0209628, IMG submission 187285) | Cubitermes ugandensis P4 segment gut microbial communities from Kakamega Forest, Kenya - Cu122 P4 (SPAdes) (version 2) | ecosystem: Host-associated > Arthropoda: Insects > Digestive system...
GGGATGGCGGCGTTGTAGCGCCGATCATTTCTAACCTGGGCGCCAGATAGAGGTGATGGGTTAGCTTAACGCCCCGGCCGCTTTACCGACGGGAAAGAACCCGGTACTCATTGGGTACGAGGCTGGGTGGGCCACAGAGCCGATCTGGACATTTTGGACCTGAGAAAATTTTGTTGTCCTTGCTGGGATTCGAACCCCGGACCCTCCAGTCTGTAGCCTACTTTCTGTACCTTTAAGTTCGTCTGCTGAATTTTGTTGTGGAACTGTCAGTCCATTTAGCTTTGTTCGAAGGCCCAATCGAATAGTATAAATTTAAAAAAAAGGGTACTCTCGTACGAAAAATCAGAACGGTTGTCTAGATGTACAATGAAGCAAAGCTTTCCTGTACCTGATTGAGACTGCACTATTCGGGCATATGGACAGTTATGGCTTTAACCTAGGTGCTTGAGTGAGGTGAGTTGGCCAGCTTCACCCTTCAGCCGTTGTACCCGAGGTGAAATGCCAATAGTACCCATTGAATAGGAAGTGCCACTCTTATTTTTGACAAACTGTAAGGAGAGAATTTTCATTACGTCAAGAATAACAATAACAATAACAACTCAAAATTCCCCCATCACCTGCTAGAAAATGGCCCCTGTTTTGGAAAAATCAATGACATTTTGGAATATTCTGTATGACATAAAAAAAAGCAACACTTATGGATACAATATAGAAATTTTATATTTAATGAGAAACAGTACACGGAGACGAACTGAATGACGAACATGCAGTTACCTCCAATAAAATGTTCGAAACAGTTTTAAAAGGAGAAGGTCATTTGACTAACGTACCTTTGTCCGAGTACCCACTGTTCGCTGAACCTCAATGGGCAGCTCCACACGCTACGCTCCGAAAGCACCGTCACGACGCGACAGACAAACTAAACATTGTGGCCCCTTTCGAATAATAACTAACGCCTTCAAATTATCTAAAACAAGTAAGTATTTTCACACTTGATAACCAGTGCCTTTCGCTGAAGTATTGAAACTTGCCATATATATATATATATATATATATATATATATATATATATATATATATATATATATATATATACATATATATACATATATAGACTCTTTCATTTCGATATTAAACTTTTAAATTTTATAGACACAAAACTAAAACGCGATTGTTATGATGAAGGGACGCCACAGAATAACCTCCCATTATCTAAATCCAAAATTTTCACCCGAAGTCACAGGAACGAAACCTGCATATATTAATAACGTCTTCAAGATACATAATTTGTTACTTGCCACGTTCAGTTTACATGCTCTTTACATTACATCTATTTATGCCCACATATTTTACCTAATATAGACTCTATTACTTCTATTTTTATTCTGCCTATACAGACATAAACACCAATTTTCCCCTATATAAATTATTTTTACCCCTTGTTTTATCGTCAAGGCTGCATCTGTAATAATTCTTTAACATTTTTTCCCAGATATATTTATAATTGTGTCGTTATATTGTAATGGTGACGTCACTTCTGTTTGCAGTTTGAATTTTTCTTTATAATATTCCAGTTAAAGGCCTGATGCTAGCTGATTCGTGCCGAAACATGTGATCATATTTATATTGTATTGTGATTTGTGTATGTCTACTTCGAAAATGAAATATATCTTTTGTATTGAATAATTCTTTGGTAGATTATTTTTTTATCATTTAACGAGTACAGCAGCATAGCAATAAATAATAATATGGCCGTTTGTTGTATTCTGTAGTGTATTGGCTTTGCTCCAATTTTGAGTTTATAAAGGAACATGAATGTCAGATCGGTATCGAGAAACTCGAAGAATGCATTTCCGAAATATGCACATTCCGAGCCCTTTGTATAAAGAGATTCTAACACAAAATTCATGCTTCAGATTTACGTTTTTTTGGGATGTTTCGTCGTGTCGACTGCTAAGTAGTGCCGACGTTTCGGAGGAGCTTAGTGCCCTCATCTTTCGAGTCAAAGTGTGCAAGAATAAATCTTTTCTTTTACTGTTTTGTCCTTAGAGGTGAAGTCACATCGGTCATTCGAACAGTCGGTAAGTGTTACCAAACTGCACGGTGTAACATAACAAAATACCTGAAACTGCAGCAACACCGCTGTGAGAATTGCAAATCTAGCAAAAGTTTGCTTATTGGAATGGTGACGTCATCTGTGTTAAGAACGGAATCGGTGAGGACTGTCAGCGCTACCGACGAAATTGTCTCCAAATTCAGAATACAAATGCAGTACGGAATATTTCGCTGAAGGCAGTCGAAAGTAGCTTAAATGTGCTATTGATAGATACTTGCAGTATCTGCTGTCTGAACGACACGACGAGTGCAACACGTTACGTACTGTGGAAGGAAGTGTGACAGCATTGTGCTGTAGCAAATAATATTTTGTGCGTTTCGCTGTGTTCGCAAAATTTGTTCAGTAGCTACAGGAAATATATTTTTTTTTCGCAAGAACTGAAAAAGTGTTGTTTATTTTCAGGAAATTGGTGTAATTATTGAGGGGCCGTATTTGACTGAGGCCCCTCGTGGGACGGCTTGTTCGGTGGTGCGCCCTGAATCCTAGGAAGACAGTGTGCATGCCACGGACGTGTTTCGGTGTTGGTGAGTACAACGTTTTTTTTCCCAATGCCACCACATGTCCTCTCAGACTTCTTGGTCTCACCACACACACAGCACACCATATCTCCATTTCTACCGCACACAGCACACCGTTTCTCCATTCTCACCACACACACAGCACACCATATCTCCATTCTCACCACACACACAGCACACCATATCTCCATTTCTACCGCACACAGCACACCTTTTCTCCATTCTCACCACACACACAGCACACCATATCTCCATTACCCAAACCATCCAGTTAATGTCGGTTGGTGAAATATTCGCTGTTTGTTCTGAGGCCAGATAATAACCAGTTCTATTGCAAAGCTGTGTGCAGGCCTGCCTGTGTACCTGAGACTGTACATACTCGTATTTCAGTTACACGAGGAATTCGTTCCTTATTAATTCTGGAAGTGTCACGTGTAGATGTACTGGCAGTACTTAGTTATTTAAGAGCATGATGTTGGGAATTGTATTGTGTGCATGTACGGGAATTGTACTGTGTGCATGTACGGGAATTCGTTGTTCTTTACGTTTTCTTGTTTCCATACACTTTTATTTCTTGTTCGTTTTTTCTTTGATAATGCAGCACTCTCACCATGATAATGTCTAATTGCTATTCCGCAGTTTCTAAATAAACTGCACTTACTGCATCGAACCAAAAGAGTTTTATTATAATTGCGCCTTACAGATGTACTACATGTTTCGGCCTTTTGTCCGGCCATCATTAAGCATGCCAGTACAAACATCATCTACAGGAATACATAATACAGTCTAAGGCCCCCTGTTTACAGTCGCCGTTTTCTTGCAATATTAAAATGTAGAATATACAATATATGAAGTGCAAAATCTAAATAAATCATAAAAACCACCATCAACTTTAAGGCCCTTTGGGGACAGTTAGTGTTTGATTCTCCTATGATTATTGTATTACACTCGGTGCTGTTTGGTCTGTTTTTAATTTTTCTTCTTTTAATTGTGTTCGACGGAGTAAGTATAGTTTATTTAGTAACACAACGGGATGGCACCCGTAATTATCGCAGTTTGTACCGTCCGTAGCTTTATTTCCGGTTCAGCGCCCACCTCCGTTCCTAGTCCTCAGACACACACATCACTTCGGCACCTTCTCTTGCTATTTGTGTAATGTCTGTGTTAATAATTTGCTCCACTCTCCGCATAGGTCTTGCAGTTGGCCCTGTTCTTTGAGGTTTTACCACACTAACTGTGTTAACACTTCGCGCCATCATGGCGAGTGGCATGCTGCCGTCCATCCCACCTTCCCTGGTTTGATCATCCTCTGAGTACTGCTGACGAAGGGTGAAAATTTTGAGGCTCATTGTTATGCAAGTTTGTTTAGGTTCCTGTTCTGTATTCCAAATGCCCTCCTCAGCGCCCACTTTTCGAAAACCCTCAGCCTTAATGTGCGTTAAAAGGCGCCACATCAGTTGTAGCTTCTTGTACTCTGAACTTTGCACTTTAGATGGCAGGAGGGAAGATGTGTTCGGCCTGTTGTGTGCCATCCGACTGCCTGCCACCTGCCCCTAACTTTCCGTCAGTGTTACGTGAGTGTTTTTAGTCGCTGTGTCTTGCTAAACGTTACGCTTAGCTGAATTGCAGTCATTGTATAGTTGACGTTACATTCGCTAGTCAAGAATCTAAGTGCAAATTGCTGGTACAATTGTTAATACGGAAACCTACTTATAAGTGAGAAGGGGAGTGAGCGAGTACATCATTGTGGCGTAGAATTTACTGTTACTACTTGTGTCAAAGTAGTAGTAATAGTAGCAGTAGTACTAGCAATAGCAGTAGCAGTAGCAGTAGCGGTAGCAGTAGCGGTAGCAGTAGCAGTGCAATATCACTAGAGGTTGGTATAAGTGGATGGTTCCTATTTCGTTTCGTGGCGAATTTTTTGAATTCGGTGTATTTAATACGAAGCTGTAGTACCCTTGGCCGTACATAAATACAGTGAAACCTGCCTATGGCGGAATCGCAAAGGAAAGAAATTTTTTCTGTTCCGTGCAGATACTTGCAGTTCGGATCTTCGGGACTGTGAGTGTTGTCTGCTAAAAACAGGTTTCCGTAATGCCCAGTCTCCATTTAAGACAAGTTTGTGTGCAAAAGGCTTGTGGTTTGAGTACTACGCTCTCCTGGGTTATTACGCAGCAAGTAGTGGTGATTCCTTACCGACGTTTCGGAACAACCTATCGATCTCGTCTTCAAGGGTCAAGAATTCATAAAGAAAGCCGGGAACCCAATAGTAGGGGGTTTAAAAAGGGAACAGTGTGGATGGTGGTAAGTTCTGAGTAGTGTGTTGCCAGCCAACAGGGTTGGTGCGGGTGGCACCACACTACTCAGAACTTACCACCATCCACACTTTTCCCTATTTAAACCCGTACTATTGGGTTCCCGGCTTTCTTTATGAATTCTTGACCCTTGAAGGCGAGACCGACAGGTTGTCCCGAAACGTCTGTGAGGAATTACCGCTACTCGCTGCGTAATGACCCAGAAGAGCGTAGTACTCGTCTACTTCGAGGTGGAAGCCTGAAATCACGTTTTGTCGTTTATGCTGTGCCGTTGTTTACGCTCAGTACGTGTGTTAGCAACATTACGAACAGGATCAGATGATGGAAGCAGTGGAAGATAAACTTGATTTTCTGTTGCGGTGTCCATCTTTGCCTAACTGACATTCACCAAAGTACATCACATCACCATCGTCATCGTCATGAACGTTGTGGTGTTAAGTCCTGTCCTGTGTAACTCATTCACTTCCAGTTGATCCTGTTCTGTCCATCTTCTTCTTGGGCGACCTATATCCCTTTTTACTGTAATGCTACTTTTGGTAAGCGGTTGTTTTCTGTTTACGTGTTGAAGCTGCTTTTATTGGCAGCTTCTGATCTGACATGCTGCATTTTCTTGATTCAGTTTATTACTAATGACAACGTTTATGTTTGTCCCGTGTTGTGAGGCCCGGGAGAGTCTGAGAAAGCGCATTTGTGCTGCCACCAGTTGTTTCTGTCCTGTTAATTCTCCAGAGCCGGCATCCGTAACGAGTGTGGCCTTCGAAATGGTTTTGTGGAATTTCAGTTTTGTGTCTGTTGACAGTCGCTTGTCACGGTGTCATTTCATGATTAATCACAACTTTGATGCATATTTTTCTGACCACCTTTTAGTTTCTCAGTATAAATGTAGACACTTGGCCAGAACTGTTCGCGTTACGGAGGTTTTTGCTTCTAACAGTTTCTCCTTGCCGCATCAACGGCCATTCCGCTAGTTCTTTAACATGATGTGTAGGATTATTCGTACGTGACGTAGTAAACTACGGCAAACGAATCACGGACGTAGTCTGTTCAGATGAAGCTAGCATTATCAGTCCTTCTGCAAAAGAAACAAATTCCAGTCGTTGATGTCGTCACATTTACATATCACCAGAGATTTCTTTAGTAGAATTTTTTAAAAAAGGAAGGTTCACAAATCATTTGGCGTAACACAGGGTCTTCCAGCATCTTCAGCACCTTGTGGATTGGGCCACACTTGGCAATCCTACCTAATAAGCCCATGTAAGACTATATATTGTTACCGGCATTTAAGTATACTGACATTATCAAGCCTGGAAGCTTTCACACTAATGACCCTTATGGATGTGGGTTTGAATTTACTGAGTTGTGCTGTGCTCATTACTTGTAATTGTGCCTGTGTAACATCAGTTTTCGGCAGAGCAGCCTACGTGTTTAGGAGTACATCGGTCTGCGCTCTCATTACTCTTCTCCCGCTACATTACCGGCTAATATTACTCTGCTCTTTCGTATGTCCAGCAACTCTCTTATTCACGAATCTATTCCCCGGTTGCTACTTATTGACTTTAATTCCCCACGTCCATTAAATTTTCAACAGGTATTTTCCCGCGCCGTTACATCTGTTAAATTTGCCCATTTCAATACTTTATTATAGGCTGCACTCTAATTTTCCTACGTGGCGTGTAAGATCCGTCTAACTCAAATGCAGTATAATCGTTTAAGCCTTTTACACATACCGCATGTGTCGGTCTGTGCAGAGATCATCTTCACTTATGTTACTACAAAATTTCACAAAGTTTTGTGTACAATTTTGTATGGCATTCCTTTAGACATGTAAAGACATTAAGGGATTATACTTAATTTAAATTATGTTAGACGGAACAAATAAACATTGTCATTAATTAGCACAACGAGATGGTATCCATTCACTTTAATTTACTTGCTCCTTACAGACTGTCACCATTTTTCTTTCTAAATATTTTGATAATATAAACCTGTTTTTGCCATTTTCTGCCCCAAAACGTAGGGACATCTCTCTCGAATTCCTTCCTTATTTCTCTCGGCTTCTAGTTAGCTGATTTTATCCATATAATTTCTCTCTCCCATAATAGCTTTGCAACAGAGCGACTTTTGTATTCAGCGAAGAAATTTATTTTGTAATTGGAGTGTTTGTTTATTTACATTTCTCTCAACCTGTATGAAACGTTCGTGAATTAATTCTGGGTGATTGCTAGTCCTGTAGTATAAAGAGGCTTATTTGTGAGTGTGCGAGTGTCGTGGGCCACAACAAACCGATCCGCGGACTGTATGTAGCCCGCGGATTAGCAGCTTGACCACGCAGGTCTGTCACATTGGGATGCTCTTCCTATATGTTATTCATGAAGACTACATTGTCCGGCCATTATCTCTCACAGAATTGGCCGGGTGTGTAAAATGCGGCTGTGCACGCGTGTGACTGGACTCGGTTTGTGATGAGCTGTGTAGCCACGTGTCGTGCAGGAATGTGAGTCAGTGGTAGTCGTTATGAACAAGACCGGATGATTGCGGCAATGAACGGCGCTCACAGGTGCTTGTTCTTGGGACGGCATTGTGATTGCAAATTGTAATTGTCATCAAAGTGGGTGATTGCAGGAAAACGTGCGGAAACCGGATACAGAAACGTGCCAGTGGTACAGGATCGTCGAATCGTAACCTGGCATTTCGCTAGCAGCATGTGAAGGTTTAAAACTTAGTGGTTTTTTGCGGCCATTTCTTACCCAAACTCTGCATTGTGCCCACACAGTTTGTTTGTGTGTTCCTTATGTTGGTTACAACACAGCCGTTAACTTATTGTACAGAATTCACCGATTGGCTCCTCTAATGGAAGCACACTGCGTTCTCTGTGCGGTACGAAATGACTATTTGTACTGCACTTGCATTTTAGTCATCAAGTGGCGCTTCTTGCTGCACAGCACCAAACACAGACCGACATAACGAACAGGACGGAACGAGAAAAAAATCAACAAAGATATGTCGCACTTTGTGGATGTTTGTGCAGCAAACATTACAGCGAACAAGAAAGGTTACAGAAATCCTGACCTTTCGGCCTCCGACGTTTTTTTGTCGCTTATACCGTTTGTTACTCATCCGAAGTAAAACACGAAAATTACTGTAAACACGTGTGTGTGTTTGTGTTTTGAATATAAAGCAGCTACACACGTTGAGGACTTCCACCTGGGTTCGTGTTGTTGACCGTCGGACTTCTGGCTACAGGCCATGCAGCCGGAAGGTCCTGCGATCGACCAACTGTATGAAGGCTTGCTGTGGTTCTGTGAGCGGAACAAAGGCTGAATTTTTGCGCACAATCCACTGCTGCGTTGCATACTTCTCATACATACGTACTTAAATACATACATACATACATTCCATGGATTACATAAGTGTGTCACAAAGACAATAGGATATGAACAACTCATAAATACACAAAAATATACACAATTTTTACACCGTAAAATACTGTAGTCAGTTTACAAAACAATATTACAAATAATCTGCACACACAAACAATTCATCTCCATAGTAGAATGAGTGTGTATTCGAGTATTTTCTTAAGGCTGATTTAAATTCTGTGTTGTCATTCTTGAGGACCGTCAAACCGCGTCGTGAACTGGTGAAAATTTTTATGCCAGCATAAAATGTACTTTTTTGAAAACAAGATAAGTTGGCATTTGGTCGACGAAGATGTTGCCTTTTTCTTGTATTAATATTGTGTATAGATGAATTTGTTTGAAAACTTTGAGTTTGATCGTGAAGTTCATATAGGAAATTAACGCATATATTGGCATGAAACGAATGGAATCTCTTAATTGTTTCACCAGACTTCTACATGAATTTCTGGGTTGTACATCAGTCATAATTCTGACGATTTTCTTGGTGAAGTGAAAATAATCCTACTGTTGGAATAGTTACCCCCCCCCCCCAAAAGTTACATATTTTATAATAGAATGAAAGTATGCATAGTAAATTGATTTGAAAGTGTTAATGTTACTGCTGTGGACTATCGAACCTAGCGGCATAACATGCTGCACTTAGGAATCATTTTTAGAACATGGTTTTTCCAATTTGGGTGGTTGTCAGTATGTAAACCAAGAATTTATGTATTTATCTTCTCTTCTGTATACTTTACATAGCCAATATATAATGTAGGATGCGAGTAATTCTGTTGTGTATTTCACGCATAGCCCCCGAACATTTACTACAGAATTTCCACCCAGACGCAGCCCATCCGACGTTACCAAAATTTCCACATGATGCATTTCTCTGAATACAAAGTTCACATAAATTCAAAATTTATTTTCCTTGCCCAACTTATTTCCTCTGATGTGTTCTCCCAACACTTCACTTCCTGTCTACTATCTTTTCGACTCCCCAACATTCCACCTTACCTTTAGCCTACCTATACAAGAAGGACGAGCGGACAAATTCTGGTTAACTTGTTGCCATTGTGAATGTCGTTTCTCTTGTCTCTTGCTCTTTTTCACTCCCTCAGATTTTAAATTCTAACGGATAACATAGGCCTAATTATTAGTAACAGATTACGTCTAATTTTTTGACTTAATTATTATTTACCGCACATTTAGGGTGGTTCATAATAATACATTTGCATTAAATACTGATAAGTGCTAACACATTCCAAGAGGACTGACTGCGTTTTCAAGATCGAACAGGCAAACAGACGTGTCTAAAAACGTTTTCCCTTCGTCCCACTGGCTCCGAGGTAAATTTACTTAGTACATTTCTCGTATCCTTGTGGACTGCCTACTGCACAGTAATGTCAGACAACCGTGAGAGAGATGAATCATTTGAACCGAAATATGTTGAAGTCTTCCTCATACGCGATTTATGTATAGCACAACTAACTTCTAATAATGATAGACACCCTGTTTTTAGGAACAGGGTGTCTATCATTATTAGAAGATATACATGCAGATCTAATGAAGTTTGCTGCTTTTATGGCTGTTTGGTTTATCACATTCTTTCTTATTCTTTTGGTTCTATTTTCTAATCATTGTATATACGGTTGTGTGTTTTGTGTGCTTCTGTTTGATTTTGTAATTGTGTGTTCTTATTGTTATGTTTATGTATCATTATTATTGTTATGTATGTTCCGTTCTGGGTGTTCTGTGTCATTGTGTTCTGTGTATTGTTTGTGTGTAAATGTGTACTGTACTACTGCCACCGGCTGTCAACCCAATTGCAGTTAACACATATATCCTGTATACTAAACATGTAAAGTTCTTTACTATGCTGTTGAAAGATGCACTAGTCTTGGCAGTAAACTGTATTTTGTTTCTGTTTTAACAGCAACTAGAATTATTCCTAGTTCACTCTGCAGCATGTCTAGCAACACCGTTCATTTGTCAAGCTCTCCGTACCATCTGAGGTCACATGTTCTCATTTCATCTGATTGCTCTCGTAGTAAACTCAGATGCTTCTCAGACGGAAAATAACACCGCCACTGTTGCCATAAATTGTGTTGCATATGACGCAAACACTTTGCCACCTGGTGCCACGTCTCATACACTGCAGGTGACAGGGGTGTTAAACCTTCTTTATTAAGTGTGCATGCATAATTCTGAGGTGCAAGTTCTCAGGGACGTTACGCGCTGTTGATTTAAGTAGTTACGGACGTTTCGATAGGTCGTAGTGACGTCGTCTTTTTTGGGTCAAGCTTGACCATGAAACTCAAGCCGCTACGACCCTTCGGTAAGTATTTGCAAGTCGACAGGGCTAGCTTCCCATTAAATTTGTATCTTCGACAACTCTGCTGTGAGAGCCTCATGTCGCATGCGCGATGCTATTTTCATTTGCTATGAATAGAATGGAAAGTTCGGAGTACGTATATTTGTCACACGATTCATTGTATGGACGCTGATGGATGCAGCAATATGGCCAGCAGCAGTACCTAAATACGTATTGTTGTTGACAGTATCCATGGTCTTGGGCATTTCGCAATAATATTTAGAAAAACAGCATCTGCTCTTTCTTCAGGTGTGAAGGTTCCTGCTCAGTTGGACTAAAAAAAAGAGCTGTTTTCAGTCATTCGACACCGAAAGTTGTTTTAACCAGACTGTATGTTCTGTTAACATCAAATATCGTCACCGAGATGAAAGAGAGGAAAACTTGCCTATAAGAATGTAGACTTAGCTTAAGCAACATGGTGCTGGAGAAAGTGCTGTATTGATGAGCTCTGTAATTTGCACAGGAGATGCGTGAAATTACAGACTTTGTCAGAAAATTTCAGTGACGAAGTTATGTATATTTAGACGTAGGTTGGAAAATAATGTACAAGTGAATGTTAAATAGAGTGAAGTGGGTTGCTGGACTGGGGTCTGGAGTCGTGTGGCTCACGACAGACCGGTAGCTGCCTCTGCTAAACACGACAGTGACAGTTTAGTGGCCATACAATGAGATATGCGCTACTACAAACATCTCAAGAATGATTCTGCTGCAAGTAGCTAGTTGTTATACGAGTTTCTTCCAACGAAACATGGAAAAGTTTTTTTTAATGATATTTTAGGGTCTGACTGGACCTAACAGAGACCATAGGTTTGGTGTAACATTTTGTAGCTTCGCAATACGTAATTCGTTATTGAATTGCTGGGTGTGTGAACATCAGGGTTGGACATAAAATGCACGATGATACAAACATATCAGCAGCACATACTCGCAGAGGTGTGGTTACATTAATGTACCCTAAAAACTGGAAAGTTTAAAACGTAATTAGGCACATACTGTCTGTCCTTCGTGAGGTCGTGCCTGGTATGGCAAATCTGACACGTGATTTCCAAGGTTTTGATCGTCTGAAATGTGGCGCCATGTAGGTTCCAACATTCTGGAGAAATCTGCTGCCTCCATCTTCGTAAAAATGAAGGCAAGCTTGCTCCAGCGTCAGTTTGGTACGCCGCCCAACTACGTTCCTGACCTACATCTCAACAAACCGAAATCCAAATATTTGGAACGCATACACTATTTGTATTGATGAGGAGAATGTTCGATTATTGTAGGAGATAATCAGGTCAATGTGTGTGTGTGTGTGTGTGTGTGTGTGTATGTGTGTGTGTGTGTGTGTGTGTGTGTGTGTGTGTGTGTGTGTAAGCCATTGCGATAATTAGCAGCCTGTCTTTCCGCACCGGTACACGGCCCATAATTACAGGCAACTCGAGCAACTAATAAATATGTAACACTCCAACGTACAGTGAAGGTGCCAAAGTATTCCTCCAGTAATTAGTTTCCTGGCCATTAAGTGAAGCTCGTGCGCCGTAATTAAAGATCCATACAATTTTATAATACAGCTGCATAAAGCAATAAAAAGAACGTCCATTTGCATGTATCGCACGACACTTCCAAGAGCAAGCAGGGATACCAACATTGCACCATGCAGGCCACGTGTGTCTTCAGGGGAACTGTAACAGCTAAAGGTAGAGTTGTACGAACCTTGAAGGCGTATAGTGGGAGTGGAGGTACAGTGTATTCACCCCTAGCCTTGGCACGAGGTGAAGGTCATTGATCATCCTCACGCTCTGGCCACTTTACGACCGGCAATAAATCCCAGTACCCATTCAGTAAGAGGCTGTTTCGGGCCCCATAGCTGGTCTGGACGTTTGGAGAAGAGAAACTGTAGCCTATGCCAGGATTTGAACCCGGGATCGCCCATCCAGTGGCCAGTCAGTACACCGACTGTCCCGGCTGAAGGAAAATCTGTGTAAACCCCCAAATGACTTTCATTCGGGAATTACTGAAATATCTCAGATGTCATTTTGCCCTTCCCACTCCGTCGGTTGGTTACGCTGCTGTTATTCGTTCGTAATTATGTTACGTCGTAGTTTCATCTTGCACATGGTCGAGCCACTTGTCTCTTTGCCTATACAGTCTTTGTCCTAAAAATTACGTTTGTTCTTGTTTCGTGTTTTGGCCGTCTCGTTTACGTCACGACGCATTCTTGTTCATTAGCTTGACAACTCTCTGGACGAATACTCTCTATCCATAGTGACACGCCCTGAAGATTGAGGCAGTAGGGTGTATTCCGCGGAGACGCTAACCACTTTCCCGATTTCACGGTGTCATATCCAATACACAACAGCACGAACCCTGTTTGTTTCCCCTTCAATACCTCATTTTCACGCCCCGGTCACTTCACCGCCGAGGGGAGGGCCCCACAGCACTCACTATGTGGGCCCCACAGCCGGTCTGGGTGCGTTGGAGACGAGAAGAATCTCGTGCCTTTCTGTGGAGTTGCGTACTACGATTTGTCGGTTGTCCCGTCTGTGGCTAGCCACTTTACCGACTGAACTGTCCGGGCTCCTCGAGTTGCGTAATAAGTTGCACGTAAATTAAAAGTATTTACCTCAAAAAGTGAAATTAGATATTTAGTATTGTGTAAATCATCTGTCTCCAACTTTACTATGGCAAAGGGTCACACTCGTTACTCGAGCCCCAAAATACAAGTGGGGGGGGG
>Ga0209628_10002061_pt1 | contig 13434 bp, 10 predicted proteins | sample TergutCu122P4_FD_187285 | JGI IMG/M metagenome (GOLD analysis project Ga0209628, IMG submission 187285) | Cubitermes ugandensis P4 segment gut microbial communities from Kakamega Forest, Kenya - Cu122 P4 (SPAdes) (version 2) | ecosystem: Host-associated > Arthropoda: Insects > Digestive system...
CCGCCGCCGCTACCGGTCCTACCCCCGGTACGATTATTTTCCGTATCGGCTTGCAGACGACCGGAGTAACGAAAGACACATACACGAAGTCCGACAAATGGGATGCTACCGATACACCTACTTACAGCGGTACGAGTTATCCTGCCCGTTACGCCATAGTTTCGCTTTATTACGACCTTTCAAATCCGGGCGGTCCAAGAGTTCAGAATCTCTTCCTGCGTCAGGGTGGTTTTGCGGATTATGTGATGCGGCCGGGTGATGCGGGAACAGGAGTGCCGGCTGGTCGTCCCGATGTTGTTAGGTTTTCACCTTACAATCTGACTGCTGCTCCGGCAGACATGGACGGGCCTGTGCGTAACACTTGGGATGCTTCTCCAAACATGACACAGCCAGTGGCGATCTTTACTACTTACCCAACTCAGTCGGGGGCTTTCTTCCAGTGGGCGAATACCGGCACTCGTACCCGTTATGCATGGAATCCTCTTGATGTGTTGATTACTCTTCCTTCCTGGAATACCACTACTCCTTTATCTTCTATTTATTGGGATGTACTTGGTGCGACTCACGAGAGTTGCCCTAAACCTTATCGTCGTCCAAACGATGGTATTATTAACGGTTCTAACTCCGCCGGTGCTGTTGCCGGTTCCGAGTTTCGTCAGTCCTTGTGGAAAAACCCGCCGTCCAGCACCGCTGGTAGTACTAATAGTATTTTTTGGGGTTATTACGCTGACGGGTTCTTCGACCGCAGACAGATAGTCAATAGTCCTACTGGTGCTACTAATTCATCTGTTTCCACCGGCAATTCCGATATCGCTCACGTGGGTCAGTTATTCTATAATGATAATACCAGCTCACGAGCATCACTGTTCTTTCCCGCTGCTGGTACGCGCGGGAATAACGATAGCGAGTTGACCGAAGCAGGTTCGTATTGCTACTACTGGTCAAGTTCCGTGAATGGCACCAATGTTTGGCGTTTGAGGACGTATAAAGGTTCCTCGGGTTTTTCTACTCGCGTAATGTCTGCTGGATCCTCTGTCCGCTGCGTCCGTCCGGCCCCTGCGCCCGAACTAATCGACGGTATCATTTCCGACCCCTGGAGCGGCGGCGATACGGATACGAAAGATCAGTGGGTAAATTGGTGATATAGTTGAAAATTAAAAATGAACAAAGAAAAGATATGAGAAATTTAAAGTTTTTAATGCCTTTGGCAATGCTTCTGTGCAGCTTTTCTTTGCTGCTCTCTTCCTGCGATAAGGAAATTGCCGGTACAGATTCCGGCGATCCGGTGGTGGTTTCTTTTTCGGTAAGCGGCAATTTGTTCGGTGCTAACGAAGAGATAACCCGCAGCAGTGAAACCATCGCACCCGAAACGGTAGTTATTCCCGTAGAAGGCGGCTGGTATATGTATGCTACTTTGGAACCCGATACGAAAACACGTGCTACTTCCGGCGGCACCGATCCGCTGGCTACCGGTACGGAAGTACGGATACTGGCTTATCTGAACGGCGGCACAACTCTTGCTGCCTCTGCCGATTATGTGGTAAGCGGCAGTTCGCTCAATCCGAAAACAAGTCCGTTGACAGTTACTCCGGGCAATTATTCCTTTGTTGCTTATGCAATTAATGGCAGCACCTTGCCGGGTTCTCCGACGAATATTGATCCTTCCGCTACCGATTTGCGCTGGGGCGAAACAAACATACTGTCTATTCCGGCGCAAGCCCCTGTCAATATTACCATTGGGCATCTGTGTTCGAAGGTTACGGCAGTGATAAAAACGATCAGGATCATGAAATGAATATTACTGTCGGAGCGATGTTTGGTTATGATGATGTTGACTTATCGTCGGGAAAACCCGTCGTTGATACGCCGAACATAATCCCTTTTCCGTTCACCCCATGGGCAGGTTCGGGTTCGCCTATGAACAGTATCCGTACCAGCGACCCTTGCTTAGTGTACACCGATGGCGAGGAAATCACCCAAATGATACTTGTCGGCGTGGAAATCAACGATGTTCCCATCGGCAACCAAACCATTGAGTTTAATAAAGTTCTGAAAAAGAATATCCCTTATACGCTTACGGTAACTTTTAGACAGATAATAGAACTCGACCCCCCTATCGATAATACCTATGTCGGTGCATTCTGGAGAGCGAGCCAGATAGGCGAACGTATTATTCGTATTACCGGTATTACCGGCACTACCAATCTTGGCGCCTGGACTGCCGAAGTAGTCGAGTACGATAAAAGGAATCCGGCTTTATGGGATCCTGCCGGTGGCGACGGAGTTGTTCTTGCTAATGTTGGAAGTTCCGATCCGAGAATAAAAACGTACAACTCAGATACTGCGGGTGATGCCGAGAGTTTTCTGGTAACCGGATCGAGTACCATTAGCGGTACTGTGACGGAGACTGATAATTACATTGTTTTCCGCATTGGTTTGCAGAAGACGGGAGAAACAGTAGGAGGGAAACCAAGGTCATCCGTTTGGGATTATACCGATTCACCTTCTTACAGCGGCAAGAGTTATCCTGCCCGTTATGCTGTGGTTCATCTCTATTATGGCTCTCCGGTCAAGTTACATAAGATTTACTTGCGTCAGGGCGAAGGGGCAGATTATTTGATGCGTCCTACCGATGCTATTAATTCCACTGGAATGAACAACCCTGCGGGTCCCGGAGCACGTCCGAGTGCTGTGAGGTTTTCTCCTTATAACCTGACCGGGGCAACGTTGAATGCCGACGTGGGTATAAATGGCGGCATATTTACTGATTATCCGACCAAGGCTGGTGCATTTTTCCAATGGGCTAATAATGGTAATATTGCTCTCGGTGAAGACCGTTATCGTTTTGCCTGGGATCCGTTTACCACCTTAAATGCTGCTCTGTCGCCTGCCTGGAATGCAACGTACAATCCGGATCTATGGTCAGTCATAGGCTCCACTCATGAGACCTGTCCGGTAAATTACCGCCGGCCGAACGATGGAACAATCACCTCTGTTGCTGGTAACATTAATAATGCAACCGCAGTTAATTCGGAAATGCGTCAGTCCCTGTTTTTAACGCCTGAAATGGGCACCTTTACTAATGGATATGAACATTGGGTAATGGGTTTCTACGCCGATGGTTATTTCGACCGATTCGAAATCAGCCAGCACCCCTCAATGGGTTCTGGTGGGGCACCCTCGGCAGTCAAAGTTACTGGGGTAGATATAGCCTACCGCGGATATCTCGCCTTCAACGACAACTCCAATGCCTCTTTGTTTTTTCCTGCTGCTGGTTATAGAAGTTCAACTTTAGGATACGGCTTGGCTATGCAGGGTTGGTATGCCTATTGTTTGAATTCGACCAGATTTGACGGTAATACGATTTCGGGCGTAAGACTCAATGGTCCTACTACCGTAGGGATGACGAACGAATCCTTGGACAGTGCTTATCCAATACGATGTGTGCGGGAGTAACCCCCCGCTCGCAAAATCACCTCACCCCCCCTCTTCACAAGAGAGGGGGGGGGAAGTAGGGCTTCTTCCTTGTAGAATACATACAAATCCCGTCGGAGCAAAACCGGCGGGATTTTGTGTTTTGGGGCGAAAAACTATATTTTATTCATTATTAATCTCAATTTGTTTCATACTTTTTGGTTATTCGAGAGTTTTGATTAATTATTGCCTAAAAAACTTTGCAGGAAACGAAATAGGCATTATCTTTGCAACCGCAAAATAGCTCGTGCCGGTAGAGCACGACCTTGCCCTAAGAGACACGTGTTCGCCCTTGGCAAGGACAAAGAAAGAAACGAAGGTAATGCGAAAATAGCTCAGTTGGTAGAGCACGACCTTGCCAAGGTCGGGGTCGCGGGTTCGAGTCCCGTTTTTCGCTCGCTTTACTCTCTCGAATATAAATTGGGTCTGCCCGGATGGTGGAATGGTAGACACGCAAGACTTAAAATCTTGTGGCCATTATGGCTGTGCGGGTTCAAGTCCCGCTCCGGGTACAAAGACAGGCTTATCTAAAAAAGTCGTTCCCTTTATCATCAACCAAAATAAATGCAGGAAAATCGACCACTTCGATTTTCCAAATCGCTTCCATTCCCAATTCGGGATAGGCCAAACATTCGAGGCTTTTGATATTATCTTGCGCTAAAATGGCTGCCGGACCTCCGATAGAACCCAAATAAAATCCGCCGTGTTTTTGACAGGCATCCGTAACTTGCTGACTGCGATTGCCTTTCGCCAACATAATCATGCTTCCTCCTTGCGACTGGAACAAATCGACATACGAATCCATGCGTCCGGCTGTGGTCGGTCCCATCGAACCGCAAGCCATTCCTTTCGGTGTTTTAGCCGGACCGGCGTAGTAAATCGGATGATCTTTAATGTATTGCGGTAAGTCTTTGCCTTTGTCTAACAGTTCTTTCAGTTTAGCATGAGCGATGTCCCGACCAACAACGATTGTTCCGTTCAACGACAAACGAGTGGCTACCGGATATTTGCTCAATTCGGCTAAAATTTCTTTCATCGGGCGATTCAGGTCAATGCGTACCACATCACCCTCGCCGGCATTCCGGTATTTTTCGGGGATATACTTAGCCGGATGATCTTCCAATTTTTCGATCCAAACGCCATCTTTGTTGATTTTCGCCTTGATATTCCGGTCGGCCGAACAGGAAACCGCCATCCCCACCGGACAGGATGCACCATGACGGGGCAAACGGATAATACGAATATCGTGTGCCAAATATTTTCCACCGAATTGAGCACCTAATCCAATCTCCTGCGCCGCTTTCAACATCCTCTTTTCCAGTTCGATATCTCGGAAAGCCTGGCCACCTTCGTTCCCTTTAGTAGGCAGTTCGTCATAATATTTGGTCGAGGCCAGTTTGACGGTTTTCAAACAAAGATCGGCCGAAGTGCCTCCAACGACAAATGCAATATGGTAGGGAGGACAAGCCGCCGTTCCCAATGATTTCATTTTTTCGATCATAAATTTCTCCAACGATTCGGGAGTCAGCAACGCTTTTGTTTCCTGATATAAGTAGGTCTTGTTGGACGAACCGCCTCCTTTGGCAATACAAAGGAATTTATATTCGTCGCCGTCCACCGCTTGGATATCGATTTGCGCCGGCAGGTTGGTGCCGGTGTTTATCTCGTCGTACATATCCAAAGCAGCGTTTTGCGAATATCGAAGATTTTCTTCTGTATAAGTTTTATAAACACCTTTAGAAAGAGCCTCTTCGTCGCCACCACCTGTCCACACCTGTTGTCCTTTTTTGGCGATAATGGTAGCCGTTCCGGTATCCTGACAGAAAGGCAAAATGCCTTTGGCTGAGACTTCCGCATTTCGCAACATGGTCAAAGCCACATACTTGTCGTTTTCGCTGGCCTCCGTGTCTTCGAGGATGGCGGCTACCTGTTTCTGATGTTCGGAACGCAGAAAGAATGCGCTATCGTGAAAACAGGCGTTTGCTAAACGGGATAACGCTTCGGGTTCCACCTTCAGAATTTCTTTCCCTTCAAAAACGCCGGTAGATACACCTTCTTTTGTTAATAAATAATACTCTGTGCTGTCCTTTCCCGAAGGAAACATGGGTTGATACTTGAATGGGGGTGTTGCCATAATTTTATATTTCATAATTTTGACAACAAAAGTAGTAAGAATATTGATGAACAACAAATGAGAGAGATTCAAAAAAAAGTTTTATATTTGCATGCACAAAATAATGTCGAAATGAGAATTTCAAAGCTTACACTTATTAATTGGAAGAATTTTAAGAAGATTAATATTGAACTTCCATATAGGCTTTTTATAGTAGGCCCCAACGCATCCGGTAAAAGTAATTTATTAGATGCTATTCGTTTTTTACGAGACATAGTCAAACAAGGGGGAGGTATACAAGAAGCTGTAGCCTTACGTGGCGGTTTGGCTAAAATAAGATGTGTAGCTGCTCGCAGCAATACGGATATTACAATTGGAGTTGTGGTGAATAATGAAGACAACCGTCCTGAATGGGATTACCAATTAACCTTTAATCAAGTAGGAGGAGGAATTGCGGATTTGCGAGTCATAGTTAAAGGTGAATTTTTAAAAAATCTCCTCACAAATGAAATTCATATTAATCGGAATATTAAAGCAGAAGAAAGCGAATACCGGCGTGGTTTTACTCACATAGAACAGGCTTCTCAAAATGAAAAATTCAAATCTTTTGTTGATTTTCTTGGAGATATTTCCTATCTACATTTAATCCCTCAATTAGTTCGAGATCCTAAATCTTTTCTAAAAACATCGAAGGGGGAAGATTACTATGGACGTGATTTTTTGGAAAAAGTACAAAAAATAAATAAACGAATTAGCGGTTCGTACATAAAAAGGATCGAACAGGCATTAAAATATGCTGTCCCTAATCTTGATAAATTAACTTTTAGACAAGATGAAATGGGAATCCCTCATTTTGAGGCCATATTTAAGCAATGGAGGGGGCAAGGTGTTAAATACCAAGAGCATGATTTTTCGGATGGGACGTTACGGTTAATAGGGTTATTATGGGCGTTACAAGATGGCACAAAACCTATTTTATTAGAAGAACCGGAATTATCATTACATTCATCTATCATTATGCAATTACCGGATATCATTTATCGGCTTCAAAAGAAAAAAACAGGAAAACGTCAAGTTGTTATAACTACTCACAGCCATGAAATATTAAATAATAATGGCATTGCAGCCGAAGAAATTCTTTTGATTTCCACAGATGGGGAGGAAGGTAGTCGTGTTGTGGCAGCTTCATCGTTGCCTGATGTTAAAAGTTATCTTCAATATGGAACCCCTGTAGGAAATCTATTGGTAGCACATTCTACACCGAAAGATGTTAACCAGCTATCTTTACAATTTGAATAGAATAACTATGAATGTATTATTGGTAGTCGAAGATGTTTTGCAAGAGGTGATATTGCAAAAATTAATACAAACTTATCGTCCGGATTTAGACATTGTTGGCGTAACGGGGAAATGCGGAAACTCATATATTAAAAACAACATTAGAAGTTTTAATGGGACATCTCAATATTTACCTCATATTATTGTGACAGATTTGGACAGAATGTCTTGTGCTCCTCAACTAATTCGAGAATGGATAGATTTTAACGTTCATCCTAGCTTGTTTTTTCGAATAGCGGAGAAAGAGATAGATGCATGGATAATGTCAGATAGAAATGAATTTGCCAAATTTATAGGTGTGCCTGTTCATCATATTCCTATGAATACACAAGAAATCTATGATCCAAAGCAATATGTGATTAATCTTGCAAGAAAATCACGCAAAAGAATAATGAAAGATATTGTTCCGCAAGGAACCGCAAAACAAGGTCCCGGCTATAATTCTCTCCTGCAAAGTTTTGTACAGGAACAATGGAGCGCTGAAAGAGCAGCACTTTGTAATAGAAGTTTACAAAAAGCGATTGAGCGATTGTTGAAATTTTTACGTTAATTTCTTTATTTTTTCTGTTACCCGACGACTTGATTCCCTATACGTAATTCAATCATGTACGGTTTTTCCCAGGTCCTCGTATTCCTGATACAAAAAATCATTATAAGGATAGCGTTCGGTGTGGATTTCTTTGACTTTCCGGTACAGCAAGGCTTTCAACTCCTCAATGTTCTGTTTTTCCTGCGCCGAGATAAACACGCAGTTTTCATGCAATCGGTTCATCCACATCTTTTTCAATTCGTCTAAGGGGATGTTTTCTTTGGTGCGAGGCGTTAAATCGTCGTCGTCTTTTTCTATGTGTGAAAAGGCGTCTATTTTATTGAAAACAATAATGGTTGGTTTTTCTTCCCTGGCAATATCGTTCAATGTTTGAGTTACTACTTCCAACTGTTCTTCAAAAGCCGGATGAGAAATATCCACTACGTGTACCAACAAGTCGGCTTCGCGTACCTCATCTAAAGTCGATTTAAACGATTCGACCAATTCGGTGGGCAGTTTGCGAATAAATCCTACTGTATCAGACAATAAAAAAGCCAAGTTTTGGATGGTTACCTTCCGAACGGTTGTATCTAAGGTAGCAAAGAGTTTGTTTTCGGCAAACACTTCCGATTTGCTTAGTAGATTCATTAAAGTAGATTTGCCCACGTTGGTATAACCCACCAAAGCCACGCGCACCATTTTGCCACGATTGCCCCGCTGGATGGCTTTTTGCCGATCGATTTCTTTGAGATCTTCCTTCAATTTGGAGATTTTGTTGAGGATAATCCGCCGGTCGGTTTCTAACTGTGTTTCGCCGGGGCCACGCATCCGAAAGCCGCTGCTGCCGCCACCGCTTTGCCGTTCTAAGTGTGTCCATAAGCGTTTCAGGCGAGGTAGCATATAACTGTATTGCGCTAATTCGACTTGCGCCTTGGCATGAGCCGTTTGCGCCCGCGAAGCGAAAATATCAAGAATCAGACTGGTACGATCAAGGATCCGAACTTTCAGTACCGCTTCTATATTTCGTAATTGTTTGGGGGAAAGTTCGTCATCGAAAATAACCATGCTGATGGAATTCTCTTCGTCTTCGGTAAAATTTTTGATTTCCTGCAACTTGCCGGTTCCAACAAAAGTAACGGGATGAGGACAATCCACACGCTGAGTAAATCGTTTTACCGGTTTAATACCTGCCGTATCGGCTAAGAAATCCAATTCGTCCAAGTATTCTTCCGATTTTATTTCATTTTGCTCAGGCGTTATCAACCCCACCAACACTGCATTTTCTGTCGGCGTATTGACAAGGATAAATTCCTTCATTAAATGTTGGCCGCTTTATTGAACAACACCCTTGATGCGTACAACAATTCTGTCGGGCGTACTGGTCGTTTCAATAGTAACCGTTTTTGTAAAAGGTCCCGCCTGATTCGCAGGGTTGTACTTAGCAGTTACAGTACCTGTTTTACCCGGTTCGATGGGCGTTTTTGTCCATTCCGAAGCGGTACAACCGCAAGAAGCCCTCACGCTTGTAATCAGAACAGGAGCGTCTGTATTATTTGTAACTACAAATACAGCGCTTTGCGGACCATCCGTTGGGGCAATGGTTCCGAAATCGTGAATTGTTTTATCCACTGTAACTACTTTTTCGTCCTGTGCAGTGGTAGCAGCCATCAAACCTATTCCGGCAAAAGCAAGAATAATAAGTGCAAACGTGTAAAAATGCTTCGTTTTCATCTGTATATAATTTTTTAAAGTTTAAAATGCTTTTCGTTTTTTATGAATAAAAGCACAATGTAGTAAAACAACTACAAAAGTACGATTGTTGTGTTAATTGTGCTTTATTTTATATATAAAAAACGTTAATTTTCGTCAAATTTACAGATTATACTTGTTTTTCCCATTTGGGAATGAAAGTAAACAACCGAATAATAATACTATCTTTGCACAAAAATAATCAACGATGGAAGGATACAGCATTGTAATCATACTTTTGGCTATTGCAATTGGGCTGTCGTTTGCGGCAAAGCGGATAAATTTTCCATATCCTGTTTTGCTGCTTTTGGCAGGCATTGGAGTGGGATTTATCCCTGATTTCGATGTAATTTCAATTAGACCGGACGTAGTTTTTCTACTTTTTCTGCCCCCGTTTTTGTACGAAGCAGCCTATAATATTTCCTTTCGGGAGTTCAGGAAAAATATTTCGACAATTTCGCTTTTAGCATTTACTCTTGTTTTTGCGACTACCGGCACAATCGCCGTTTGTGTCCACTATTTCATTGGTTTGGAGTGGCATCTGTCGTTTGTTCTGGGAGCGATACTTTCGCCGCCCGATGCCATTGCAGCAGCAGGCGCAACAAAAGGATTGCATTTGCCGCATCGCACAAATACGGTGTTGGAAGGTGAAAGTTTGATAAACGACGCTTCGGCGCTGGTGGCGTTTCGCTTTGCAGTGGCTGCCGTTGCAGGGACAGCATTTATGCCGATACAAGCGGTCGGTTTGTTTATCATAGCCCTCGCCGGCGGGGTCCTGCTCGGCTGGCTGTTGGCTCATGTTTTTGTTTGGCTTGCCAAACATTTGGCTGACAACAACGTTATTGTTGCGTTGAATTTGCTTTTGCCGTTTGTAGCATATCTCCTGGCGGAAGAGTTACACGTTTCGGGAGTAATTGCATCCGTTGCACTTGGCTTGGCAATTTCACGCTACAAAGCGCGTTTGCCTGAAAAAAGCATCGCGCAGTCGAAGTCGGTTTTGCAAACAGCGGTATTCATTTTAAATGGGTTGGTATTTATTTTGATTGGACTTGAATTTCCGCATATACTTAAAAATATTCCGAGCAGTGAGTTTATCCTCTTGATTGCTTGTGCATTTTTAATTTTCATTGCTGCTTTGGTAATAAGAATGGTAATTATTTTTTATCATACAATTTCAATAAAAAAACGTTCCGAAGCAACTAATAAACCTCTTAAACATTTTAACAAAGGACAATGGAATCTTATAAAACACCCCAATTTGCGCCACAGCAATGTAAATATGCGGACAACGGATAGATTAGAAAAATATAAATCACTGTTGTTTAGCCCAAAAGAAGCGTTTATTATCGGATGGTCGGGGATGCGCGGAATCGTGTCGCTTGCTGCTGCACTTTCGTTGCCGCTGATAATGAAGGATGGTTCTGTTTTTCCTCATCGCAACACAATAATTTTCCTGACAGTTGTCGTAGTAATAATAATGCTTATCGTGCAAGGTTTGGGATTACCCGTATTGGTAAAATGGTTAAAATTTGAACGTAAATGATATTAGGGATTTATTAACTATCCCATAACTAACATAATAAATGCTCTTTAACTCTCTCTCTTTTGCTGTTTTTCTGCCAATAATTTTTTTACTCTATTGGTTTGTTTTTCAGCGTAACCTGAAAGTACAAAACTTTTTTGTCGTCGTTGCGTCCTACGTCTTTTACGGTTGGTGGGATTGGCGATTTTTGTTGCTGATTATTTTTACCTCTTTTTGTTCTTGGAGTTGCGGACTGTTGATGAAACGCACCGACAGCCGGGAGGAAACTCCGTTTTATCTCTCTCGTAAATTTTTAAGCATCAGCAACATTGTTTTGAATGTAGGAATTTTGGGTGTTTTCAAATATTACAGTTTTTTCGTCGAGAGTTTTGTTTCCGCCTTTGCATCGGTCGGACTTCATTTACAACCGCATACACTGAAAATTATTTTGCCGGTAGGGATTTCGTTTTACACTTTTCAGGCGTTGAGTTATTCGATTGATGTTTACAAACGAAAAATTGAGCCGACGTGCGACATTGTTGCCTTTTTTGCTTTCATCGGATTTTTCCCGCTTTTGGTGGCGGGTCCGATCGAACGGGCGGCAAATCTTTTACCGCAATTTTCCAAAAAACGCAGTTTCGATTACGAAAAAGCCGTCGACGGTATGCGGCAAATTCTTTGGGGATTGTTCAAAAAGATTGTCATTGCCGATAATTGCGCCACTTATGTGAATCTCGTGTTTGAAAATCCGTCGGCACAAACAGGTTCCACTTTACTTTTGGGGGCGATTTTCTTTGCGTTCCAAATTTATGGCGATTTTTCGGGATATTCCGACATTGCCATTGGTACGGCTCGCTTGTTCGGCATCAACGCCATGCGAAATTTTGCTTATCCGTATTTTTCGCGCGATATTGCTGAGTTTTGGCGGCGTTGGCATATTTCGCTGACCACCTGGTTTCGCGATTATGTGTATATTCCGCTCGGAGGCAGTCGGGTTTCACAAGCAAAAATTGTGCGTAATACATTTATAATCTTTCTCGTAAGCGGATTTTGGCACGGTGCCAATTGGACGTTTATTGCCTGGGGTGCATTTCACGCCATTTTGTTTTTGCCGTTGATTTTGCTGGGTCAAAATCGAAAATATACGAACATTGTTGCCGAAGGCAAATTTTTCCCGAGCATAAAAGAAATTTTTCAAATGGGATACACTTTTTTATTGGTCGTAATCGGTTGGATATTTTTTAGGGCGGATAGTATTGGGCAGGCGTTTTATTCACTAAAACGGATTTTCTCCAATTCGATTATCGCAATGCCCGATTTTGATAACTTTTATTTAGTTGTTTTATTTCTAACTTTTATAATGTTTGTTTTTGAATGGCTCGGACGAAACGGCAAACACGCTTTGGAATTGCTGAAAAACAACGGTAGGGGTTTCAGGTGGTTAATCTATTTTTTTATCGCATTCCTCATTTTTTGCTTTAAAGGTCAATCCGAAAATTTTATTTACTTTCAATTTTAACCATGAGAAAATTTATTTCACATACCGTTTTCTTTGTTTTATGTGTCATTATTTTTCTCATTGTGTTTGATTATTTTATATCCAATCAATTAAGAAAAAGGGATAATGTAGTCCGAAACATTGTTTGGAAAGAAATATTCACCGGAAAATTACAAAGCGATGTAGTTGTAATGGGAAGTTCGAGAGCCTGGTCGCAATATAACCCGATTATTTTGGATTCTATTTTAAATATCAACAGTTACAATCTCGGAATCGATGGCAGAGGCATTAACAGTCAGATTTTAAGATATGATACCTATCAAAGATTAAATGTAAAACCAAAACTAATCATACAAAATATTGATATGACGACAATAGATAAGGACAATGCTTATTGCAGAGAACAGTTTTTTCCCTATTTTTTTGATAAAACATTTCGGCAGGAAGTGGTTGAATTAGAGAATTTAAGCTTTGCCGACATGTATATTCCGGCTTATCGATATGCGGGATATTTTCATAAAATATTGTCGTGGCTGGGAGCAGTAAAGCCTGAAAATTCTACGCTAACAAAAGGATATCGCGGCAAAGACTTGAAGTGGGACGGTTCAAAATTTAAAAAATTGACAGAGATAAATTACCTGCACGACAGTCTTTCCCTCTCGCAATTTGATCGATATTTGGCAAAGGCAAATTCTGAAAACATTAAAATTATTTTCGTCTATGCGCCGACATATATCGGCGCAACAGAGAAAATAAAAAACATTGAAGGAATGTATATAATGTACGACAGCATCGCACAGAAATACGACATCCCGATTCTCGATTATAACTACAGTTTTATTTCTTACGATACCGCCTATTTTCACAATGCTACGCATTTGAATAAAATAGGGGCAGATCTTTTCTCAGCCAAACTCGCCTACGACATCGACTCTTTGGGGATTTTGAAATAATGACAATATCAATTCTTGATTCAGATGAGAGGATAGAGGTACGGCGGTTTGTTTGCATTTTAAATTGTTTTATTTTACCTTTGCATCGAAAAAATTACAAGCGCAATCACTTTGGCACAGTTTTTGTAGCATAATTTAATAGATGAAAATACAAAAAAGCAGATTGGACTTATCCGGTAGAACAGTGTCCTGTTTTCAGTGCGACTCGGTTCCGCCCATGGAACCCTGCGTAGGAGCCGTATATCGTGGGGGGGGGGG
>Ga0209628_10002062_pt1 | contig 13433 bp, 10 predicted proteins | sample TergutCu122P4_FD_187285 | JGI IMG/M metagenome (GOLD analysis project Ga0209628, IMG submission 187285) | Cubitermes ugandensis P4 segment gut microbial communities from Kakamega Forest, Kenya - Cu122 P4 (SPAdes) (version 2) | ecosystem: Host-associated > Arthropoda: Insects > Digestive system...
TGTTTGTCAATCTTTGTAAAGAAAGTGTACAACTTAGGATTTACTTCTCACGCTTGTACCACTGCGGTACATATGTGGTACAAAAATACACAAAAAAACGAGATATAAGCGAAAATATCAATAAAAAAATACCAACAAAATAGATTTTATTTCGTTGGTATATAGATAGTTAGTTATTGTTTACTTTTGGTTGTTTATGGGGGTTATTTCCCGATGCAAAACCGCCCAAACACCGCATCCAACACCTCATCCGTAGTGATTTCGCCGGTTACTTCGCCCAGACAATTCAAAATCGCATTGATATGAATCACAATTAAATCGGTAGGGATTTGTTGAACAAATCCCACTTCAATTTTATTGATTTCCTCCTCAATTTTTATCATAATATCGTAGTGGCGAATATTGGTAAGGAGCGCGGTGTCGGTAATCTTTTTTTGGTCAATGTGTTGGATTAACAAATCCCGAATTCCCTCTATGTTTACATTGCGTTTGGCAGAAATAAAAACAATGTCGTATTCGTTCCACTCTGTAAAATGTTTGGGCAGTTCGTTGAGTTCGTCAATTTTATTGGCAACAATGATTAACTTTTTGTTAATAAAATCTATCTCGTTTTCTAAAAACAACAATTCCTTTTCTACATCTACTACTGAGGTTTCTGTTATGTCAATGATGTAAAGAATGATTTCAGCTTTATCTATGGCTTTAAAGGTGCGTTCAATGCCGTAAGTCTCTATTTCATCGTCTGTTAATCGGATGCCGGCGGTGTCAATAAACCGAAAATTAATTCCGTTTATATTAAAATTATCCTCAATAGTATCTCTTGTGGTTCCGGGGATATGGGATACTATTGCCCTATCATCTTTTAACAAACAGTTTAATAATGTTGATTTGCCCACATTGGGCTTTCCAATAATGGCAACGGGAATGCCGGTTTTGAGCACATTGCCCAATTTGAAAGAATCGGTAAGTTGAAGTACTTCTTTTTTAAGTATTTGTAAAAGATTATTCAGTTTTTCGCGGTCTGCAAATTCTACGTTTTCTTCGCTAAAATCGAGCTCCAGCTCCATAAGTGCCGCCAATTCTACAAATTGGTTACGCAGCATTTTAATACGATTAGAAAAATTGCCTTTTAGTTGATTTATAGCCAATTTATGTGCGGTTTCCGATTGAGATTCAATCAAATCAGCCACCGCTTCGGCTTGAGGTAAGTCAAATTTGCCATTCAAAAAAGCCCGCATCGAAAACTCGCCGGGTTTTGCCAATCGTGCACCGTTTTGTAGCAGTAACTCTATGATTTTTTGTTGGATATAATTTGAGCCATGACAGGTAATTTCCACCACATCTTCTCCTGTATAGGTTTTAGGCGCAAAGAACTTAACAACCATTACGTAGTCAATTAATTGCTCATTTTCATAAATATCAAATCGTTTCACAAAATGGGAAAGCATGGCTATAAAGTCATTAGCGTCTTTAAATAATTTACTTGCTATTTCGAAAGCCTCTTTTCCGGAAACCCTTATTAATGCCAATGCCCCAACACCTTGCGGCGTAGAAATAGAGCAAATTGTGTCAAGCATTTTCATAGGTATGGGGTTTGAGGTTTGAGGTTTGAGGTTTGAGGTTTGGGGTGTGAGGTTGGTTAGTTTGTATATAACTTTAAAAAGTAAGTATTTCCATTTGCTGAATATTCAAGTTGTAACTCTTTTTTTGTCAATTTTTTAATTTTTGCCGTAAAACTGTTAGATTGATCATGAATGGTGAAACGCATAAATAACTTAGATTTTTTTTCCAATTTATAATAACCATTTGAAGAATCGGTAAATTGTCCGTTTGCATAAGCCTCTACATTTAGACTATGTTCATGCGAGAAAACATAGTTTGTATATCTGGGTAACAAATGATAAATAGTAGAATCCGTATAAGCAGCTCCGTTAATTTTCACAGATTGCAGGTTCCAACGGTTTCTGAGCATCTCCTCTTTGTCGCAACTGCTAAAGCAGAAGAACAGTAGCGCAGAAGCGCAGAATAACAAAAAATAATTCCTTGAACCCTTATTTAAAAAGGCTCCCTTAGTAGCAGAAATTTGATTTTTTAATCTCCAAATGAGATTCCGATTTTTTTTGCAGCACATAATAATGAATTGTTTTTAGGGTTAACAAAATTTAGTGTTTTAACTACTTCTTCAAGAGGAGCATAAGTAATTTCGGGGTGGTTATACACGACCATATTTCCATATTTTCTTTCTTTAACGAGTTCAAACGCTTTCACGCCGAAAGCGGTTGCCAAAATACGGTCGTAGGCTGTAGGTGTACCTCCGCGTTGCAAATGTCCTAAAACAGTAACGCGGATATCGTGCTTTACGCCAAGCAGTTCTAATTCGTGTTTCAGTTTGTCGCCGGCACCGCCATATTTAATATGCACATCGCCTATTGCAGTGGCTACCTTTCCGGTAACTTTTCCATCCATTCCTTTCGCCCCTTCTGCAATGACTATATTGCAAAAGCCTTCGCCGTTTTCGTAGCGTGATTCTATTTTTTCTGCAATAATTTCAGGATTATAAGGAATTTCGGGGATGATACACACATCAGCACCACCACCCAACGCAGAGTGCAGGGCTATCCAGCCGGCATCGCGCCCCATCACTTCGAGAATAAACACGCGGTTGTGGCTTTCTGCTGTAGTTACCAATTTATCAATGGCTTCCGTAGCAATCTGCACAGCGGTTTGAAACCCGAAAGTAAAATCGGTACAGGCGAGGTCATTATCAATAGTTTTGGGTACGCCCACCATATTCACGCCCAACTTTGCCAGTTCGAGCGATATCCGTTGCGAACCGTCTCCGCCAATGCTGATGATGGCTTCAATCCCCAAATCATCCAATCGTTCCAACAAAAGTTTAGAGCGGTCTTCCGTTTTCCATGAGCCGTCGGGTTGTTGCACGGGAAAGTTAAAAGGACCGCCTTTGTTGGTGGTTTTTATTATCGTGCCGCCTCTGGTATGAATTCCCGAAACCACTTTCTCCGTAAACGGCATAATTTCTATCTTATCTTTTAACAAACCGTTATAAGATTCGATACAACCTATTATTTCCCAATTTCCGTCTAATTTGGCACTTTTTACAATTCCTCTGATTACGGCGTTTAACCCGGGGCAATCGCCCCCGCCGGTAACCACTAAAATTCTCTTTGACATTATTTTTTAATTAACGCGCAAAAATAGTTTTTTTCTAATAAAAAAGGCGGCGGTAAAACCGCCGCCTAACTTGTGGCTTAATAGGATTAATTCTTTATGAATTTTCCAGCACCAATCATCGTATTCTCGTTAAAAATTTTGTAAAAATAGATTCCTTTTTGCAAAGACTCGATATGAATTTTATTTACTTCGTTCTGCAACGTATGCTTGCTGATTCTTTTTCCTTCCATAGAGAAAATTTCCAAATGGGCGGTTTGCCCCAATTCACTTACTTTAAAATAGATAAAGTTGGAACTTGGATTGGGATATACCTGAATCTCTGCTTCATTGCCATAATAATTCACAGAATTATAGGGAACAAAAGTAATGGTATATTGCATCTCCGTATAACCATCCTCAGCAGTAATCATTACTATGCTTTTAAATGGGGCGGAATTATCAACAGGGTGCAATTTCGCATTCATGTCTTCTTTTTCTGCAGTAACCCAGGGGATTCCCATATATTTATCCGGCAAATTATACGTATAGTTTCTAACATATTTGTCGAAATTCGGTACAGATTTTCCATCCACGTAAATCATTTTTGCAAAAGCATTATTGTTTCCTTCAACAACGAAAGCTACTTTATATATTGATACATTTCCATCCAAGGAGGTAACGGTTATGGTCACTAACTTTCCGTTCCCTGTTGTTTCAGAAGTATAGGTAACTGTTGAGGTTTCATCTTCGGGAATACCCTCAACCTTAGGAAATTCTGTTGTTCCGTGCGGCAGTTTTATTTCATAGAAATATTTATCTTTTTTAAATTCCAACCAATACTCGTCATCTATCAATAAAAACCATAAATAGGTGTTACTGCCTGGATGTACGCTAAATGAAAGCGAATAGGTTTTGGTAGAATTATTTCCGGCTGTTACTTTTACCGTAGCCTTTCCGGGAAATTGTTCAATATCTGATATATCCATTGTAGCATCACAATATTTTGCTTTTGCTGTAACCACAGGGAGTTCGGTTCCATACGGGTATTGCTCAATCGTGTAGTAATAAACATTTGGATTAAACCCGGCAACATGAACGCCATTTACAAGTAAACTATCTAAAAGCGCATCTTCAGAAAGTTCAACGGTAAAATTAACCGTATAAGTTTTAGAATCATCCTCATTCCATGTTACCAATGTTACAGAAGAGGTACTGTTTGGGGTAGCCGGTTGCGTCACTGTAATATTACATCTGTTATCCTCAGGAAGATATTCTAATTCAGGAGCATTTGAAGTGCATAGCGGTAAAAGTACATCATACTCAAAAATGGTAGAACTAAAGTCGGGAATTTGATAAGTGGTTCCGTCAAGAACATAATACAAACCTGCTAAATAGGGACTTCCTTTGCGTTCAAAAACAATCGTATAAGTTAGAGTGGTTGCTTCATCTTCCGAAGTTACGGTAACATAGCCCGTTCCGAATGGATTACCGGGGTTTTGCGTAACCACAACCGTGCCTTGCCATGCCGCTATAGCGGTAATTTGCGGTATTTGCGAGTAGTCGAACGGCAAAATAATAGAATAGTTCAGCAACGCGGGGTTAAAGTTGGGAACCATATTTCCATTATAATAAATACCGGTTAATAAAGTACTGGAAGAGGGTGTTCTTTTAAAAACAATGGCGTAAGTGGCATCGTTGGAATCTTCTGCAGTAACAATTACAGAACCGGTTAATTCATTGGTTTCAGCCGGTTGTTCATCTATTTCAAACGTAGCGCGATTATCTACCAACACAACATCTAAAATAACCGGAACTTCCAGGGTTTCCATGGGAAGCATAAGGGTAACTTCTGTTTCATTAACGGGAAATGCAATCGTATAAGTTTCATTATCATATTCATAAACAATGGTTTCTATTGTATTTACCGGAGAGAGTTCTCTTGTAAAATCAATGGTATAAACCGATGAAAAAGCATCATCTTCAGCGGTAACATTAATGGTAACCGTTCCCGAAACACTATTTATTTGGTCAATAGCCACAAGAGCATGTTGAAATGCAGGAGTTGTAGTAACCACCGGAGCATTAAATTCCGTATAGGGCAATTCGTATTCATAATCAAAAATTTCAGGATTAAAACCCTGCAGAGAAACGCCGTTAATTTTAATATTAGTCAAAGCGGCATTGGTGTTTTTTACTCTTACAAAATTAACCTTATAAAGTTTCGTAACAGTCATATCTTCCGAATAAACAAGCACTTGCTGCGTATATGGCGGTGTCGTCAATTGTGCAGAGAAGAAAGCAAGCGCAGTTGGAGATGAGGTTATAGCAGTAATGGCAGGAGGAAGCGGGGCTGAATAGGGAATCTCTATGGTATAATCATAAATTGCCGGATTAAAACCCGCAATCGTTTTACCGTCATATCTAATATCGATTAAATACGCATCTTTTTCCTGAGGTACCAATTCAAAGGCAGTTTTATAGGTTTTAATTACATCTCCTTTTTCTGAGGTAACCTTGATAAAAGTTGTATCCGATAAAGTTGCAGCTTTCGTGTAAACGATATTTCCTGCCGGAAGCCACTCGAAAGTGGGGGCATAGTCAATTTCCGGAACTACCGTAGCGGTTGATGGAAAAATTAGGGTATAAAGTTCTGTGGTAGGATTAAATCCGGGAACAGAAAGACCATTATATGTAATATATTTAAGTGTCGCATCCGAGGAAAGCGTGGCACTAAAAGTAACTTGATAGGTTTTATTGGCTCCATTAGAGTGCGCCGCATAAACCGTTGCGCTGCCAACTCCTACCCTGGTTTCAGGTTGATTGTAAATAATTTTATCTACCTTTGGGGCTTGGGGGTCGGCATCTATAAGTTCTGCCGGCACATTAGGACCAATCGGCAAGGTTAGATTATAATTTACAAGATTATTATTACTGTTATTACCACTCACAACCGGCACAGTAAATATTTGTCCGTTATATCTGTACTTTAAGCCCGCTGTGTTGCCCGAAGTTACTTTTAAATAGCAGTTTGTATTTTGTACAATAACGTTGTATTTTTGATTCGTAACGCCATCTTGAGCTGTTACTATAATTTTATTGGTATCAGGGTACCATACTAAAGTAGGAAATGTAACCGTAGAGCCGCCGCAAACTTGCTGCCCTGCTGTGGTGGATAACGCAAATGCGGGCACAGCGGTCATAGCTGCAAAATAAGTATGGGTAAAATTTGTATCACTAAAAACATTATTTTGATTCGCACCATTTATTCTGTATCCCAACAGGCTGGCATTATTATTTCCATATATAAAATTAACCTTATATGTTTTAACGTCACCGTTTTGTGCGGTTACCGTAATCGTTGAAGCCTTCGTTGAGGTAGTTGCCGACACTAAACTTGCGGTTGCCCAAACACTTGATGTTTCATAGGTAACCGTAGGAAAATTACTGTTTGCCGTTACGCAAGCGGTAACGATATGGTTATACTCTAATGTATCCGGGTGAAAATTAGGTACTTCTATGCCATCTATTTTCAGCCAACCTAAATTCTTATTGGAAGAAACAGGCTTTGCAAAGCTAACGGAGTACGTTCTTAAAGAATAATTTTCTGCCACAATAGTAACATTAGATTGAGAATTATACACTGCAAAGGGCTGGCTAATAGCATATACGGATGCAGTTGGATCTGATAAAACTACATATTCATTTTTGATATTTGGAATACGATTTTCATCAGGATTCGCCAAAGTTACAGTATAACTTAAAGTTGCAGGATTTACCCCCGGAATGAGTATTGGGGTTACACCATCTAAGGTATAGCTCAATCCGGTGATATTATTGTTGGTGGAATAGTTTGTGGCATAGTGAATTTTGTACTCTTTGGTGCTGCCGTCATTTGCAGTAACCAAAATAGAAGTATAACCTTTGTTGGCACCTCCATCAGGTCCCGGCACGTTTGAAACTACAACAGTAGCCCGTGGCGACTCTTTTGTATAAGCAATATCTCCCGTTTGGTATGGAAATGCGTGTGGACCGGCTCCAGTCAGTACAGGTCCCGGATAATTTAACACAAATTTATTAAAGTTATCAATGGTAGTACCATTTACTTTTAAATCGTTAAGCCAGGCAGAGTAAACAAATTCCAAATCATCGACCCAAACTTGGTCGGGATTGTCTGCCCCTCCTCCGGGTGTTCCATTCGTAGTCATAGATACCAACACATAATAATTGTCATTTGCGTTTTTTGTAGTATTAAGTCCGTCATATTCAAAAGGCACAGTGTAGCAACGCCATTTGCCATCCTCTTTGTAAAATTCACTCATTGCTTTTCCATAATAGTAATCCTTTTCATTCTTTCCCGTTGGATACTGCGGCGCGTCTCTACATTCTCCCGTTCCATGAATATATACTCTAATTCTACCTTTATCGGTAGTATTTGTCGTTCCGTTTCTACCCGGCCAATATTTTACCCAAACACGCATAGAGTCAGGAGTTCCTGTAAATTCTTTATAATGTTTGGGAGCATTATGCGTATAATCTGTATAATTATAGTTACTTGCACTATTCGCAGTAGCAGAGCCCATATAAATCCTGCCTGAAGTAAGATTTCCGTTAGCACGTACTCCGATGATACTATTCGAAAATAATTTAAGCGAATATTGACCGGTAGCTCCCTGACGAACCTCTGTTGATTGTTCGCACCGCGTAGTCACGCCTTGACACGTTCCAACAAGGATAGTAGTTGTGCAATATCCGGAATGAAAAGAGTTAAATCCTATGGGACAAGGTCCTGTGCTGCCGTTAGTACCACCATAGTCTTCGTTAGCTCCCCAAACTTCAAAGCCGCTGTTGGGTAGTTGGTAGATGGGGGTTTGGGCGTTTGTTTGGAGAAGGAAGAAAGGAGAAAGGAGAAAGAAGAAAAGGAGAAGGGGTGTGAGGTGTGAGGTGTGAGGTGTGAGGTGATTGTCACGATTGTCACGATTGTCACGAGAAACGAAATGAGTTGCATGTTTTTTCATAAGATAAAATATTTAAAAATTTCGGGGCGAAAATAATATTTATTTCGACATGTTTTGTTAAAAAACGTTAATGATTTCATTATAATATTGATTTTTAATTAAATAAAATTGTTAATAAATGTTAATTGAAATAAAGAACGCATTAAACTTCACAAATGGCTTTCTAAAGTGTATATTTGCCGCGCCTCAGATTTAGAGGAATAACGATAATCGATTAATCACAATTATTCACTATGCGCACCTTCGGACTCATCGGCAATTCTTTAACACACAGCTTTTCGCAACAATATTTTACGGAAAAATTTCAGCAACAAAATATTAATAATGCGGAATACTGCCTGTTTTCTCTTTCCCATATTCAAGAAGTAAAAGAATTACTCAAGCATCCTTCTTTGCTTGGGTTTAATGTAACCACTCCCTATAAAACTGAAATTATACCCTATTTAGATGAATTAGATGTTGTTGCCCAAGAAGTGTGTGCGGTGAATTGTGTGGTAAAAGAAAACAACAAATGGATTGGATACAACACGGATGTGATTGGGTTTGAACGGTTGTTGCAGGAAATAGAAGTTCCAAAATTCAAAGTTCAAAGTTCAAGGTTCAAGGTTCAAAGCGGTGTGCCCATATCCCCTTCAAATTTTGAAGGGGTGCCCGAAGGGCGGGGTAGTTTATATAACGCTCTTGTTCTTGGTTCCGGCGGTGCCTCAAAAGCCGTTTGTTATATCTTAAAACAAAGAAACATCCCTTTTCAAATCGTCTCCAGAAATAAAACCAACCATACTATTACCTACAACGAACTTACAGAACTAATCACTAACCACTATACACTAACCACTAATCACTACACATTAATCATTAACACCACTCCGCTGGGTATGTTTCCCAATGTGAATGAAAAACCGCCACTCCCCTACCCTGCTTTAACCCATAATCATATTTTAATAGATTTGATTTACAATCCCGAAGAAACGTTGTTTTTAAAAGAGGGCAAAAAACGCGGTGCACTTACTATTAATGGGTTAACTATGTTTGAGGCACAAGCAGAAGCAGCATATTCAAAGTTCAAAGTTCAAATCCTTGAACCTTGAACTTTGAACCTTGAACTTTGAACCCAAAACTCTAAACTCTTTTTCCTCTAAATATCTTTTAATTAGCAGTTCCGGTTTATTAATCGATTTTTTCACCCAATCGAAAAGCAGTTCCTCTTTCTCTTCCTCATAAAGTTGCCAAGGAATAGTTGATTTTCTTAGTTTTTCAATACAATGGCTCGCAATAATGGCTACTGAATTTGAGATATTAAAACTATTGGTAAAACCGTACATGGGAATTTTTACGGTTTTATCCGCGGCAGCAATCGCTTCTTTGGATAAACCGGTTAATTCCGTGCCAAAAAGAAACGCCAACGGTTTCTCCAAGGGCAAATCTTCCAAAAAACAACTGTTGTCGTCGGGAAGCGTTGCCACAATGGTGTAACCTTTGATTTTCAGGTCGTGAATACAAGTCAACATCGGGTTGTTATCTTTTTGATAATGATTGATAGTAAGCCATTTATCTGCACCCATGGCAATCGCTTTGTGAATTTGAAAGTCGTTTTCTCCTTCCACGATGTGAATATTTTGGATACCGACACATTCGCAAGAGCGCATCACCGCACTGATATTTTGCGTTTGAAACAGGTCTTCAACCACTATGGTAATGTGCCGCGTTCTGTTTTCTAAGACTTTGTGTAATAGTGATTTTCTTTCTTCAGTAAGGAAAGTCTCTAAATATTGTGTTAGGGTTTTGCGTAGAACAGGATTCATAATCCAACATTTTTTAACAATGATTCAAAATAAAATCTGCCGAAATGCCAAGTTCATCGCGAAGTCGTTTTGCAATGCGCAAGTTTAAAGGACGTTTACCATTTAGTAAATCACTAATTCTACTTTCTGAAACACCAAGCATTTTGGCAACATTTTTTTGTTTAAGATTTTTTGCCACCATGCATTTCTCTATTTCGTTGGTAATTATTGTACTTACCCTCCCAGGAAGCGGATGGTAAGCCGCTTCATATTCAATAATAGCATCTGAAGTTTGCCTGTATTCTTCTAAAATATTACTTGGTATTTCGGATTCATTTTCATATAGGCAAATTTGTTTCAACAAATATTCAGATTTTTCTTTGTAAATTTCAAATTGTTTAATACTGTTAATTAGCATATTAACCTCCTTTGTTAAATATTTTGGATATCGTTAATTTTATCATATTCGGCATGAGTTCCAATAAAACGAACTTCAATTATATCAGCAATAAAAACAACAGCAACTACTAATCTATAATGATTTCCTTTAATGTTAAATACATACCTTTTATTACCCACATAGTCGGCAGAAGGAAAATCTGTTTTTAAGTCATTATGATTTGTCCATTTTGCCTCACTTACGAATTCAACCCATTTTGCCAAAATTTCTACTACATCTGCATGTTTTTTACAAAAGTCCTCGATGATTGTTGCTCCTATTATTTTCATTTCTCAAATTTTTGACCGCAAAAATAAAAAAAATTCCCAATTAGGCAAGTTTTAATGAATATTTTAAATTATAGAAAATCAACCAATTTTTCTATTTTCGCAACTCATTCACAAAAATACTAAACGAAAACAGATGTTTCTTTGTTAAACTCTTAAATTTCAAGCATGAATTACATACATAAAGGCGCAAAACAAAAACTGATTTCGGAACTCCGCGAAAAAGGGATTACCGATGAGAATGTGTTGGCGGCTTTTGATAAAGTTGACCGGCACAAGTTTATCGAATCTTTTATGTGGGACAAAGCCTATTGGGATATTCCGTTGAAAATAAAATGCGGGCAAACCATTTCGCAACCTTTTACTGTGGCATTTCAGAGTCAATTACTTGAAATAAAACAAGGAGATAAAGTGTTGGAAATTGGCACCGGCTCCGGTTTTCAAGCCGCTATTTTAAGCGCAATGGGCGCAAAAGTTTGTACTATTGAACGCCAAGAGGGACTTTTTAAAGAAACGCTCAAATTATTAGAAGAGATTGACCATAAAATATTTGCATTTTTTGGTGATGGTTTTAACGGAGTTCCACAATATGCCCCTTACGACAAAATAATCGTTACCTGCGGCGCACCCAATATTCCAAAATCTCTACTTAATCAATTAAAAATAAATGGATTAATGGTAATCCCCGTGGGCGAAAACACACAAAAAATGATTCGCGTTACAAAAACTTCTAATACTGATTTCAAAGAAGAGGTTTTTGGGAATTTTGTTTTTGTTCCAATGCTTAAAGACACTGAATAGTTCAAGAGTTCAAAGTTCAAAGTTCAAAGTTCAAAGTTTTTTTGCAAAAGGAGTTTTTTTCTGCATTTTTTTTGTTTTTTTGTACATTTCAGCCAAAAAACAGCGTCATTTTATACTTTTTTGTATATTCTATTTATTTGAATATCAATAAAATAAATGTTATTTTTAATGGTCTTGTATTTGAAATAATTTATTTTTGCCGCCGGGTTTCGTGACAAGCGTGACAAGCGTGACAAACGTGACAAACGTGACAAACGTGACAAGCGTGACAAGCGTGACAAGCGTGACAAGCGTGACAAACGTGACAAACGTGACAAACGTGACAAGCGTGACAAGCGTGACAAGCGTGACAAACGTGACAAGCGTGACAAACGTGACAAACGTGACAAACGTGACAAACGTGACAAGCGTGACAAGCGTGACAAGCGTGACAAGCGTGACAAACGTGACTTAAATACAAAATAATTATGAAAACACATAAGGATTTAGATATATGGAAAAAATCAATTGAGATGGTAACAAAAATTTATGAATTAACCAGTAATTTTCCTAAAGGAGAACTATATGGTTTAACCAATCAAATTAGAAGAGCAGCAGTGTCTGTACCCTCAAATATTGCTGAAGGGTCAGGCAGAGAATCGACTAAAGAGTTTTTACATTTTTTATATTATTCAAAAGGCTCTTTGGCAGAATTAGAGACTCAGTTAATCATTGCCTTCAATTTAAATTACATTTCTAAAGAACAAAAACAAGAATTTGATATCTACTTTGTCAGCATTCTGAAAATGTTATCAAACTTAATAAAGTCACTAAAAATGAAATAACATGTCACGTCTGTCACGCTTGTCACGTCTGTCACGTTTGTCACTAAATAGATTACTACTAAAAAATTAAAAATATGCTCATAAAAACCTACAGTTGCGCCTTAATGGGAGTCGCCGCAATTCCCATCAGTATTGAAGTCAGTATCGAAGTTGGAATAAATTTTATGTTAGTCGGGTTGCCGGACAGTGCCGTGAAGGAGAGTCAACAGCGCATTGATACTGCCTTGCGTTGCTACGGCTACAAAATTCCCGGAAAAAAGATTGTCATCAACATGGCGCCTGCAGACATTCGGAAAGAGGGTTCTGCGTATGACTTAACACTTGCTATTGGGATTCTCATTGCTTCGGGACAAATACTTGGTGCGGATAAAGTGGAGGATTATTACATATTGGGCGAATTATCGCTTGATGGAACGCTGCAACCGATTCGCGGGGCATTGCCCGTTGCTATAGAAGCACGAAAACGCGGCAAAAAAGGGATTATTCTCCCCATCCAAAACGCCCGCGAAGCCGCCATTGTGAGCGATATTGAAGTGCTTGGCGTTGAAAATATTAAACAAGTCATCGATTTTTTTAATGCGGATGTTCCCATTGAACCCACAAAAATTAATATTCACAACGAATTTCAACGCAGTTTAAATGAGTATGAGTTTGATTTTTCGGATGTTAAAGGACAGGAAAACATCAAACGCGCCTTAGAGATTGCGGCGGCTGGTGGGCACAATGTTATACTAATCGGGAGTCCCGGCTCCGGAAAAACGATGTTGGCGAAACGATTGCCTTCCATTTTACCGCCTTTAACGCTGAACGAAGCGTTGGAAACCACTAAAATTCACTCCGTTGCGGGAAAGATGAGTCGGTACGCTTCCATTGTTTCGGTGCGCCCGTTTCGCTCGCCGCACCACACCATATCAGACGTGGCGTTGGTAGGTGGCGGACAACACCCGCAACCCGGCGAAATCTCTTTGGCGCACAACGGCGTACTCTTTTTAGATGAACTCCCCGAATTTAAAAGAACCGTGCTGGAAGTGATGCGCCAACCCTTGGAAGACCGCTACGTGAGCATTGCGCGCTCCAAATACAGCGTGGATTTTCCAGCCTCATTCATGTTTGTA
>Ga0209628_10002063_pt1 | contig 13430 bp, 9 predicted proteins | sample TergutCu122P4_FD_187285 | JGI IMG/M metagenome (GOLD analysis project Ga0209628, IMG submission 187285) | Cubitermes ugandensis P4 segment gut microbial communities from Kakamega Forest, Kenya - Cu122 P4 (SPAdes) (version 2) | ecosystem: Host-associated > Arthropoda: Insects > Digestive system >...
GCATTGTCCTGAGCATGGTGTCATTTTGCTCCAGGACAATGCAATACCTCAGTGTCATGATGTGCAAAATCTGGTGCAACATCAAGGATGAGATGTTTAGGCACATGCTCCCTACTCTCTAGATTTCACCCCATGTTATTACTGGTTGGTTGCATGTGTGATAGAACATCTTCTGGGAAAATGAATTGAATCGGAAGACGATAGCAACACTGCTGTCACTGCCTCTTTATATCATCTGAGCAAGGATGAATACAGAGCTGCTATTGATCATTTACCACATACATGGGAAAAGTGTGTGAGAGTGCTGGTGAGAACACTGAGTAGAAGACATGTGTTTAAACATTCAGGAATAGCAGTAGTGTGGTCATCTTGTATTTTGTTATTACATTAAAACATACACAAACCTTCTGAAATGACTTACGTATTTAACTTACATACATATATATATATATATATATATATATATAAATAAATATATATATATATATATATATATATTAGTATTCCTCGCAGGTAAGCACATAAAATAAATAAATAATGTCATGTACACCTGCCTGACTCATCCTTCTCCCTTTTTAACATCCAAGATGGATTCTGAAAACATACACTACTGATTATACACATTAAATATTATCACGTAAACTAATTTCTGCTCGTAATGGTCCAATATTTCCCAGCTTAATATGAAACTCAAATGTATCACTGACTATCAAAATATCAAAACATAGAGAAAAATAATTTCTGACATCACGCAGTGTGATTCACTGCACAATAAGATATGCAACATGATAAGCAACTGGAGAAGTTGTGTAATCCAATGGAGAACATCTTTCCACTTCTGTTAGTCACTTTCTCCTGTATCGGTAAGCATACCTCACCACTGTGTCAATTACCACACAGACAGACTGACAAATTAAATGCAAAATTACCTGCTGTTTTCTCAACTGCTCCTCCTGCCGTTGTTTCTCCAGCTCCTCCTGGCGCCTGCGCCTGGCCTGAACATGCAACATAAACAACAGAACCACATCCACTCAGTATGCGCAACATTCAGCATGCAGCAATTATCAACGGCTAACATGTCAAAAGAAAAGTCTACAGCAAACTATCTTGACAAACATTTGCAGCAAACATATAAAAAGACGTACAGCATGTCCATAAATCATTTTTAAAATTTTAATCTTGTATTATTCAGAACATATTTAAGTATGGCTGACACAAACAATCAGCTGGAAAAACAAACTCCGAAAATTTAAATGTTTCTTAGGTTGCAGGCCACAATACATTCTGGATACTAGGTAGAGCTGCAATCAACAGTACTGTAAAATGGCATCCAGACCAGAAAAGGCAAGAGACATACCAATCCGATTTACCAACAATGAAACCCACTATACTTCCACTGTCCCTTGGGTTGTACCTAGATCAATGAACTAGGCATGGGTGCCACACAGATGGCACCCCCAACCCCTTCAAGATCACCAAATCTCACACACTTTTTTTTTTAATAAAGCTTATTAAGGGCAACAGGTACATCCTTATTTTGCTGAACACACCACAACAGCTCAAGACACACATCACAGTAGCCTGTGAAACAAATGACCAAAACATTTTCAACATTAAGTGCAGCACAGCTTAAATATTGGACTGACAAACACTGAACCATTTGTGGTGTTCACAAGAAACTTTATTAGTCTTTAATAACAGTTTCCAAATTGGTCCTGCAAACAGTTTAAATTTCTTGACTGTACTTTGAACATGTTTAGAATAATACAATTTCAAAATTGTAAAGATCATTCATGGACATGCAATACATGATACTAGGTTACTCATGCAGCAACAAGGATGCTTCATAATCAGAAGAACATAGTCCATTTGAAGAAAACTGTTCTCATAATTTATTGCAAGCCTGAATAATTCCTTAAAGTCAGCTACGTCTGCTCCTGCCACTCCATCATATCTTCTCACCACCCTGTGCCACATAGCAAATGCAGGGTCATTACCAAAGGGGTACATGATGGAAGACGCTGTGCTCCTATTATTGTATACTACTTTCAAGACTGATCAAACTGGCCACTACAACAGCAGAGTATCAAGACTGGTTAAACTGGCCACTACAACAGCAGAGAATTAGGACTGTTCAAACTGGCCACTACAACAGCAGAGAAACATTCCACATCGTTCAAGTACAGTGGTCATGGTCACACAACTACTTACATGCTAACAACATTGATAAAAACTCCCATGGCAACTTAGAACCTAGCAAATAACTTCATATTACTTTGGCACCACCTCTGTGTACAAGTCAGTGTCACAGTCTGTGCAAGGTGCAGCAGAACCACAATACCATTAACATAAATTTCTAGAGATAAAATTTTCATGTTTGAGACAATGTTACATCTTAAAGGTTTACACGAGAAAACTGGTGAGAAATACAAATAATGACATGAGTAATTAATGATTACAGCTAGGATGAGTTAAGGTGGCCACACAATGACATAATCAGTTCTGAAATTTATATTTATTTAAGCAAAGAAATGAGTACTTGGCAGAACTCACAAAGCCTGCTTTCTTATAGTATGTACTTACAGTCCCACAAACATTGTGTTTGCAATGTTATGTTTAGGTTAAGGAAATTTCCAATTAAAGTCAATGCAGCATAAAAGTTAGCATGCTGGACTCATGCACAAATGGACATATCACTCATACTTGAGTCAGCCATTTCTTCTTGCTTGCAACTGAAAATACTGTATTTCACACATTAGGCCCATCATGGTTGTTATCATAACTGTCAATGTTATTGGTCACCATCACTATCATTATCGGGGCCTGGGGTGGCATAGTGGTTAAGGCGCTTCGCTACTAGTTGGGCGGTCCCGGCATCGATTCCCAGTGGTGTCACTGGATTTTTCAGTGACATATTCCTTCCAACTGTTCCATGGCCCTGGGGTTGACTCAGACCCTAGTGAAAATGAGTACCAGGAACACTTCCTGGGGGTAAAGGTGGCCGGTGCGTGGGGCTGACCTCACCACCTTCATGTGCCTAATGTCATGAAAATCTGGGAGCCTAACCTGTCTGGAACCCCCAAAATCTGGGAGCCTAACCTGTCTGGAACCCCCAAAATCTGGGAGCCTAACCCTCCTGGAACCCTCTGGGCCACACCAGACCTGTTACAGAGCTCCTTTACTTTTAGCTTACCTTTTATCACTATCATTATCAATGTCAGTATTAGAAAAAATTTCTTCAAGAAGAAGAAACCTTGGCTTTTTAAGAAGATAAATGAGAATCAAATGTACTGAGCAGAACACTTTTTTTTCACCCCTATCAGCAGATTAAATTTACCAATTAGCTGAAATTTGTAGATGACAAAAGCACAACCCAACCTAATCACTTTTTGAAGTGCTATATGTTGTTACATTCAGTAAGGCCAATCAAAGTACTACACAAGCTAAAACTGGTAGTAATTGTGTTATGAAGTCACAACTTACTGTAGGAGCTTTCGCCGATTACTTTGATCTACTTTTATATTTCATGTTTTGTCAATATTCCTAGAGTTCCTAATGCTATCTTATCCAACTTTAAAAGTATTTTTTTCATTTATGATAATAATGTCAAGCAGAAAATTCCATTACTTATGTCACTGAAGTCAGGCAAATTGGACAAAAACCCTACTTCTATCACAAAATCTGCTCTGCAATATTTACTGCCATTCTAGAGTATATATTTTTCACAGCCTATTCAAAAGGGAGTTTCACCATACAAGAAAAGAGGTAGTAGTTATTCCTAATCTGCATTAAGGACAGAAGTCCTCTTGTGACTAACTACAGGCCTACTCTGATTTGTAATAACTTGTCTGAAGTTTCAGAATGTGTTATGCAGGATCAGCTATCCTTCTATTTTAAATTTCAACTACATCCATCTTGGCATGGATTTACTAAACGAAAACCAAATACAAAAAATTAATAAGCACTTGAACAAAATCACACCTGCACTCTGCCCACAAGGTTAGACTAAGTCCACTTATGTTGATTCCAGTTAAGCCTTTCCTAGGTTCCACATACAGGCAGCCCTCACTTAACAGTGTCCTAAATAACATTTACTCTCACACTAACAAGTTTTAGTGACCAAAGATTTAATAAACATAGCTCATTCACTAACATTATTTTTTGGAGTTATTACAATTAATTCTTATGGGAAAAATATTCCATTCTACCTTGTTTTGCTCCATGTTAAATGAGAATTTATTGTAATCTCTCAATACACTGAAGATTTCTGTTATATTACCAGGATACACTGCTTAGTTTACTGGTTGTCTAAAAGACATTGTATTCTGTCCACTTAATAGGAAGTTCCCTCACCCATGTTAGATGCATTTACCATGATTCCAACCTAGGCCTCTTTTTTATAATACACACACACACACACACACATATGCACAAATGTCAAAATTCGGCACTCTTGATGTTGAATTATCTGCTTATGATATGAAATTTTATCACATAAGTTTTCAGGTTTTTGTTACAGGTGTTATGCCTTTTCCTCGTATGACTAACAAATTACCATGATGGTGATGTTTTGTCTGTGTGTCAACTCTGTTAAAGATCTTGACATTACATGTTACAGAGAACTATGTTTTCATCAAGCAGCCCAGTGTTCTTGAACTGCTTGACCCTGCAGATGGAGGCACTATGCTCCTCTGAAATGTCAGAACTATGTACCATTTGACAAAAAAAAAAAAAACACACTAGGAGGCTTAACTTTGCAACATACGAATTATGTATAATCCCATGCATTAAAACTGCTAGCATTCATTTGTTTCATAAGCCTCAAGGTTTTACACATCAGTCTAATGTAGTCATATTCTAAGCATGTCTGGTTGCCTGGCAGATTCTAATAGATCTAAAAATACATAAAAGAAATTTAAATATTTGTTAGTAAAAACTATGAGTGTGACATTTCTCATGATCATGGCTTGATTATGAAGTGCTGAAAATGAAGAACTTTACATTCCAGACAATGGTGACCTGATATGCTTTATTACTTCCATTTTGAACTCATCAGGTATAGCACATTTACAAAGTGATGGCACACAGAAATGCAATGGAGGGAAACTGAATGGGAAACAGCAGAATGGAGTGGGTGGTCAGTAACATCCACACAAATGCAAGCAAAGTCTCTCCAGCATTAGTGCATGTGCTGCACACTGATGCCTACGCCTTGGCTGCCAACAGCCGACTGACCGGTCATCCCTGAGCTGAGATTCATGGACAGTTTGTGTGCTTGTAGTCACTACATGAATACTTCCAGAAGCACGTCATTCAACTTTGTGGCTCATTCTAAATGAACCACTTAATCATCATCTACCAATATCTGGGGAGTGTAATCCTTGATGATGGTCTGAAGGGACAAAACACATGAGAAGAGCAATAAAACGGGGGTGCTATTAACACATGTGCAGTTGGAAGGTCTGTATTACAACACTGTAACTGAGGTACACAGTGAACCATGAACCAGTTTAAGATTACTAAGCTAATCAGGAAAGATCAGGATTTTATATGAACATATGATCTGGAATGGCAGTCCAAATGGACTGAAACACATTAGCATAGCAATATATAAATGAGGTGCTATGAACACCTGCACAATGTACTTGAATGGTCCATATTTACAGCATTTTGACTATTGAGGATTCCCGACTTCTAAGATGTGACAACGAAGAGGTTCATGAATCATCCTTGAAGATGAAGGCACTGTATTCCTTCAAAACATCAGGCACTCTTCATCCAATAGCGTAGTGTCACATCCCAGAATAATGGATTCCTTAATTACACCACTGGGGAAAACTCCAAACTTGCACATTAATTATTACTTTACACTTCTTAAAAGCCCCATCATGTGGACTGAACACTTCTGCAGTTCTTTGACAATATGAATCAACCAGACATAACTCACAGGAACTGACAGACTTTAAACAGTTGCATCTCTCTTCAATAAACTAAACAACACAGACACTACACTTTACAGCTGAGCTGAACATCTGTTTGTGGATGAAGTTGTACTGCTCTTTGAAGAAAAATTATTTCCAAGCAACATATTTCTAAGAAACATAAATGCTTTTGTACAACAATTTACAAACTGTCGGCATCACTGGCTATACTTACAATATGAGCACATAAATGGGAAAGGCCACACAAAATGCAACATGGACAGTGACAGCTACACATGCGACAGTGAATCAGAGTGTCACTAGGAATTTTGAATGCATAGGCCACTAAGGTTACATGGACAATTTCCTCTCCCTCCCAAACATATTTGGTGACCTGCACAATAGTAGTTATGAACTCTTGTGGAACTGTCGGCTGCAATTGTAAAGGCATGCCTGGGAGCAGTGCCAAACAGTGAAATCAAAATAGGGTGTTATGATAAGAAGTACGTAATATGCTGATGAATATCCACAAACCACAAGCACAAGGCAACTTGTGTGATGAACAACGAAAAGCTCAAAAACTTGTCACTGTTGAAAACTAGAGTCACAACATGGGCAGCAGTGACTGAGGGAATTTAATGCCTGACAGCTGTTCAGATAATAAGAGAATATGCAGGTGGACAAAAGATTTTATACAAAATATATATAAAAAATTTTGTGTAACTGTACACAAAATCTGTTCAAAATGACAGCACCAGAACCTTGTCCTCAGTGCAAGCTAAGTGGAAACCAAACCCACAGTCCAGTCTAATAAACCAACTTGAAGCTCAATACATCAATCTTTTGTGCTTAGGTAATAATTAATAAATGACTACCAAACTTCACACATGGTGTAAATGCTAGCCTGAGTACAGACCCATGTTTCCATATTTACCACAAAGGTAAACTTCTAAATCTGAGTTCCACCATAATATGTGAAAGAAAGCCTTCCCATAAATGCAAGTGCAATACATATGTATTTATGTACGGTACATAATATTTTCTCTTACTTTAAGAATAAAACTGCTTTGGTGACTTTTTTTTTAAGTCAGTAGTAACACTACAGAATTTTGCAGTGCACTTTCTTTCAAATCTCTTTCACTGGAACATTACAGCAAAAGCAGCCTATCTCCATAGTCTCCGGTCAAAATTCACCAGTTAAAATACACTCTTGGTGTCACATTACAGTATATTTAAATATCCTATTCCTGTATGATAAAAGGGTCGCTAGCCTGTAGGTAACAGAGTGTGCTGCAACAAGTCACATTTAGAGATCATACATTTATTGGAAATATAATCTACTGAGTTCTTGTGAGTGAGTGAGGCATACGTATGCTGAGTAAATTCCCATGGGAGAGACTAAGAAAGAAGTGAGGGAAGATACACAAAACAGTACAGAAGAACAGCTGCCACAAATATGTGAGGAATGTTAAAGGGACGGCAGAAGGGAATGGAGAAGAATGTAAGAATTTGCTGGAAATGACTCACCTTGGCAGACACATTGAATTATTACTATTTTAAATTTATTCTTGCTTATTAGTTATCAGGTGGCAGTCTTCTGGCAAGTCCAGATCTCAACAAGAGATCTAGGTGATTTACCCCAGCACTTTACAAACAATATGTGCAGTGCTCATTAGTGTGATCTTCTGTAGCTCAATGGCCAATGGGAGAACTGGGAGCAACTGAAAGTTCTTATCTAATCCCATCTAAATTGTTTGTTGTTGTTGTTTAAAATTTTACTTTCTATTACTCAGTAAGTTAATTTATTTGTCTGCTTTTTTTAAAATTAATATTCATATTTCCAAACATTGATCTTTAATTGTAAAAGTGAAAGAAAAAACTGACATACAGACACATCTCTATTGCATGTAAAGATGTTGGAAAGTACTGGCTTCAAAGTATGATACACCAGAGGCTGATTTCTTTTAATTATGCTCTGGACAAAATTTCCTATACAATAAGCATGTTTGCATTGTACCCACACTCCCCCATTATACATACATAGTGTCTTTCCAAGTGTTTTAAACTTATTAAAATACTTTTGTGGCCCACACAGCATCTGTGAAAATGAACCACTGTGTATGTTAGTAACTCACACAAATACTTCTACTAAGCATTAGGCTAAAGAAACATACAGAAAAAAAATATATTCCATGCAGGTTAGTAAGTTCTCTTCTAATAATGTAAGTTTAATAAGACAGTTTCAACCTTGGATTGTAGCTAGTGAAACTACATACAACACTCTATAGTTGTTAGAATCAATAATCTAAGAGAATCAAGGGTCTTTAGAATTACTACAAAATCTCAATGTTATGTAATAACAGACAAGAAATCCACTTGTATGTGGACTGTGTTTGACTTACAGGATAGCAAATTGTTTCAATAAATTTAAATGACTTGAGAAGGTATGCAATGGCCATTACTCCATGAAAGTTGATGCTGTTCCCCCAGAATTGTAACAGTTACCAAAATGCACATCTTTACACAATCATAGCATTAGTGTAATTAAAAAAAAAGCCCTTCTGTTAATTAATGGCTGCTGCAGTGAATAGCTTGCAACTGCTAACAAGAAGGTGTAATACGTGTGTATGTGCATTAAACATCTCAAACTACTAAGCAAGTTAAAACGTTCCTAACAATATGGACAATTCTGACAGCTGCAGTCTATTAAATGATTGGCGTCAAATCAGATTTGAACAGGATGTCAGTCAGAAGAATCCATTTGTTGTTTGGTTTTCTCTCAAGCAGATATAATTCAAATACTGTGAAATTGTTTCTTCTATGCTACCAAGCACTTAAAAATTTCTATCCCCTACACCCACAGCCTGCAACATTTCAAACTGCCATGCTGGTTTGGGGAAATATCTAGTCTACTATTTTGCCTGCTCATTTAACAGCGAGACCTCGTTTACTCAGTAAACATTTTTATATAATTCTGTAAATTCCACTTCATTTAACTTGCATGGACACAGTCACTAGAGCTGCAACTGTGACAAATACAGAAATAAGGCGCTGAAAGTCGGCAGACCAATGTGTGAACTGTTAAACAAGCCCATGATGAACATACAATAGCTAATAATAATCAATCTTAGGAGATATAGCTCCTTCATTCTGCAGGTAAACAGTGAATTTGTTCTAAGAGGTTTAAATATCACAAGCAATATATATGCATACACTTTTAAAACAATTACAAACATACACTTGAAACATAGCAACAACTTAAAGTAATTTTGGTGTTTTAGATTAGTGCACCATGATGGTTTACGAAATCAAAGTAAATTTACACATTAAATGCCAGATTTTTTTTAACTGACACGAGGTTTCACTGCAATCGGGCCTACATGAAAAATGGGATGAGAAACGGGGTGGGACATCAGCTAATGATGATAAAGTCTTACCGTTTCTTGCATCTGCATAAGCAGCATGTCATCTTTATTTGGGGAGGAGGATGGTGTTGCTTCATGACTCAGATTCTCATTCTTCGTCACCACAGGAACGTTGTTTTCATAGGCTGTGAGAACGCCGTCGCGATTTTTCCAAATAGTTGCGACGGTGGAACTCGCTAGCCCTAACTCACGGCTAACGTCCGATTTGCTTTTCCCACTCTCTATTTCACGAATGATGTGCATTTTTTGTTCAAGTGTGAAAGCAAGCCTCTTCCGACCCTGTGGCAGGCAGAAATGCCAGTAACACTAATGTTGTGGCAGCTAAAGTGAGACTTGGCAGAAAGCAGGTGTTGTGTGCCATCAACATTAGCTAACTTCGATCTAAAATCAGTATGTGACTTCCTTCAAAGACAGTCACTGCTGCAAAACACGTTATTCCCATCCTTCATCTCCATGAGTCAAATAACAATCTTATAAATGAAAAGCCATGCAACAAATAAAAATGATTTTGAATTACATCAACAAAAAAATGACTTCCTGTTAATACAGCATTTCAAGTGAGATCAAAAAAATTCTTCCAGAAGTAGAATTGACAAATTTTCTCCCATTAGTCTCTACTGAGATCATTCACAGCAATCTTCAATCAAAACATGAATCATTACACCACAATCCACAACAGATAAATAAATATAACTTAATCCATGAAATAAAAGGTCTGAATTAAACACCTACATAAAATATATTACATCATCTTGATATGTTGTAGAAAGCACATGTAACATTTTCATTCGTAAGAACAGACGTACATACAGAATGCTCTTAACTTTAACACACTTTACTACTGCTTTCTACACTACCATACCTACAAAAATCATTGTTCCTTCTTAACCCATTTCTAATTTTCAGAAATCAATTTGTGTTTTAATCTACAATGTAGCTAACTGACTAGCGGTAAAATGGAGTAATGGCCTTCAAAAAGTGGATTATTCTTAATCACAATTTTTATAGTAACAATTAGATGATCACAGCCTCCAGAAATTTCTCATGTCATAAAATGAAGACTAATAAATATAATGCCAAATATGCACTGACAATTTGCTACAGACACACACACACTGCAGCAAACCAGAAGCCTGTCCTTATCTGCATATCACCTGTTGAGAAACACTACTAAACACATATTTCAATAATAAAACCTATTACGTAATTAGAAAGGAAATATATACAAGGCTTAGAGTTCTTGAAACTGTTTATTTCACATTCAACCACTGTATCTCCATTTGCTACCTGATGTTGCTGCTGATATCCACAGAAGTGCTTGGTAGAACACCGAACATACATGACAGATATGTGCAAGAGAGACTGACATGCAATTTCTGATATTGTACCATTCAGTCCCATCTTTGTTCCATTGTTTAACATCTTTACAGTATGTAAACAGATATGCAATCATTTTGAAGCATACCTTGTATTCAAAGTTATAACGAGTACATGGTTCAGTCAATGACAAAGGTTTCTACGCTACGTGTAATTAACACAAAACTTTTCACTAATAAGATGCATATGAGATGTGAGCTATATGTTAACACTATCAATGGGACAATATAAAGAAGCACTAATGTAACAGCAGAAAAAATTTAAGTTATGAATAATATGCCTTGTAGTGTTTTCTGATCATCCTTTCCTTGCAGTAACATGCTACAAATTAAATAATTTGAAAGTTTACATTCTAGCAACAATCCAAGATGAAGACATACCACCTAATTACAAAGCTTGCAGAGACATAATTATTAACAAAAGTGATATTTCCCAACATCCTTGTTAATCCAAAATGCAAATGGAAATAATTGGTACTGGACATCTGATATCAAACACGGGAAAACAGTACAAAGTGCATCAGCAGAAAACCAAGAATTAAAAATATTTACTCTAAAATTTTGGTCACATCACCATTTTGTTTTGAAGTTTCTTCAAAAACAGCAGTACGTAAACAAGATATTAAAAATTTATCAGCATTATCATCAATGTTTTATAAGTGCAAAATAAATTATTGTTACAGTTAACTTCTGAAACTACTAAAATTATAATATAAATAGATATGATATAGTCGTACACAACTTTATATATAACTATATACATATATATATATAAGTTGTGTATGACTATATCATGTATATTATCATTTTAGCACTTCAACACAACAGGGATGTCTCACTTGAAAATTCTGAAACCTTAACAAATTAAATGTCAAGGTAAAGTTGGTGAATACATTAAAACAGAACCAAAACTATAAATAGGTAAATATAAACATTCAAACATTAAACAAACAAAAACAAAATCATATACGTCATCCAAAACTGAATTCAGAATGTGACTGAAGAACAAAGTTAGAAATTATTACAGCTGAATTACTGGAAAATTGTTATATAATATGTATGGTCCCTTAGAAATGTGGAGGACCACCAACCAAACAAGCAAATACAGTGGCTGCACACCCGTCCTCCATAAATATCCATAACTCAAGATCAGATAATTCACACTTTCACTGATCTTCTTGTACTAATATCACAAATTCTTTGACCACACAATCCCAAAAATAACAGTCCATTTCCCAACAGCACATTATAATTTGTACTTGGGCATCATCATAATACCACTAGACATAGCATGAGACTATGTATCAAATTTATTTCTGGAACAACCTCCTCCAAAATATTTATACCCAAAAACCAATCTTTGTGGCATCACACCATGCAAATTAAATGTAAAATTCTGTATGTGTTACAATGTTCACATTAATCTGCTAAACAATATTCTAAATTCTTACACATTCTGCTACTTGAGCTGTCATCTGATCATTCTCTGCATGCCAGTCAGCTGCTGGACCAACAAAAATTAATTCTGAATATTCCCTGACTCTCCATCTGATGGTACATCTACTTTGTTGCAGTGGTAGGACTTGTGGTCAAATCATCCTGAGAGCTACGCTGATAGTAGCGTTGCCGAAGGTAGGGTCGCCCATGCCAGACAGGTCAAAGGTGACAACCCAGACAGAAAGGGATAACCTGGTCCTCCAGTTTGGAGGTTGGGGCATTGAGGCTAACAATCTCACCTCCATAAAACAAAGCCTCATTGTTGAGAAGCCTAATAATGGATGCCAGATGAATAATATTGGTAAAAGACCAAGGAAAAGGTATAAGGATTAAGATTTCTATATTACTACTTGGAATGTACTCAGTCTATATAGAAGAGGAATGTTAAAATCAGGTTTAAAATATGTGAAAAAACACACAATTGATACTGCAGCAATCCAAACTATAAGATGGACGGGACATGTAGTTTCAGATACAGGGAAATTTACATTGATGTACAGTGGTAATGACAGTAACACTCTTGGAACCAGCCTTCTTATTAACAAAAAGTATAAAAAAGCCATTATGTATTTTTAAGTGGTGGATGAGAGGGAGATAATGCTCCCTGAGGATGAGAAGAGTGTTTAAAATAATTTTACAATAATTTCAGTACACAGACCTACAAAAGAAAAAGACAAGCTAAGTAAGGACTCCTTTCACAAAAAACTTAATCAGATATCTCAAAGAATTCAAACACATAATTTAAAATTATAGTGGGTGATTTTAATGCCAAAATACCAAAATAGGAAGACAAGAAGTCTTCAAACCAATTACAGGCAAATGGAGCCTGCATGGGATATCAAAAGAAAATAGGTTTACAGCAAATGGTTTTGTGACTAATAATAACAATACAATACAAAAAAATACCTTCTTCCCACATAAGAATACATACTAGGAGACTTGACAATCCCCTAATGGATGGACTAGTAATCACATGGATCATGTACTGGTGGATGGAAGGCATGCTTTTTAATATATGGATGGAAGAAGTTGTAATGGTGCAGGCTGTGATTTTTATCACCAGTTACTTCAAATTAAATACTGACAGAAAATATAAAGGTACAAAAATATACGAGGGCTGTTCAAAAAGTATCGGACCTTAATTTTTTCCGCCTAAACAAATCAAGCACGGGAAGTGTCCTTCACTGTGGATGTGGAGGGGACATTTATGC
>Ga0209628_10002064_pt1 | contig 13427 bp, 12 predicted proteins | sample TergutCu122P4_FD_187285 | JGI IMG/M metagenome (GOLD analysis project Ga0209628, IMG submission 187285) | Cubitermes ugandensis P4 segment gut microbial communities from Kakamega Forest, Kenya - Cu122 P4 (SPAdes) (version 2) | ecosystem: Host-associated > Arthropoda: Insects > Digestive system...
GATACGTTCCAATTCCTTGTAAACCTTGTATGCAATAAAGCAGAGACAGACGTGCGCCTTGATTCGTTTTGCCGTAAAATGAAACATCGGACGCATTTCCAGCGTACCTTTAGTTATGCGGAATGCCTTATGTAAAGCTTTACATAAGTTTTTTTATGTAAAGTAAATCATTATGTAAAGTAGCCTTTTTTATTGTATTCTATTTCTTTGATTATCTTTCGTTAAAGTTTTTTACTTTACATAATCAAGTCACATAATCATTTTGCTATATTGTTATTTCACAGAACACTTTCGTTCTGTGGTAATAAAACAATATCGTAATGAAAAAAAGTATTATTGAATTGGTCAAAGAATGTGAGGATTATTTTAAGTCACATTGTTATACTGTCAGTCGGATACAGCGATACAAGTCGATGTGGAAGCACGGTATAGAGAAGTACATGATTGCTAATCAACGCACTGATTACGATCGCGAAGTTGGAGAATCTTTCATAAGAGAAAGGCTGTCACCGCGTGTCAGTCCTGGCGAAAGGGACATCATGCGTAGCGTCCGGGTTTTGAGCGAATATCTTGAAACAGGTTCTGTTTCAAAGAAAAGCGTTCATTGTCGGATTTTAGAATTACCGGGAGAAACAGGTGTTTGCGCTCAGTTATTTATAGACAACCAAAAGCGTGAAAGACGCAGTAAATCGACACTTGACAGTTATCGTCTTTATTTGCATTATTTTATTACCCATTTGAACAGACTCGGTATTGAGTCTGTCACTGACATCCGTGAGGAGCATATTTTACGTTTTCTGTCGTCATTAACCAACAATACGATTAATATCGCATCCACCTTGCGATTATTTTTTCGTTTTCTGTATGCAGAAAAGAAAACGTTGACGGATCTTTCGTACATTTTCACCGGCTATAAATTTGAGAGACGCGAGAAATTGCCTTCGGTTTACCGGAAGGAAGAAGTAGTACAAATAGAGGCTTCTGTGAGCAGAGTTAATGGTACAGGCAAGCGGGATTATGCTATACTGCTTCTTGCCACCCGTTTGGGATTGCGTGCTTCGGATATAGCCCAACTGACTTTTTACAATTTGGATTGGGAACTTAATATTATCCGTTTGCAACAGTTTAAGACCGGAAAAGTGATAGAACTTCCCTTGCTGGTCGAAGTCGGAGAAGCGATCATCTCCTATTTAAAGCATGGTAGACAACAAGCGGATGTTGCCAATGTATTTTTATCGGCCCGAGCGCCTTACCGACCCATGACGGGTTGTGCAGTCAGTACTTCTATACGGCAGGTAATTGAAAAATCAGGCGTACATATCAACAGGAGAAGGCATAGCGCTCACAGTATGCGCCACAGTTTAGCCGTCAGGCTTTTAGAAGACGGAACCCCATTACCGGTCATATCGGAATCGTTAGGGCATACAGGCAGTTCAAGTACAGGCGCCTATCTGAAAGTCGATACGACCGGATTACGGCAATGCGCATTGGATGTTCCTATTGTACCCAAAGGGTTTTATGACCAGAAAGGAGGAGTTTTTTATGAATAAGTTCAATTACTGCAGTATTTTTGCTCCTTATCTAAGAAAATTTATACAAATGAAGAATGCCTGCGGATTCGATGCGTTACGAGTAAAATGGATATTGCTTGAATTTGACAATTTCTTTGTCTGTGAGGCAGTAACGGAATTACACATCCGGAAAGTTCATATCGAAAAGTGGCGGACTACCCGAATCAACGACAGTGAGCATACTTTATACAGCAAGTATTCGGTTTGGTCGCAATTTTGTCGTTATATGTGTCATATCGGGATTGACTGTTATGTTCCCCGATTACCCAAACAGCCTGTCCATGGCTTTACACCCTTCATCTTCAGTCATGAACAGATGAAAAACATCTTTCAAGCCTGTGATGAATTACGCCTGTATGACAGACACATGCATGTCAATATCCTTGTGATCCCGACACTGATACGTCTGCTTTACAGTACGGGACTTCGCATAAGTGAAGCGTTATCAATTCTCAATGAAGATGTTGATTTTATAGAAGGAGTTATCCGAATCAAAAAAACAAAAAATGGAGAACAACGCTTGGCACCTTTATCCCAAAGTATGTTGACTGTTCTCAAAGAATATATTTTCCAAAGAAATAAAATACCTGTGGCCAATGTTGACAGACCCGGTTCTTTTCTATTTGTATCATTAACCGGCAAGCCCTGCGAAAACGGTTTGGATTTGTATTGTGCCTTACCCTTGCTATCGACTTTTATTGGACATAAATCCATCAGCGCCACCGAGCAATATGTGAGGCTAACGGCAGAAATGTATCCCCAACTGATCAACGAACAAAAAGGACTGTGTTCGTATGTGTTCCCTGTAAACTTGTCAAATAAAAATCAATAATGATGGAAACAACTGATTTTGCGAAACATCTGTCTGATTATTTGTCCAAATACCTACCGGGAGAACGAGCTGCAAGTCAACATACGATACGCTCATATCGTGACACATTCGTCCTGTTCCTTGGTTACATGAAGGCGCAAAAAGGGATAGCCGCCGAAAAACTGTCGTTTGCAAATATAACCAAACCGGTAATCGTTGAGTTTCTGGACTGGTTGCAGAATGAAAGAAAATCCTCCAATGCAACCCGCAATTACAGACTGGCTACCTTTCATTCTTTTTTTTCATATCTGCAATATGAGATGCCGGAAAAAATAAGTCAGTGGCAACAGATTCTATCTATAAAGGTCAAAAGAACAGATAAGAAATGCATCAATTACCTTACCTTAGATGGCATCAAGTTGTTGTTTGAACAAATAGATGCAACAGGAAAACAGGGACTGAGAGACCTTGCCTTATTGACCCTTTTGTACGACACCGGAGCACGTGTACAGGAAGTTATCAACTTGACTCCTTCCGCATTAAGATTAGAGAATCCGGCAATTGTAAAACTGTTCGGCAAAGGAAGAAAAGAGCGAATTGTTCCCTTACAGGGAGAACCGGTAAAGATACTCAAAGAGTATATGTCAGAAAATCAATTGGACAAGCCCGAAAAAAACACCTGCCCTCTATTTTTCAATAACAGAAAAGAAAAACTCACCCGTGCCGGAATTGCCTTTATCCTGAACCATTATGTCGAAAATGCACGCAAGAGCAATCCTCAACTCATACCCGATCGAGTCAGTCCGCATAGTTTACGACATTCAAAAGCAATGCACCTCATGCAGGCAGGTGTAAACCTGATTTATATCCGCGATATACTCGGACATGTATCCATACAGACAACTGAAATCTATGCCAGAGCCGATTCAAAACAGAAACGGGAAGCGTTGGAAAAAGCATATGCAGATGTTATTCCCCAAACAAATAAAACAGGATCATGGGAAAAAGATGAAAAACTAATCAACTGGCTAAAAAAACTGGCTAAATGATAGCATGTTTATGTAAAGTAGTAATGAATAGTAAATAAAATAGCGGTCTGATTATCTGTACTGTTCATTACTTTACTTTACATAATGATTTACTTTACATAAAATGCCCGCTCCACCTGCCACAATCCGCTGTATTCTTCATAAACCGTCTTGGCAGCCAATGCTGTGTTTGTGATATAACCTTTCAGTCCGTCCCACCGTTCATCTTCCTTTATCCTGTCGTAATTGATTCGTACGGTCACATCGTCACTCATTTCCAAAAACTTGTTGTAACCTCGTTTATTAATTTTACTTTTTGTGACCGTTCCAGATTCGTATTCTTTCTCAAGTCTGCGAATGCCTTTCTCTCGGTTATAAGCGTCTTTTTTTGCCCGCTGAGCTGAATATCCGACTATCAGACGTCGCTTTTTGGCCTTTTGATACTCGTAAAACGAGCCGTCAATCTTTTCTTGCGACAATATCCACGTTTTAATTGCCTTGCTTTCTGTCTTAATTCTGGCGCCAATAATATATTTGTACTTTCCTTTATCAAGTGCTTTGATATTTTCCTCATTCATCAAACCGGAATCGGCTACAATGACAAAATCTTCCAACTCAAACTTCTTTACAAATTCTTCAACCACAGGCAACATCGTATGACCTTCATATTTGTTACCTTCGTAGATTGAATATGCCAGCGGATAACCACCTGCACTGACCAACAAACCTAAAACAATCTGAGGAAGACTGTGCTTGCCATCTTTTGAATAACCCGTTTTTCGCAGTTCATCGCTGTAATCGGTTTCAAAATAAAGCGTAGTTACGTCATAAAAGACCAGTCCGATTTTGCCTCCAAGAATTTTTCGCGTATGTTCAACGCTGATTTGCTGAACACGTTCCTTCTGTGTGTCATGTAATTTGTCAAGGTAACGGTAGATTTTATGTTGCTCAATGTCCTCGTCAAAATGTGATTTCAGATAATCTATCGTTGCTGTCTTGCTCATCGGCTGACATATCCGAGCTGTAACAAGTGATTTGAGTATGTCATCGTCAATCCGGTCAAATCCAATCAAGCGAAAAACGCGGTCTAAAATCAACCCCGTGCCGTTCAGCAATATGTTTTCGATACTGTTGAAAAAATAACGGACGGCTGTCTGCTCAAACGTTATCTGATGATGCCGGTCAAACATATCAACGACAGTACTATGCTCTCGAATCCATACCTGACCTTGCCGATACAGGTGGTTTATCTCATCCTCGTTGGAACTGACACCAATGGTCTGCAACTCCCTGAACTTGCCCCGTTCCTTGCTTACTACAACAACGCTGACACTGCCTGACCTGTTCTTTTTACGCCTCACAAACATACCTGCAAAGGTACGGTTTCTATTTCAACTTTTTTGAAAAAATTTTTGCGTCACCCTGTTTTAAAACAACATCGCTGTAAATCAGGTAGTTACAAACTTCGTTTTAAAAAGTGGCGAAGTCAGGTGTTGAGCTATATAAGTTTGTTCCGCCATCGTTAATTCCGTATGTATTGGCAAAGATAAAACATTTTTTGATAATTTTTCAGAAACGCTTAAATCTCCTCCTTGTACGCAGATATTTTTGAATGCGTTTTGTTTGTGCAAAGGAAGCGGATAATATATCATGCTTGGAATGCCTTTTTCTTTCAGGAAAGATTGCAGTTTGTTGCGGCCGGCTTTTTCGACTTTGATGGTAAATTGGTGGTAAACATGGGTAGAGTAGGGGACTTCTTCCGGTAATTGGATTCCTTCAACATCTTGTAAAAGAAAATGGTATCTTTGGGCAGCCCAATATCTGGCAGATGTATAGGCGTTCAGGTGTTTCAGTTTTACATTTAAAATGGCTGCTTGCAATGTGTCTAAACGGGAATTGCATCCGATAATTTCGTGATGATACTTGACTGATTGGCCGTGATTGGCAATCATCCGGAGTTTTCGGGCTAAATCATCGTCATTGGTCATCATGGCGCCGCCATCACCATAACATCCCAAGTTTTTACTTGGGAAAAACGAAGTACATCCGATATGCCCGATAGTTCCTGTTTGTTTTTGAGCGCCATCGGAAAAGGTATATGTAGCTCCTATGGCTTGGGCATTATCTTCTATGACATACAGATTATGTTCGGCTGCCAATTTCATAATCGGTTCCATGTCGCAACTTTGGCCAAATAAATGTACCGGAATAATGGCTTTGGTTTTGGGTGACAAAGCTTTCTCAATATTTTTTACCGTTAGGTTGAAAGAGTCATAATCTACATCGACCAATACCGGCTTTAATTTCAATAATCCGATGACTTCGGCAGAGGCCACATACGTAAAAGCGGGAACAATTACTTCATCTCCGGGTTTCAGGTCAAGCGCCATCAAAGCTATTTGCAAGGCATCTGTTCCATTAGCACAAGGGATTACATGTTTGGCTCCGGTATATGCTTCCAATGCCTGCCGGAAATCGTCAACTTCCCGGCCGTTGATAAAATTAGTATTGTGTACCACATTCAGTATGGCATCATCAATTTCTTGCTGTATTTTTTTGTATTGACCTTTGAGGTCGACCATTTGTATATTTTGCATCATTCGGTATTTCCTGTAAAATATTCCATTGTAACTGTGGCAGAAGAATTAATTCCTTCGGATTTGAATACTTTGATAATCGTCATCCAAAGAATTTTTATATCCAATAAAAATGATATGTGATTGACATACCAAATGTCGTATTCAAATTTTTGTTTCCAACTGATGGCGTTTCGACCATTTACCTGCGCCCATCCTGTAATTCCCGGAAGAGCTTCGTGGCGGCGGGCTTGTTCTGTGCTATACAGCGGTAAATATTCGATTAAGAGCGGACGAGGGCCTATCAGGCTCATATCGCCTTTCAATACATTAATTAATTGCGGGATTTCATCTAATGATGTTTTCCGCACAAATTTACCAATTGAAGTTAATCGTTCCGCATCAGGAAGTAAATTGCCTTCATTGTCGCGCTTATCATTCATTGTTTTGAATTTGATTACTTTGAAAATTTTAGCATCTTTTCCGGGACGCGATTGAAAGAAAAATGGTTTTCCCGAATTGGCGATAAACAGACAAATTGTTACAAGAATGAAGACAGGAGAGATGCAAATCAATCCCAGCAATGAAGCGGAGAAATCAATAATATGTTTGAAAAAAGATTTGTACATTTTAATTTTCCTCATAATAATATGAATAATCAATTCCTTTCATAAACATTTCGCGACTGTTGATTTCATCTGTCAAAGCGTTTTTTAATAAGTTTTTTATTGTGGCGCTGTTTACGGAACTCATTACCATTGCATTGAGATAATCGTTTTTGGCAATCTTACTCCAATCCACACATTTTTTCAGGCGTTTTTTCAATATCAAATCCAACCAAATTCTTGTGCTTCGTCCGTTGCCTTCCATAAATGGGTGGGCAATGTTCATTTCCACATATTTATCGGCAATTTCGTCGAATGTATTTTCGGGCATTTGTTCGATTTGCTTTAAGGTGTTGCCCAGAAAGTGTGCTACTGCAAACTGAAAGCCACCTTTTGAAATATTTTTTTGCCTGATTTGTCCGGCGAAATTATACAGTCCGCCAAACAGATAGGCGTGAATTTGTTGTAAACTTTTTGTTGTGCCAATTTCAATTTCATTTATCAGATTACTTTCAAAGAGAGTATATGCTTTCTTCTTGCTTTGACCATCAATGGAATTGTCGCTGTACGTAAACCAATCAAGAAATTTCATGGCTTTGTTATTGGGAAAATGTTTGGCTAATGAAATAATTCCGTTGTAATCAAGCATATTGGTTAAATATCTTTTACCATCTGGTGCAAGCAGTTTCAACTGGGTAGTACCACTACCCACTTCGCTATTTCCTTTTTTCAGGTGGGTAGTGCCACTACCCAACTCAATGTTTTCTTTTTTAAATTTTGCTTTAAGATATTTCCAATAATTTCGCACTTTATTGTAATCATCTTGGTCGGTAAGAACAGCGACAACATCTAATACAGAAAACCACCATTTGGCATTTTCTTCGTCCCAAATGGCTCGCACTTCTTTGTCATCGAAAAAACGGATTGATATTTTGGTGTTGTTGTTCATTTATTTGAAAATTAGAAATTAAACATAGTGATTGGTTTAAGAAAGAAAAGCCGCTGCGTGCATTGCGATGATATTTTCTCCGAAATAATGAGTTTGATTGTCATTTGATAACAAAAAGCATTGTTTCAGAGGTTTGTTTAATATTTCTTGTAAGCCGGAAAAATGGCGAGCATCGGTATGGTTAACATGTTCGGTTCTTTTAACTTCAATGGCGATAAAGTAATCGGACGCTTCCAGCAGTAAATCTATTTCTCTTCCGTCTTGAGTTCTCAAATGATGGCATGTCAGAGGCAGGCTGTAAGTTTTTATCTGTTTATAGATTTCTGCTATAATGGCGCTTTCGTATTCATTTCCGGTTAAAGTTCCCCGTTTTTGCAAAATTGCCCGAAGTACACCGTTATCCAAGAAGTGAACTTTAGGCGCTTTGACCAACTTTTTCACAGGATTAGTAAACCAGGCAGGTAATGAAATAGCTTGATAACTGATTTCCATATACCTGATATATCTTTGCACAGTTGGTAAGCTGACACCGGTTTCTTTCGCTATAGAAGAGTAATTGGCTAATTCTCCGGTTGTGTGGGCAAGATAGCGTTGAAGTTTGATAAAAGGTTCCAACTCGCGAAATGAAACCAAATCCCGGATATCTCTTTCTAAAAATGTTTTTACATACATTTTTAGCCAGTCGTTACGTTCCTCGTCCGTTAGAGTTTCGTTTGTCAAAGCCGGATAGCCGCCATATTGCAGATAAAAACCATAAGCGCTTTGCTTGACGGCATATTGAGGATCCAAAGAAAAAGAAGGACACACAATTTCTTTCACGTTTTCGTTTTCTACATATTTTGCAAAAAATGAAAGGTCGATATTGTCATCCGGACTTGTTGTCATTAACTCCGGTAAAGTCAGCGGATATATTTCAAGAATGAAACATCTTCCGGCCAAACTCTCTCTTACTTTTTCCAATAAAAGAAACTGACTGGAACCTAATAAAATATAACGAGGTTCATCGTATTGGTCATATACCGATTTAATGCTTTCTATCAGCGATGGCTCTTTTTGAACTTCGTCTAAGATGGCATTCGGATATAAAGTTTTCCATTGAGAAGCTGTTAATCGGAGAAAATTTTCTCTTTGAACAGGATCTTCTATTGATAAATAAGTATAATCCGGAAAACAATACTTAGCAATGGTGGTTTTTCCGGTTTGTCTTGCTCCGGTTAAAACAATAATACGTCCTAATATTGTTTTACTTTTGTTTTGAATGTAAGGCGATACTATTCTCTTCTTCATCACTCGTATTCTTTTTCGATTAAAGGCACAAAGATAAGTATAATTTTAAATATCGCGCCAAATTTTAACATTGAATTTTAAATATCGCGCCAAAATTTAATATTGAATATTAAATATCGCGCCTTTAACCAAATCCTTCCAATGCAGCATCAATTAAAAATGCTTTTACTTCATTTTCATCTACTTCAAAACCGGGAAGAAATTCTATTTTTTCCGTATAGTCAATATCTTTATGAAAGGCCAATTGAGCGCGAAAAAGTTTTTCGGAAAATTCCTGCCCATAAATAGAAATGCTTTTATTGACGATTTCTTTTAAACTATAGTTACTCTTCAACAAGAAATATAAATCCACATAATCCTTCCACTTGGATCTTTTTCCTAACGCAAAAGCTTTCATTGCTCCTAAAGAAATTAAATCCGGCATTTTTATTGTTTTTTCCAAATCCAGATTTGCTTCAATGTTATAAGTATATTGAAAAAAAGTAACTTTGACGGAATTAATCATCAAATTCAATTGCTCACTAACACTTCGTGTAACAATGTATGAAAACTTTGCAGTGTCTATCTTACGAAGAAGTTTAGAAGATACAAATGATGATTTTTTAAACAAATCAAAATCAATTGACTTTCGATGCCCGATTTGGAGAGCAATAGCGGTACCTCCAACAAGATAAAATTCCCGTTTGAATTGAGAAATTAAAGGCAATAATTCTTTCTGTTCTTTGCTAAGAATTTCAAGATGCATATTTATCGAAATAAAGATTAAAATAATTATATAATTCAGGATAAATATTTAGTTTTTTGCGCCCGGTCATACCTCTAAAAATTGTGGCGACCCTTGTTATTCCCATAATGCAAAACATTTTTTGTATTTCTTCCATAGTACCATAATTTAATATCGTCTCCACCAATAACTCATCACTTACAGTTTCGCCTTTGGGCGCCGGAGAATACCAAAATAATTCCTGATGGTCTTCGATGAATTTTTTTATCTCAGGTGTACGTTCCATCTTGATTAATGCTTACTTATTTGATAGTCTGTAATATAATCTCTTTAACTTCTTCTAATTCTTCTTTCGTCAAATTTGATCCCGAAGGTAAACATAATCCTTTTTCAAATAATTTTTCGGAAGTTCCGTCGCCATAAAAAGCGCAATCTTTGAATACGGGTTGCAAGTGCATGGGTTTCCACAGCGGACGGGTTTCGATGTTATATTCCCAAAGTTTTAACCGGATATCTTCGCGGGTAATTCCTCCGGTTAATTTGGGATCAACTAAAATACAGGATAACCAATGATTGGAAAAGTAGTTTTCATCGGGTTCTTGATGTACCTTGATTCCGGATATTTCGGCAAAGGCTTTTTGGTAGAAGGCGTTGTTGGCGCGACGGGCATTTATTCTGTCATTGAGGACTATCATTTGTCCGCGACCAATACCGGCGGAAATATTACTCAAAGCATAATTATATCCGATGGTTGAGTGTTGGTAATGAGGAGTGTTATCTTTTGCCTGAGATGCCAAGAAGCGGGCTTTATCTGTATATTCTTTGTTTTTTGACAGAAGAACACCGCCATTTGTTGTGGTAATTATTTTATTCCCGTTAAAAGAAATCATGGCAATATCGCCGAAAGTGCCACAATAGCGAGATTTGTATGTTGAGCCTAAGGATTCGGCAGCATCTTCTAATAAAGGTATCTCATATTTTTGAGCAATTTGCATTATCTCGTCTATTTTTGCAGGCATCCCATATAAATTTACCCAGATGATTGCTTTAGGTTTCTTGCCTTTCTTCAAACAGTCTTTTATTGCTATTTCCAGCAATTCGGGCGACATATTCCATGTTTCTTTTTCACTATCTACCAATATCGGAGTAGCGCCCAAATAAACAGCGGGATTAACGGTTGCAATAAAAGTTAAATCTTGACATATCACATAGTCATCCCGTTTTACTCCCAAAATAATCAACGCCAAATGCAATGCGGCAGTTCCTGTATTCACTGCTGCTGCATGTATATTTCCCCCAAGGAAATCACAAAGATCTTGTTCAAAGCCGGTTACATTTTCACCCAAAGGGGCAATCCAGTTTTTAGCAAAAGCATCATTGATAAAATCCGATTCTTTGCCGCAAATATGGGGAGGAGAAAGTAATATACGGGGTGTCATAAAATTATTTGATTAAGTGCAGGTGGAAATATTTTTTCTTGAAGAGAATATATGCCAATGATAAAATTACAATTACAAGGCATAAATAGAGGTAACGCCATTCATAAAAACAGAATAAACCTATAATTACTATGGCTTGCAGTGAAGAATAAATTGAAGAAACAAGGACATGAGGTATTTTCAATTCATTGACCATTAATTGGTAAGCATGTTTGCGATGGGCTTCGAAGATTTTTTCTTTTAAGATAAGCCGGTGTATTACAGTTAAAGCGCTATCTACTCCATAGACAACGAATAGAATAATGTAAGAAAAATCTGCTGTTTTAATGATTAAGCATCCGGATAAAAAAATCAGAATGAATGCAACTGAAACAGAACCCACATCGCCGGCAAAACATCTGGCTTTTTTTCTGAAATTGAAGAAATTAAAAATCAACAAAGACAGTAATAAGTAATAAATCAAATTATTGTCAACAAATGAAATTTGGTATGAATTAATGTACCATAAAGCCATAGCGATGATGAAACTGTAACCACCGGTTATTCCATTAATTCCGTCCATGAAGTTATAGGCATTTAAAACGCCGGTGCAAAAAACTAAAGCTACAATGGTATAGTACCAAGGTAAAGAAAATAAACTCCACTGATAGAACATTGACAGCATAGCTATAAAATGTAAGAGTAGCCGTAGTTTGGAGGATTGTGGTTTGATGTCATCGGCAAAACTTATAGCTGCAATCAGCGTCAAACCAATAAAAAACCAAGGGTAGAGCAATCCTTGAGTGAAGAAATATAACAAAATTCCCAGATAAAAAATAATTCCACCTCCGCGTAATGTTATGCGGGTATGAGAACTCCGCTCATTAGGCTTATCAATAATATTATATTTGCCGGCAATCTTGAAATAAACAAGTATGCCGGCAAAGAGAATAATAAAAATAAGCAAGTAATACCATATTAGACTTGCATCCATATTCAGACCTATTTAAAAGTTTCTAATGTTCTTCTTAATCCTTCGACAGAGTTGATTGGTAATTTTTCAATCTTTAACGTATTTTTAATCTTCCGGTTTGAAACCACATAAGTTTCGGTCAGTTTTTGAAGTCTGTCTGTATTTAACGGTAACTTGCAAATATCTCCTATTTTTGCGATACTTTTTACCAAATTCTTATTACAGTTCCAAATTTTCGCTTTTTTCCCTTTGGATTCGGCAATTAACTTTATCAATTCATTGGTTGAAACCGGCTCGTCATCGGCCAAGTGGTAAATTCCACTCTCAGGATTTTGAAAAATGAGTTGTTTGATGATGTAAGATAAATTTTCAATATTTAAAAAAGACCTTTTATTATCAAATGCTCCCAAGGGCCATGGGAAATTTTTACTTACTATATTGTACAATAGATTCAGATTTCCTTTATTCCCGGCTCCGTGAATCATACAAGGTCGCAAAATATATACTTTCTTATCAACTTCTTCGTGTATCATGTACCGCGTACCGTGTACCCTAATATATTCTTCCGCTGCAAATTTACTTTCGCCATACGGGCCAACCGGTTCAGGAATCACATCTTCGGTTAAAATATCACCCTTAACAACATCTGCGACTGCTTTTGTAGAACTGAAAAATATAAATTGTTTAGCATTCGATTGTAAAAATTTGTCGAAGACTTTTTTAGTTAATTCGGTATTGATGTCGAAATAAATCTGTTCTTCGCTTCTGTTTTTATCTTTTTCTTCTTCTAAACCCCATGTAAGTAAACAATTTGCTTTTGTTGTCAATAAATGAATATCATTCGGGTAATATGAAAGCCCTTTATTGGCAACTTTATACACAAAAGTATCATAATTATATTTACGCTTGTATGCAGATAATAAATTACTCATACACAAGACTATATTTTCTTTATCAGACAATGGTTTCATGTAAATTTCGTTTTTTATCGCTTCTACACTTATTCCAAATTGTTGAATTAACCATTGGTCTCTTGGAAATCCTCCGCTTGTGAGTTCAACATTTATCCATTGTCCGTCTTCATCTTGATGTTTTATGTATAAATGGTTAGGCGCTAATGCCAAATAAGATTTTGTTCCGAGTTCATCACACAATATTTTATACAAAAGAGGAAATGAAACACAATTTCCTTTTTTTGTTCTAAGAAGTTTTGTAACAAACACTTTCGAATAATCTTTTCGTCCCGAAAAATCTTCAAAATCATAAGTATAGGGTTGATTTTTGTTTAAAACACTAGGCTCTTTCAAATAGGTAAAAACCGCCCAATTACCGGCTGTTTTATACTTTCCAAAATTATTTAATTGAATGTTGTATTTTAGTTTATAAACAATATTGTCAATCGTTTTACAAAACTCGCTATAATTTAACGTATCCTCAGAATAAGCATTCTCATACAAAAATACAGCCCGTTTTGAACTAACTTCT
>Ga0209628_10002065_pt1 | contig 13420 bp, 7 predicted proteins | sample TergutCu122P4_FD_187285 | JGI IMG/M metagenome (GOLD analysis project Ga0209628, IMG submission 187285) | Cubitermes ugandensis P4 segment gut microbial communities from Kakamega Forest, Kenya - Cu122 P4 (SPAdes) (version 2) | ecosystem: Host-associated > Arthropoda: Insects > Digestive system >...
GTCGACCCCAGGGCCATAGTGCGACCGGAAGGATTATGTCACTGAAAAATTCCAATGACACCATCGGGAATCGAACCCGCGACCTGCCGGTTTGTAGCGTAGTGCCTTAACCACTAGGCTACCGCGCTCTTCAACTATGAAGAGTAATCGACAAAATCTACAACAAACGAGGGTCCAAATGGTGGAATTGGGTAGAATGAGGACCGCAACTGATAATCTGTGGCATTACCGCGCCGACCAATTTGACCCACGCGACCTGCACAACCCCCAAAACAACTGACAAACCGAACCGTAACGGAAATACGGGAGTTACATGTCAGACCAGACAACTGCACAGGAACAGGGCCAACACATGATGGTTGCAGAGTCTGTATGTGGTAGGTAAACCCTCGCAGAATCCGACCAATGATGGTTAATATCCGTGCTACCTGGTGACAACGTTTTATCGAATCACAACATGAACAACTGGCAGGCGGAGGCACACAGGTTTCTGAGGAAATCCTAATATTATGGCAGAAGATGGCCTGATGGCCACCGAAACGGACGACGACCCGACGAGGTAAGCTTACGGGTTCGCCGGACTAGAGAATCAGTTCATCGGATCACCAAAAAAAAAAGTTCGAAGTAACCGAAAGTGACCACGAATCCGGCGTCGAGGTAAATTTAGAACACTGCAAAAAATTTCGATAGAGCAGAGACACTATTTTTTCAATGGACCAACTCAGAACATAAGGACTTCAAACATACATGAAATAAACGACGAGTTTAAGCTGCAGACGATACATAATTTTCCCTACAAACCCGAGATTGAAGAGTTCTTCCTCCGGGAGACAAATGTAGAATTTGTCATTTACGCTCGGTACTTACGATAGGTGCCGAGAAAAGTTGTAGTAATTCAGAAATGCCACCATACCTACGCAATGGATTCACTTCACAAGATACCAGCGCTAAATAACAAAGGATGCTCTTTGCGGACAGGATTAGATTTGTTGACAGACTTGGCCCATAACGGGCCACTGACATACTGCTTCCGCAGGAGGTATAACTGAGGGCGTGCATAACATCGTCGGCTACACAATGCGTTTAAAACATTGCCGACACACGTCGATGGTCAGGTATATTGGCCAAAGGGGGCACTGGTTTAAGAAGAGTTACTCGCTTGCTCTCGGCAGGTGGAATCGTGGCAGTTTATGTACGTGTCGGCATTGTCAACCTAGACACACCGTGTGGGACCTCTCAGACAGGCACGTAAAAACTTCTATAATGCGGACTTGCTATACTTACTCCTATCTCTTCCGTCCGACATGATCATGGGTGGGGATTTCAATTACGTTTATTTCTCAGAGGACTGCACGTGGTTGGGGATTTTAGTGGAGCCTTAGGCCGCGTGGTAAGTTGCCTCGGCATTATAGATGTCTGAACAATCACGGACGGACGGAAGACGTTCCAGCCTTAAACAAAAAAGAGTACGGTCCACTGCGATAGAATACACCTGTATCGGCCAAATTAATCTGAAAGAAGTAGGGTTAGAGATTGTAATGGCCGCATTTACAGACCATTTGGCTGGGTGTCTAAGGATACACAAGTGAGATAAGAGGCAACATCGTGAATAATTGAGGGCTATGGAAACATAAAAGACAACAGTTGGAGGATGATCAATGAGGTCTCCGCCTCCGTAGTGAATGGATGCGCTCGAGAGAAAGACGAAGGTATTACCCCGACCTTCTCTAATGGTGGGACAAACGCATTAAGTGGAACGTCCGGTATTTTTTTATGAGGGAGGGGCGGTAACGTAGCCGGTTTGCCTCGTTGCAGGAGGAATTCAGTCTTGTCTGAATGTATGACAATTTATGAATCAATCGTTCGAACACGGACACACCAGCACGACTCATTTTCTACACAGCGAAGGTCATGCTTATAGACAACACGAAAACAAAATCACTCGCAATAGACACGCGGGAAAACGTATTATACCCAGACGAGAAGCCGACTTTATTAGTCTGGCAACTAGGATGTTGGACAGCAATATTACCCTACAAAAGAGTAGATGAGAAATTTTGCACATCATGACACAGTTTTTCAGCTAGCTTTACGAATTCATGGAAGTGGACTTTAAATGTCTTCTTCCTATGGAGTTAAGAAATGTTCAATGTAGTGTCAACTTATGTGAGGAAGGAATGGATGGCACCAATCATGGATATGGATTGTTTTTGGCAGTGCGTCAAGGAGCTCCAAATAAATCTCCGGGTTGTAAGGAATTAGCTTAGAATTTTACAGAAGTATTTGGACGTCATCAAGGACATGTTGAGATTTTACAATCCGAAGTTCCAAGACGCCAAAATAACCTTATCACGAAAAACGGGTTTGGCAATGAACCTTCCAAAGAAGCAATCGGCGATGGAACCGGGGGATTACAGACAGATGACTGTCATCAACGCCCACTACAAGTTTCTGGCGTTTATTTTGGCGAATCATTTGCGACAGCCTCTAACGACAGCGATGCACTCTGCTAATTATTGTGGGTTGCCAGGCAGAACTATCTTCGACGCGATATCGGTTATCGTGACGAGTTGCATAAACAATGTTTAGGAACATACACTTTGCATCCTATATCTGGACTTTGAATTCGCCTCTGAAAAGATCTCGCATCAGTATCTCTTCAATTTACTGAAGGCCTATGGTTACCCCGACGTCTTACTTTGGGTAATACAACCATGTATGATGAGTTGTTCTCGGTAGAGGTAAATGGTTTTTGTTCCCGGCCTTTCCTGGTTCCAAGCTTAATTAGACATGGTTGTACAATGAATATTCTCTTCTTCATTTTGGCCTTAAAACATTTGCTTTTCATCTTCGGTCGACACCTAGGACGTAAAGGATATGGCATCGGGAAGCACAGCGTATCTGTGGTGGCATATTCAGACGGCCATACCTTAGTCCCCACAGATGAGTAGGAGATAAATGCGGCGCTAGAGCTTGTCGGGACCTATGAAGTGGTAACAGGAGATGCCTCAGCGTAAAGAAATCCAAAGCTCTAGCCGTCGGATCGTTTGACGTCTCGATACGTGGTATAGGCATTCCACACTACCAGGACATCAGTTATTGGCGACGTCTTCCCACAGCCGGTCAGTGAGTCTAGAACCCTGTCTTGGACCGTAAAAATGACGAGGGTGAAAGAGGCGGCGAGGAATGCACGCCACAGGGACTTGTGTTTAAAACAAAATATTCAGCCTACTCATATACGTATACCCTTACACTTTCTCGGTTCTAGTATGTGGCACAGATTTTTCCCCTTCAGAAAGAATAACTCCTAAAGCTTATAACTGCAACCACTTGGTTCATTTGCAGACGGAGCGATAAAGATACTAACTATGATCCTTCAGGGGCGAGATGGAAAGGAAGGGATGTAACTCGTAGAATTTGGGTTCAAATGCAAGAGTCTCTTTGTGCTCACATACAGTGCACAATCCCATCTGTCCAGTTCTTTGACGGCTAAATGGTTTCGATTTGGGGATGATTTTTCTCAAATCGTAAACCCACCCTTTTTTTAACTGCGATCTCAAGGACATTGGAATACCTGAGGAACTATTATCAGGAGAGGGCGTATATTACTCCCAACAAATGTGGGAATCGGAGAAGACCTTTAAAAGCGCGTCTGTGACATGTGAAAGGTTCTCGCGTCAAGAAGCCCGTGGCTCGGAGCGTTACAATCACGAACATGTCCTTGTCAATCAACTTGCATTTAGTGTGGAGGAACTTGTTCCAAGTCGTCGGTCTATGCGGTATTTTGTGATCTACGACCTCGTGCCCACGAATGTGAGCCTGTATATTATTCATCTGATGGCAACTGAGAGCTGTTCAGAGTATGGAGCAACGGACACACTGATGCACCCCCTTACGGAGCGTGGAGCCAGCGCCGACCTTTGGATATGTACCAGCGCCCTTCCAGCTTATTTTTTATCGCACAACACCTCGACGGATGTCTCGGGAGTAGTTCCTTTGCCCCGCCTTCAAAATTTGGCAGCGCCCAGAACACCAAACATAGCTATGCTCCTTTGCGTACATTGTATTTTGAGGTAAAATAATTTTAGATCTCTATCAGCTCTTTACAGAATTCACGCGCCGCACGCGGTGGCGAGGTTACTAGTGCAGAACACAGCTGACGACCTTCGGGAACTACATAGACAAATTTTAAGTTACAACTGACTAAAAGGGTAAAGTCTGGGTGTGGCCAAGCTGATGACTTGATTTCCCCTTCTATTAACGAATGGCAAAAGATAAGTGTGTCGGTGTGTTTTAGGGAGAAAATAAGCATTGTGAGAACGTGAGCCCTTCCCACTGAAGCACTGTAAAGTTTGTGTTTACTACTGGGGTCTGCGATTGCGGTTTGTCCTTTTGACGAGGAATGTGTATGTCTGGTAAACGTAATAAAGGTCTGTATTTGTAAAAATTTACCGGTAAGGCCAAGAAATATTTCTCTTATCCAAAACTTGCAGACTGGATCTGATGCCCACCCAGCCTCCTATTACATTGGTACCTCCAAATAATGCAGTGGTTACGAAAGAGTGGAGCAGTACCACTACCTCTGCGACTTGCCTTCATGAGTGGGAAGGAAAAACTTATTATTTAAAACATTTTATTTATGTTTCTACTCTACACATTATTTCCCATTCATTTCCTGTCGGTACACTCTCACTCTTGTGCCATCGTACCCTACTGCATCTCTCCAACAGCACGCATCCTGTCACCCTTCCCTATATCTCACCACTTCCCACCATCCTCCGCTGATTGTTATACCCTGAAGAGAGAAGTAACCAACATTTTTCGAAAGGCTGATACATATTTACGAATATATGGGGTCTCGAATTCCCCCAAAATCACTCTACATATTTACCTTTCTGATAACCTCAAAGTCTTAAATATAAAGGATAACAGTTGCCAATACAACAAAGAATGTAGGGCATAAGTTATTGAGTAGGTGTAAATGGAGACAGTGGTCGCAGTCTAACACAATTTCACATCAAATTCCATACAAACACAATATAGAGTCATAATGAGCAGAAATCCTATGTTAACGCCGATCAAACACAGAACATGCACGTAGTGTGGATGGTAACTGCGACCAAACAGATGGCCACAAAACAACGTGGATAAATAACGTCTGTCAAATCATAAAAGGAAACACGAAACAATGAAATAAATACTGCGAACACCAAAGGGCCGTAAGAGAAATTCGTATCAAAATAATGTAACCTGAAACACAATCTTAAACAGAAAGTGAGGGAAGCGCATACCCTAAATTACAGTTAGCCTGAAGTTATAGGTACTTTTACCAGCAACGCTAACAAATATCTGTGAAATTTTAACTCATGGCTATGCAAATATCTTGACGTCCGTGATGTATGAAGTGTATATTAAATTTCACTGCCTGGCTTTCACGTACGAGGTTAGTATAGGGTCGGATAAGAAGCTAATTAAGCGCTTTCGCCAAATTGCGAAGAGTGACTAATAGTTTTATCATAGTTGTCTATCCTTCCGTCCGCCTGTCCGTTTGGTCTGTCTTTCTGTCCGTCCAAAAGAAACAATTCGACTTCCACTAGACTGATTTTCATGACACTGATATTTGAGTATTTTTCAAAAATCTGTTCAAAACGTTCAAGTTTCATTAAAGTCTGACAAGAATAACGGGTTCTTTGCATTAAAATGTATGTACGTGTATGGTATAGTTGAATTCTTCTTAGAATGAGAAGGTTTCAAGCAAACGTTGTAGAGAAAACAAAAACACGAAGTTTATGTCCAAAAGCGTTTCCCGAAAACCGTGTGGTTCATGAGATAATGTAGGAAAATATGGTAGTGCCCGCCAGGCCACAGATGACAATAAAAGCGGACCAGAAAATATGAGTTTTGCGTGCCGGATATGTAAGGAAAGAATACAGACAACATTCAAAATATTTGATACTTACTGCTTAATAATTGATTTAATTCCGTCTGATGTGTAGATGTTTTATAGCAACGCTTACAAAAACTGAGAAAATGCGCAACGATATACCTGTCATTCCGATTTGTTAAGCGAAATTATACGTCTAAGGAATGAACATTCTTTTGTTTCAATGCAGCTTCCGGCATTTTGCATGTAGAATTGTAATGTGCTCGAACTGAAGGCGAACTGGAATTAGTACTGACAGACCACAATCTATTCAACACAGTTCGGGAAAGGGGTCGTCCGGTGAAAAGGGTTGCTAGATGCAGAATTATTTTCACAAATCATAAGAAGATTATCAGTTTTTTCTGGTTGTAATTTTTCTATTTATGTCAAACCACATTATGGCATTCCAAAACAAGTGTAACGGTGCTGTATTATATTCTATGTTACGTACATATACTGTTGCTTTGGGAAGTGCCCAGCTCCGTCTTTCAACACATTTACCACCGATTTTCTGCTTCACATTGTCTACCATTGACACCAGGGCTTTGTGGTTAATCATATCAATACAAATCATACCTCTGCAAGTACATCAAGATACCTACTAGGTCTATAGATTACCTATTTGCCAATAAACAAAATTTTGAGACTAAAATGCCCGTTTTTTTTAATTTGGACACGGCATGATCACCAATCTGGGTAATTTAACGAGGGTAACAAATCAAATGGCAAGCAATGGCTGACTTAACCGAATCGTGTATCCAAACATCAGCTCCATTTCTTGCGATAATTATTTTTATAACATGGAAAATTCCACACTTAGAACTTTTGGACTGTTTCCTCCCGAAGCAACCGTACGTCTTCTTCTTGTTGCGCGTCTCTGTTTCATTACTTGGAAAAAGAGTTGAATCATGCAGCAAAAATAAAACAAACAAACTCGTAGCATCGGCACAGGCTGATACTAACATAAACGTCTAAACAAGCCAACTATCTGCAGCAGAAATATGCGAAAGTGAGTCATTACAGACCAAAGTAGGTTTAATGAAACTGGCACAAAACATTTCCATCAAAGCATTATTGTGCAACGTTCCAAATGTCTGTATAGATGGCAGCGACGTGCATCTCAACAACACACAAAGAATGCATTGTTGTGTTTCCACTGGAACAATAGTGTCAGAATGTTACGCTACACGTACATTGGCTATTTTATTTTAAGTAATAAGAGGGTATTGCCTTAAAGAAATTGGCCGCAGGGCGCTTTAAAACAGTCGCCCAGTCTGTAGTGACAGGGAATATTTGCGAAAAATTACATAAGTTAACTGGTACCCAAATTAGATCGGCACTTGGAACTTCGGAATATGAAGAAGTGCTAATTATCACATTGAATTTCATACCAGAAATCACTCTCCCCGTCTGGGAGAAACGTAACGGGAGAAAGAAGCTTTATCGAAGGGTAAACGATCGATAAAACCTTCCTGGAGATAAATGTACAAGCTGGTAAAGAATCTACCATTGTCTGTTCCCTATTCGAAAGACCTGAGAAGCAATGTGAGTCATTATACGGGGGAGGGGCGGCTGACGGTTGGCAGTGCAAACCGAGGCAGTAAAGTGCCAGTGATTACGTCACACAAAAGGGACAAGGGCTAACGACGTATCCAATAAGATCTGAAATTGCATAATTTCAGGGGATCAATTTCAGCTGCGCGCTCTCCTATCACTGCCATTTCGGTGAAGCGATGGAATGTCATTCTTCACAACACGTAACGCGACATATCGCTTGCTGTTAGGCGCTTACAGAGGAAGATTCCAAGTACCGAATCTCGACATGTTGAACAAGTGTATAGAATCTCACTTCATGTGTCTTCTGTTTAAGAAGATTACTAATAATTATAAGCGACATGATGTGCAACACAATGGCCCTCCTGAATTGTTGGGAAACGTAAGGGGCCTTACTGCAAGCTGTTCCTACTTACGAGGGTCAGTAAATCGAACAATGTCTGTATAAATTTACACGTGGCGTGGAGAAAATGCTAGCTTAAAATTACGTTAATTTAAAATTTATTAGGCAAGTTTTATTTCATTTGAATTCAATAAATAACAACAAAACCATATTCTACAAATACCACAAAGAGAAAACAGGTATATTGGTAGAGCCCAGAAATGCTGGTCTGAATGAAGAACATGCTTGTAAAGCTCTACTGAGAACGCAGGAAGGAGAGGTAAAGAGTACTGGCATTAACAAAAATTAGCGTAGTTTTGACAACTTTAAACACACTAACAAATCAGTAATAAAATATACATTTTCATGATGACGCTGATGTACAAATTAATCCAAACTCCTTGGATTTCTTTGCGCTTTTCCTAAAAGAAACATGTATTTATGACATACTGTGTTAGCATGTTTCGTGTTTTAATTATTCTTCTTCGTCACAATTTATCACTGTGATTAAGATGTTAAGTATACGACCTAAATTGGGAATAAATGTAGATCAGATATATCTGGGTAGGGAATTTCTATATTTCTTCGAATGAAAGGTAAGTTTAATAAAGAATGAACCACTTGCCCAATCTATAAATGTTACATTAAAAATTACATAACAGAATCTTCATGGAAATGTAGAAACACTACCACAATTTACTTCCTGCTTGAACATTCTTGTTCTGCAGCTTACACGAGGCATAAACTTCGTCAGTGAAAACGAAATGTAGAACTTTGAATCACTCGGCATTCACAGCCATAGTATTTAATAAGAAGTGCACTGAAATAACAGGACAAGCCCAGTAAGTTCCCATGACATTCACTTTGGCAGTTTCTATCACACAAAAAATTTCGCGTATTATCACTTGATTTTCGGGTCTGTCAAACATTCGTTATTCCATACAATAGCTTTTGTATAAATGGATATATTTCCGTCCTCCGGTGGAAAATGGAGTGGCATATGCCTATGTCACGAACGAATAAGTAGACACGCTCATTCGCCTAGACACGAAAAATGATATGGTTTCTGAAACGTCGTGATATCTCCAGCGCGACAAACCACTGATGAAATCCAGAAACTCGGTAAACGAAGGTGTAAGGTATTATCGTCAGGATGATTTAAATCGATTTAAAGTTCATCTCACTAGTCTGTGTGTTTGGCTACACGTCAGCAGGAGACGCCGTTGGCAAAGTATTCCAGTGCGGTCGTGTTGATTACAGACATCTGTATAGTAGCGCTCTTCGAGTAGAACATACAAGCGCGTAAGACGATCGTAGAAACATTGCAGTTCCTAAACACAGACCAAACACACATCGACCCGTTATACTACAAAACCTTCCACAAAGTTTCTGGAATACCAGGGTCGAGAACACTGGATTTGCGGAAAGTCCACACCAAAGCGATCTGGGGAGGAGTACAGCCTTGAATTCAAGGCTATTTAAGTTCACTAAGATAAGGTTTCGAAAGTATTAGTTGAATATTCCTGGCTATGAAATCAAATGTTTTCTGAAAAGTGACCATAACGCAAAGACAAGCAAATACGACCACAAACTACGGTTAATTATATATATAGGTTACGGTCCACGTTAGATGGTTCTCTACGATTACGTCCTCTGGTTCCGTGTGCGGGAGACGGTCTCCAAATATTGAATAACTTGTAAATATAGGGAGTAAACAGTCGAAAACAGCTGAAAATGGTAGCCCTCCAGCCTGATGGTTGGGTGGGTGGCTAACAAATCCCTTCCGTACACAATCATCATGTTTCAAAACACCGGACCTCAGTCTTATTATTATTCCGTGGAGCCACCAACGCTAAACAAACGGATGTGAGTTTTGGATAATGTTGAAGTAAATCGGAGTAGGATGGATGAGTACGGAGTGGATTCATCAAGCTCAAAACATGGAAAACCCGCATGTTCTTGTGAACACGTGACGAAGATTCGGGTTCCATAAAATTCGGGAAATTTCTACGCTAGCTGAATACCTCTCAGTAAATTGAGGACTCAGCTCCATGGAATTGTATATTTCCAAAACTTTTCCATACTCATTCTCTCCCCCCTCAAACTGTCACGATATTTATTGCAAGTCACGTTATATTACACGTGGTTAATATGAATATTTCATTTGTCACAGCCGGTCCGCGCCAAAGTATATTGGTGCAAACAATGTCATGGGTACAGTTAAAAATTTCTTCTGCTTAATTAAGCAACGTGCCACTGAAGCACACGAGGAAGGAGAAGTATATTTCTACAATTCCACGCCTTCTTAATCCTAGTATTAACAGGAAATACAAACGATCTTCTTCCTTGTGCCAAGATGGGTGACTGGCTCTCGACTTCTTCACTGCTAAACTCAGCGTAGATTTTGATTCTCTCACTCTCTCAGGGAATGTAAGAAAGGGTGGAAGGTGACTGGTAAGACAGATCGTCGAATTTGTTGGTGAAGCGGAACACCTATATAATTCTTTGCCTGTTAATCGATAAAGGTAAACATGTTATAAATCCAGCATTAAGTTTGAAATTTTAAGTTAAACTGCTGCACATAAAATCTGGATTGACCAGATTGCTTATGTTGCCGCCAAACGACAACTTCCACGTTCTATTAACTTTTTATAGATTTTATCATAAAACAACGATCACATTTTACTCTGCTGCGTTTATTGAGTTGTAATTGTAATAACGTTAATAATTTTGTAACTTTAGCAAACACAAAGTTAAAGCCCCCTGAAGATGATGCTGATACATTGAAACATGTAGGAGTACTTACGATGTACAAAATATTAATATATATATATATATATATATATATATATATTGTGCATTTGTTGGTCGGGATGATAAAAAACACATATCCAAAATTTATGATGTGCAATGGAATTTTAACTTTATTTTTCACAGTTCCTTCGTTTAAAACACTGCCTTTTTAATATCAGTAGAAAAGGTAACCGATAAGCAAATAACACAATAAATAATCCAGTCGAGTACTCTATCCGAAGGATCGATGCATCACTAATATATAGGCCTCGATTTACATTAAGTCACTGCAGTAACTTTGTGATCTGTTCACACACACACATTTGTCATGGCTGCTTCAATACCCCGAATAATTCATGGGGATAACCTATTTCTTGTTCAACCACGCGTTTCAAAAATTCCAGCTCAGAGTGTTATAGCCTGATGCCATTATCGAAACTAAATGGCTAAAATTTGCCGCACCTCACACAAATAAATATTTCTATCGGCCGGCCGATATTCATCCCTGTCACAAAATCTCCGTATTACTCTCACACTTCACACATCTGCAACATTGTGTCGTTAATCTGGTGGCCCGAGGAGAAATCGTGGAGAAGCAGAAAGGATGTCGGCTAGCCTAGGCAAACACGTACGAAATAATTCTATATAAGTTTAAAATAAAATGTTACAACTTAAGGGATCGAACATGGAATGGGCAGGCTCAGAGGTGAGTTGTGCTCTTCACGCACCATCCCCTGGGAAAAAACCGCCGCCACCTACTGAACAGGAAGCTGAGTGGACCCCAGAACCGGTCTAGAAGCATCGTCTTCTATTGGGTATCAAAACTTGCTTCTCGCTCATGCGACCAGTAGCACAGTAACTATACTAACTGCGCTATTCCTGCTCACACGCAATGTTGGACAGTTGAAGTGTTTCCACAGTGAGCAAACATATAAGAATACGTAAAAGAACAATGATTCCACATTAAACCATTCTTCACAAACACATGGAAGTTACCCTCACAAAATTCTTTCAAACCTGGAATGAAAAAATAGAATGATTTTGTGGTCAAAAAACACTATCATGCGCCCTATGGAAACAATTTTCCTTTTGCGCAGCTGCTCGTCTGACAATAGACATGTTTCTCTAGTTTATGCATCAAACACGAGAAAGGTTACTAAGTGTATCGAAACCTTCAAAGGGAAACGTTTCAACATTATACCAGAAGAAATATTGTGTATACAGCGAGCCTCTCGCCTCTATGATTGATTACAATTCAGCGTGGGTCGCGATACAGCGAACGCTAACAAAAGTGGGTCGCGAAACTATTTTCTCGGCTGTTTGTTGTACTTTCCCTGGGAACCGAATTCTTATCTCTGTCCTGTAAGAGCTGAGACATTCATTGCAATTTCGGTATAAGTATGATTGCAGTTCATTGGAAAACAAACGCAATTCGCGCCTTGAATCATTCGACTTATGCACATTGTCAATCCTACATTAAAGCTCAAGTTTCTAACATTACAAGAACTTCAATTAAAAAGGAAAAATTTCTAATAACATGCAAAATTTTATTTAAAGGAAACAATATTGTTAGGCTTGATGTATTCTCGGATATGACGACGTGTATTCTGGAAGAAATGCACAGATGAGTTAGACAACCACTCTATCTCCATCTTCACCAAATCATGAACCCCCGTTCTAGTTTCGAACCCGTGAACGGGCTTCCCTGAGATGTAACGGTTTTAATAAAACTCATATAAATTTTTTTACGTGTTTGCTTCGGCAAGTCAACGTTTGTTCTGCTCGCTCTGCTAATTCCAACTTTGGGCTCTCCGCTTAGCAACCGTTGTTGCAGGTGTGCGGGGATCGAATTACAGAATGGATGTCAGGTGGCCAACAGAGTAACTGAAGTAGGATCACTAGAAAGGCTGGGTACAATCCCTACTGATAAAGACAGAGGACCCATTTATACCAGGCTGCGTGCCGTAACACTGCCGTAACACCTCAGAAGCCAGCAATCTTCACATTCGCCACTGGGTAAACTTCAAATGTCGCAAAGATTCTTTCTTTTGTTTGTTTCACGGAACTGCCTGGTCTAAAGCAGACCTAAATTACGGGGTACATTTGTCACACCAAGTCAAACCACGGAAGCACCTATACTAAAATGTACCTGTTTCTTAGAGTCAAGTACGCGTACGTTACCTGTACATGATTCACAACACTGGAAGGCTTAACTGTATAAACTGATACAACAACCTACTTTTCAAACAACCAACTACTGATAAGTGTTGATGGATATACGTTTGTCCCGATGCTTAAATTAGCAACACACCACGAAAACATGGGGCGTTGTAGAAATATTTTTATCTTCTTTACGAAATGGATGCGAATGATCAGATTCATCAGGCAGCTTTATCTCCGGGAAATAAAGGGATTGGATTGGCCCCAGAGTTCAGTACCTAAAATTCTGCAAGCATTTCTTACCCACTGACATGTCCAGGTATTCGTTACGTCCTTCACGTGAATGCATTAACAGTTATTGTCAGTGATCTAAGTAACTGGCGCGTTGTCTCATGACAGAGTAGAAAGAAGAGATCGGAACCATATAAAGAAAAGTTGAAATGAAACAAAAACTACAAGTCATATCTAAAGAATTATTTAAAATGTCTAGTAAATCACTATTTCTATTAACGACATAAACTGGTTTCTTTAATATATACGATAACTTCTGACACATACACACACACACACACACACACACACACACATATATATATATATATATATAT
>Ga0209628_10002066_pt1 | contig 13417 bp, 15 predicted proteins | sample TergutCu122P4_FD_187285 | JGI IMG/M metagenome (GOLD analysis project Ga0209628, IMG submission 187285) | Cubitermes ugandensis P4 segment gut microbial communities from Kakamega Forest, Kenya - Cu122 P4 (SPAdes) (version 2) | ecosystem: Host-associated > Arthropoda: Insects > Digestive system...
ATACAATGTTTGATATAATGACAGGCAGGGAGAAAACGCTGGCGGCGCTGACCATTGACGGGTCATCCGAAATCGCCGCCGGAATCTGCTACGACTCCATTTACATACGCGACTGTTGGGAGCGGTTGACCCCCTTGCCCTGGTGGCACATGATTATCAACGATCCGGAATTGCTGAAGACGGCCTATAGGGACGTATACCGAAACCTCGATTATGACTGGATAATGACGGCTGTCGACGTGGACGACCGGCAAGCCGGGCGGTATATTATTACGGAGCGCGCAGGCAAAGCGTACCGTAAATGCCGAATTACCGGGGAACTGACAGAGCTGATCAGGCCGCCTGCGGGCGGCACCGACATGTCCGGCCAATTGCTTGGCAACGCGGACGCGCCGGACGATTTAGAGGCCGCCCAGGCGTATTTTGGCGCGCTCCTTGAAAAAGCCAATGCGCAACGCGCTAGAAAACGTGCCGTACCGGCTTTTTTACAGGCTGAATTCCCCGATCGATGCCCTATGGGATACGCCCAGTCGCCGTTTCAACGTTGCTTCCCGCTATGGGGCTTTAACCGGACGATGATGATGGCATACGACAACCCGGACCTGCTGTCATACGCTTCAAGGCGGTTTCTCGAGCTTGAGTGCATTTTGTTGCGAAACGAGGCGGCGCGCGGGGCCGAAGCGATATGGGTCGAAGAATGCTATTGCGAAATGGTGAACTGGGAGCATTATCGCACGCTATGCTTTCCCTACGTCAGGGCGCTATGCGATGAAATACGCGCCCTTGGCATGAAGAGCGTCTACTATTTTACCGGGAACCCTTGGAATAAATGGGATATGCTAATGGATTCCAAGGCCGACATGCTAGGTTTTGAAGAGAGTAAGAAGGGCATATCGTTAAACATTATGGATCTCGCGGCCGCGACGAAAGGACGATGCGCCTTGCTGGGCAATCTGGACGCAATCAGCCTTATGCCCCATTGCACGACATATGAACTGGCCGAGGCGCTGAAAGAACAGGTACGCGCGGCAAAACTAATGAAAGGCCGCTTCATCTTCGGCTTGGGTTCGCCGCTCACGCCGGACACGTCCCTGACCCGGGTTATGGAGTATGTGGATCTCGCACGAAAACTCGGAAGGTTATAAAACCCACGAAATGGTAATATTTAGTCGGCATGGGAATTATTTCTTGACATTATGTAATTCCAAAGATATAATTACATTGATATGTATTACCCTTGAATTTGAGATCTGGTATAAACCGACCCACACAAAAAAGTTGAAACCCAATTGCAAACCTAAAGAATGAATGACAGAGGTAATATTATGGGTGAGCTAAAGGCTAAAGAATATAAGAAGTTTGAAGACATCAAGCATATCCGTGACGATGGCAGCGAATATTGGTTAGCGCGTGAGCTTGCGGATGTACTGGACTATACGCAATGGCGTAATTTTGCAAAAGTAATGGACAAGGCTATAATTGCTTGCTGCAACAGTGGTCGTGAGGTAACTGATGATTTTGCTGAGGTCAGCAAAATCGTGGACGCCGGCGCTGCTTCAAAGCCAGTCAAAGATTATGAACTTACCAGATATGCCTGTTATTTAATAGTCCAGAACGGCGATCCGCGAAAAGAAGTCATTGCGCATGGGCAAACTTATTTCGCTATACAAACATACCGTCAGGAGATTGCGGATAGATTCAATCAACTTGACGAGGAAAGCAGACGGCTTGTTATTCGCGGCGACATCAAGCAATGGAATCAGATGCTGTCAGAAGCTGCCCGCGACGCAGGTGTGATAACCAATGAGGAGTTTGCGATTTTCCAGAACGCCGGGTATATGGGACTTTATGGCGGGCTAACGGTAGATGAAATTCATGATCGCAAAGGACTTGGCGTTCGTGATAAGATTCTTGATTTTATGGGAAGCACGGAACTTGTAGCTAATCTTTTCCGCATATCGCAAACGGAAGAAAAACTCAAACGTGATGATGTAAAATCCGCTTCAAAGGCGACCGCCACACATCATTCCGTCGGGCGTGAAGTTCGAGCAACAATAGAACGCGTCGGCGGTACAATGCCGGAGGATTTACCCACGCCAGAAAAAAGTATTTCGCAAATTGAAAAAGAGAGGCTTGCTGAGTTAAAACGCAGAGCCAAGAAGAAGCCGTTGATGCTGGATGAGTAGAGTTCACAAACACAATAGCTGCTGCCATCCGGCACAAGCTCTATGCAGTCGAGTGTTACGCCTACGCTATGGTTTTATGTTATAGTGCTTCAAGGAAGCGTAGATAAAGCTTTAATTTAATAATAATTGACATTATATCTTTGAAAACCTCAAGGAGATCCGATTGTAAGATGGATAATTTACTTCTGAATAATTTTTTCAAAAAAAACGCGGTTGACGTCTATGGAGCGCCAAGCGCTCAGGCGCTTGTACATTTTAACCTCGTGATGCAAATCGAACCGGAAGCAAACAAAGAGTTTCATGCGGTTGTAGATAGAATGGTAGCTACCGATCAGCCTAAACGCGTAGGAGATGCATTAATTGAAAAAGAGAGGATTGAATCTTTAGCGGATTATAATCAGGTTATTAAAATGATGCGGCAAAAAATAGATACTATTAATTCTGATGCATTGACTAAGAAAGCGATGGAGTTTGAAAACGAAATTGTTCCGGAGCTAATCAAGAAATTAATAACAAGCCACAACGATGTTTTTATAGAATCCGCAGCCAAAGTAATGGTAGAAAGCGAATTGGATTTTTATAAAGAATTAATGGAATTATTTGATGATATACGAAATCCTTATGCGCAATCAGTCGTATTGGTACTATTAGGTTTTAAAGCCGATGAAACGGATATTCCATGGTTTATAAAAAAATATGAAAGATTAAAAATGCTTTATCCGGATGAAAGCTATTGCGAAGGCGCATATTATGGACTTTATGAGATCGAACGCCGCAATTATATGATGACTAATAAACCTTTTCCAAGGCCTGCCCCAAAAGCCCGCGAAATCTAGGGCCTCTATATCGGCGTCTATATTGTCGCAATCTATGAAAAGCGTATAAACTCGTCTTTTTGGAAATCTTGCAACTCCCCTGCGTAAGGCGCGCGCTCATACCTGCACGGCGCCTCTGCAACGCGCGGATCCCGCTGCTCCGTCAGCACTTCCATAAGCTTTTCGCGCAGCGGTTTTTTTATATCCGAGTATCCCGGATCGTCCGCCAGATTATTCATATAATAAGGATCGGCGCGCAGGTCGTATAATTCTTCGCGCGGATTGCGCGCTGGGGGTACGGCATGCCGTCTTCGCGGGCGGTATGCAAATGCCTTTCCCAATCCTTAAACTCCAGCTTGTTTGCGATCGGATTGTTTTATTCTTTTAATATGGGTTTGTCGGCGCCATTCCCCATGAAAGCAAGCTGCAAACTTCGACGTCTCCTTCGCTGATGAAGCGTATGCGAATGTCGTTGGGGTTTGAAAAATACGCCCTGCGGGATATGGCCTGCCGTTCATTGGCAAAAACCTCCAGGACCGATCGATCGACGAATAAACGTAATTGGATACTCTCGCCTTCATGCAAAGCGAGAGGCGCCGATTCATAAATAGCCCTTTCCGTATTGCCGGAACGGGTGAGATCCATGACAAGCGCGTTTTCGCCGGGACGATAAAAAATCTCCGCCGATTCGTTGCCCGATTCAATGATGAATCCCACCCTTAATATATTATTTCCGTTAAACACTCCGTAAAGTTCGCAGCAATCCGGGGTTTTTACCGGAAGTTCATTTTCAAGCCCGGTGTATGCTTGCTCATGAACGCGGAGGCTCTCCAGTTCCTTGACGGGGGCAATCCCAAGAATTCCGCCGCCGCGTAACCACAGAGAGCGCGGCAGCCCCTGCACTCCGCTCCATCCGTAGGATTCGAAATCGTTTTCCAGATTGTCCAGCAGCCAGGCAAACATGATTTGACGCCCTTGGCCGTCGATATAAGCTTCCGGCGCGAAAAACGCATTGTCCCGCCAGCTCATGCGTCCGTGGGATTCGGGGATAAAGCGAGTCCCCTGCTGACGCCCGATATAATACTGGCAGCCCTTGTTATGCGCTATAAACAGCATCAGCATCGTATCCGAGAGTTTTCCGCCGTCGCGGGATTCCGGAAGCGGCAGATAGCTGGCGCACATATTGTCTTCGGTTTCATCTGTCCAATTATTGTCTGCCCGGCGTTGATAAAACCGCCCCTCATACGTCCATTCAAGCAAATCGTCGGATGAAAACAGCTCATTCCAGTCTCCGCGCATTTCGGCGGGAGAATCCGCCTTCCGGCCATATGCGTTCAGGACGCAGAGATTGCCGAGCAGCATATAATACTTTCCGTTTCGCTTCCATATATTGCTTGGGTCGGCGCAAGCGACATGCTTCAAACTGCCGTCCGGATTTGCTATGTCCAGGATGCCCCACCGGGTGGACGGTATCACCGCCTTGTTTATGCGCTCCCATTTCTCGTAAGGCGGATGGCTTTTTGCAAGGCCAATCCCGGCGTTGATATCTTCCGCGCCCTCCCCTTCGTTAAAAATCCAATAGGACAGATATGCGGTTCCGTCGTCGTCAACAAAGGCGCCGCCGGAAAAACAGCCGCCATCGTCCGGGCCTTTCGACAAGCTGTCTTCATGATGGCGCCAATGCAATAAATCGTAGCTTGAAACATGTCCCCAATGAAAGGCTCCGCCGCCTCGGCGGTACAGATACATTAAATGGTGCTTTCCCTCCGCGTAAAAGCAGCCGTTAGGATCGCCCGGCCGCCCGTCGTCGTCGGGTACGGCAAAATGATAGCGGGGACGATACGGATCGTTTAGCAAGCGTTCGCGATATTTTCGCGCCGCCTTAATTTCTTGAGAATGCTTCGAGCAAGGTGGTTTTAATGCCATGCTTTTATTTTGCCTTCTTATATTTTTCATTAAAACTTCTTTTGTAACCGCCGCCAAAAAGTATATTCCGTGTCGTTAATAAACTGTCATAAATAAATATTCCTTATAAAGTCACCAACTACACGCTTTTTCCACCCAAGTAGTATTTTACGCTCAGCTTGGTATCCAATTCGGTTAAATGCATTCGCTATCCTCCGTGTTATCGACTGATTGCGTCAATTTCCCGCGTGATATGCCTCCTCGGCATAGTCATACATTTCCCGCTCACCCATAGTGTGCCACCAAGGGTAATATTCCAACCATGTGCCGAGCGGGATGTGCGACAGTATGTCGTCGAACGTGCGTCCCGTCACTCCCTGGTAATGACCCAAGGCCCAGCCGACCCAATATTCAGGAAGAGTCTGGATATCAACCAACGCGTTACCACGTTTGTGAAAAACCTTCCCTTTTGTGTAACGGTCATAAATCTTGGCGACCAATTCCGTTCCGAGACAACCGTCTGTATAGTAAGATATATTGGCTTCAAAATCGGACATGACGCCACTTTGTTTGAATTTGTCGAAAAATGTCTCTAATGTGTCACCCCATGCGGTAACAGCGTTTCCGCATGCCACAGCAAGAATGTCTTGTTTCACCGCAGCCATTCTTGTATCGAATTTCGGCCTGTCATAATACTTCATTTATCGTCCATTCCGCCGCTGCGCATCGGCGCCAAAGAAGTATGAATCGTCCTACCTGCGCAGCAGGAATGATAAAACGATACTTACAAATAAAAGTTGAAGCTTGTAAAGCTTTCACCACCCCAAAACATCCAGAATCGATGTGCCGCGAGTTTTTTGAACCCTAGCCATTTCCCTGGCTTTTTTTGACATCGAGTCATAATCCAGGCGGCCACTCGTCATTATTAACCCAGTGCTGTAAAAGCGCTGACAACCAATAAACAGGGTCGTAATCATCAAAATCCAAAACGCTCGCTTGCGGGGAAATGTCTGACGGAATGAGTAAATCATACTCGTAAACATAGGATATTTCAATATTCTTTCGTAGGCATGCCCACTGTGCGGCGCTCTCAAAATCCCGAGTACAGTAGAATGCGTCTTCGTAATCATGATACGGCCTTCCTTTTCCGAATGATGGCACGAACATTGGATCAGGATTACCGTGATACAGTCTGTAAATGGCTTTAATATAAATCCCGCCCCTCTAATCTTGACCGAGATGGTTACGAAGATAATTGTACCACTTCGAACTTTTATCCTCAAGAATAAATGATATTGTTGAAACTGAGATAAAGTAAAACATCGGTATATCGCCGATATCTTATTTTGCGATATTGCTGTTACTCGTAGACCAGATCAGAGAAAATAATTACCTCCACCGCTCCGCGCCGACATAGTTCCCATGCGATTTCATCCACATCCCGAAGTAATGAGTACAGGCGTTCGGACAGCAGTAGCACGGCGTGTGCGTACACGGTAGCCCGTCCCTTCCGGCGCGGTTTTTCAAGGATGTTTTCGGCGTTACGCGAGAATAAACAGGCGCATAAAACTCGCAACGCGTTGAGAGAATTTGAAATCATGACCGGTTTAGTTATTTTTATTTCATTAATAATTACTCGGTTGAATAAACCCGATGGCTTGTATTCTTATCGGTTTCTTCGGGTTCAACAATCCGATTTCATTAATATTCCGAAGCGTTTATATTGTTGTTTTGCTCATTAGCATGGCTATGTATTCATATCATCAGTTCTATTTTGCCCGTGAACCTGCATTTTCCAGGCCGCCATAGGGTGGTAGCGTACACGCTCTAAAGCATCTCCGTAAAAAATAAGCTCCGGTCTGTATTCGCCGTTTCGAAACGCGGCAAGAAATTCTTTTTCATTATCTGGCAATTCCAAAAGCGCTGACAAATATTTCCGTACCCGTTCGCGCGAGGCGGCAAGGTCAAACGGTTCCCGTTTTCGGAGCATTGGCGTAAGGCGCTTTTTTATTTCCCGCTCGGTGAGCATGTCCATCTTTGAAAAATCAAAAGTTTCCGGCGCCTGTTCTCCGCCTATGGCCGCATAGAAAACAACACATTTGCGGAGTATATCCGTTTGCGTTTCATCGTACAACCCAAAGTATGCCATATTATTTACATCGTACAAATCTCGCGCCGCTGCCCGCGATAACAACGCGGCGATTTTTGAACCGAATATCTCGATGGGATCGAGGGCCAGCACCGTTACCAGCGAAAAAACACCGAGGGTTTCTATGGGACGCCGTGTAACCGGCAACACATGGCTGCGAAGCGAATAATTACTTTCGATTTTGATATTATCCTTGACGCCGCCCGCGTTCATGTACTGGTAAACATCAGAATCAAGCGTGTGGTATCGCTTTGACTTATCTGATAAGACATATCCGCTCATTGCCATATGCCGCCTTACGGTATCGCGTATCGTTTCACGGATAGCCATTGTTTCATCCATCGGCAGGTTTTCCGCAAAATCGAAGTCAATATCTACCGATAGGCGCGGCAAATTAAAGATTGTCAGGTTGATTGCCGTTCCACCCTTGATAGCCAGATATCGTGACAAAACAGGGTCGAGTTCAAAGAATGAAAGCAGCCCGACCAAGCGGCTCACCTTCTCAAATGTATCGCGGATAAAACCGAGTTCAGCGGCTTGTTTCCCTAACTCTTTACGGCTGTAATCACTCAATGTAACTCGCCCCCTTCTTCGTCACCGCAAGTAAATCCTCCGGGACATACAGCGCCCAGCTTTTATTTAGTACACGCGGCTCCTGCTGTAAACCTTCATAAAGATATCGCTTGCTTTTCGGCACTTTGCTCAGACATGCAATGAAAAAACTATCCGACAGCTTAAGCGCGTCTTTGAAGTGCTCTAAAATATAACCTGTTTTTTGATAAAGCCCCACCTTGTCGTACCCTGTCAAATACCCTATCAGTTTTAAGCCGTCAAGATACGGTACCATTCCTATGCAGCGCAGCAGTTCCTCTAAGCCTCCGGCTTTCTCAAAATTATCAATGTTATCTATGACCGTGCGTTCCAAATCGGTGACTCGGACGCCGTTCGCTTTGCTGTCCACACCGCCACAAAAGGGCGACGGAACATATTGATATGTCAGCCCGTCATGCTCAAATGCGCGGAATCGTGATGGGGAGGCAACGTATACTTCATAGTAGACTTGATTGGCAAGGCCGTGATATTCAAAAGCCGAATGATATGCGACATACGCGTCTTGCGCGGCATGGGAGGCGATAACGTAGCGGTTAGGCACAGGTTGTTTTGTTTCTAAACTCATTGCCACGAACAAGTCGCGCCGGACGCTCTCTACCAAGCCCTTTTTTTTATACGCTTTTATGATGGATTGAGCCGATTCACGGTTCCCTGTCAGCGCTTCAAGATTATCCAGCGTAAAGCATCCTAAATCCACAAGCTGCCCGTAATATTTCATGTGCAGTCACCTCGTTTCATTCCAATAATAACACAATGAAGGCTGTATATCCACCTTATTGCGTATTTTGTTGAACGATGATTAAATAATTGACACAATAAAGGTTTTTTATACCCTTTATTACTACAAAACCCGAATACTCACAACCGCGCAAGCCGGCGCATAATGCCCTCGGCTTAACCCACAGCTTGTCGTACTATTCCTGTAGGTCGTCTATGTCGGCTTGTTAACATATAATTTTTAACAAGGTCTGTAACGCTGTCAACATCAGCATTTGCAAACATTTTTACGAAAACTATTGTAAACGCTTTACAAAGAAAATTTTACATGCTATAATACACATATGAGAAAATCTCATATGTGTATTATGAAAATTATTTGAGAGAAATTAAGCCGAAGGCAGGGATTCGATATGACTGTTAGCAACATAGCGCAGAAAACCGTAGACGGCTTTGCTGTCATTTATTATAACTTCAAAGATTTTCAGCAGGGCGCGAAATACCAACCCTACTGGAATATGTGCATCAAGTGCATCAACGACAGGGATTTGCTGATGAACGTTATTTTCTGTAACGACGTGTTCGCTATCCCGCCAATCAAGACATTCCTAGTGGTCTACCGCGATGACTTTGTCCGTATCACCGGCGACGAGCGGGCGCGGCTGGATACCTTCGTCAAGCGGGGCATCGGCGCGTTTTGGGGGATGGTGTTCAAGTTTGTGCTGGGCTATAAAGAGCAGAAGAGCGTGTCGGTGAGTATGGATGGATATTTTTTTATCAGGTCGGCGAGTATATACAGTGGGAAGCCGGATGATCTGATTATTGAATGGAATGGGAGCGTTTGATATGTACAACGATTGGATAGGCGTAGACTTAGATGGGATGCTTGCCCTTTACGGAGAATGGGAAGACGAAACTCACATCGGAGAGCCGATACCCTTGATGCTGGAAAGGGTAAAGCGCTGGGTCGCAGAGGGCAAGGAAGTTAAAATTTTCTCAGCGAGGGTATCATTAAAGAATCCAAGGAGAACCGAGGCCTGTAAAGCGATAAAAGAATGGTGCAGGAAGCACATAGGCGTCGAATTAGACGTAACGGCGGAGAAAGATTACTGGATGATGGCGCTTTATGACGACCGCTGCTTTCAAGTCGAGTTCAATACCGGAGTACTGATCGTCCATGAGGAGGAAAGGGAAGAAAATGGCTGACGGTTTTATTTGCGAATATTGCAAACACAAAGAAGACTATGAATCGTGGAATTTGTACGAAACACACGATGAATCTGATGATGTTATATACACTTGTTCGCATTGCGGAAAAATCAATGTATACTACGTTAAATACCTGGGGTACTGTAGTTTTCATTCGGAATTGTCTGGCGGTCCCATCTACGAGGAAGTTAAGGGAAAGGGCAAATGGGGATATATTGATAAAAAAGGCGACACGGCAATTCCTCATATTTACGACAGCGCCCGTGATTTCAGCAATGGCCTCGCCTCGGTAAAAAAAGGCCATAAATGGGGGGTTATTGACAAGACGGGCAGGGAAGTAATCGTCCCCGCCTATGATTTTATCGGGAAGTATGAAAACTCACTTGCTTATTTTGTAAAAAACGGCAAGTATGGCCTAATCGACAAGCGAGGGGAAGTGTTTAAGCCTCCTGTAAATGACTTTATTTACTTTAGTGACGGAATTTTTAAAATGTATAAAGACCGCAAGACAGTCGTTGTAGATGAGCATGGTCAAGAGACTGACTATGATATGCCTATCGAAGAAGGGGCAAGATTAATTTATAACCCATTCGAGACTTATGAGTGGCTTAGCCGTTACATCCCAAATAGAATTCTGAAGAGTGGAGAGTGTAAGGAGTTTGCCGGAAGCTTTTTATGCGTGAAAAGAGATGACGGCAAGGAAGGGCTTTTTGAAAAATCCGGCAAAATGATATTACCGTTTATTTATGACAAGATTTGGGTTTATAACGCTACCGGGGTTATAAACGTGACAAAAGACGGCAAGCAGGGGCTTCTTGACCTTGAAGGCAAAGAAATCATACCGTTTATTTATGACGGTCTGCATGGTAACAGCGAGGGAATGATATTGGTGAGCAACAACGGTAAGTATGGGTTCATTGATGAAAAAACGCTGAAAGTTGCGATACCCTTAATTTATAATAATGCCGAACGGTTTAGCGAGGGCATTGCCCCGGTGAAAAGCGCTGAAGACGAAATTGAATACGAATCTGATTTTTGGTTTAATAATTATTTCACCAAGTGGGGATTTATCGACAAGACGGGCAAGGTAATATTGCCGCTCATACATGACAAGGTAAGCAAATTCAAGGACGGTTTTGCCTATGTGGAAAAAGACTATAAAGTATGGCTCGTAGATCAGACCGGCAAAGCGATACTGCCGAAAGTGTATAGCAATATTAGCAATTTCAACAAAGACGGGCTTGCTAGAGTTTATAACTATTATGATAAGGATACTAAATGGGGGCTAATTGATAAATTGGGCAAAGAAATAGTTCAGCCTAGATACGACTTTATTTGCGATTATTTCGAGGGGCTTGCTTGGGTGGAGATAAACGGCATGTGGGGTTTTATCGACATGGCAGGCAACGAGATATCGTTGACTTTTTATGACGATTTCGGGCATTTCAACGAGGGGCTTGCCCGTACGAAGGTGAGAAAAGGGATGGGGAGTTCGACGCGGCGATAGACGAATACGCGGATGTGGATGTAAAATGAAATACGAAAACTGATGGCTCCATTGCATCTGATGACGATAAAAATTCCAATCAGACTGAAAGTTCAAAACTGTAAAATAAAATATTATTAGGAGAAGTCATGTACACAAAAACAGAAATCATCACTATGGTACAAACCGCATTGAAAACACCAAATACGGGAAAACGCTGGATTACATAGGTAGGGTTATAGATTTCCAAACGCCGTTAAAATCCGTGCGAGCCGATGCCGCCGGTAAAATAGATTTACTGTCGTACAACAAAGACACAAAAACCGCGTACATGCTGGAGTTAAAAAAGCCGGAAAGCCCTGAAACCCTATTGCGGTGCATTTTAGAGGCGTTTACGTACAGCATGATCATAAACCCGCTTAATTTAGCGCGCAGTTTTGGTTTATCAGACGTAAACTTACTCCCGGCGCTCCTTGTTTTTGAGGATTGTCAGGCTTACAGGGATTTCCACTACAAGAAGTTCCATACACAAGGCGCAAATGTCCGGCAGTTACTTTATAAGCTGGGTTTAGATTTTTTTGTGCTTAACGGCACATTTGATAAAGTGATCGAGCGATGGCCCAACTAACCATCCATCGTGGTATTTATATTTTGTACACCGGCGACTTCCGGTTGCACAGCGTTCGCGGCGGCAAAACGCTGAAAATGTTAAACTATTACGCCAAAAACATCGATTATATCATCTATTGATCGCATCGGCGCATTTTACCACGCTAACCCTAAAGGACGGATGTTTGTCTGCGACCCGTATCAGAAAAAGCAGCTTCAAGCCGTCCGCGAAGCTCATGCTGACAAAAGCGGGTTTTATGACTTCAAATATGTGTACGATTACGGCACGAATCTGGACAACCATATGGAGAAAAGGGGCTTTTGTATGCTTGTCAGGCAGAGCGATTACTTCCGGCGTGTCATGGAAAAATATGTGGATAAGTGCTTGGTTATGTATTCAATGTGGACGGGTTATCTCGATGAACGGGCGAAAAATCAAGAGTTGGTTGACTTCCTCGCACCCTACCGTTATCGGGTACTGCACACCAGCGGTCATGCCACGCCGGAAGATTTGAAACAGGTGTATGACACGGTAAAACCCAAGCGCGGGCTGATTCCAATTCATACCGACGCGCCGGAGTTGTTTTCAGAATTTGTGCCGAATGAAAAACTAATTTTATTAATGACGGTGATATATTGGAGTTAGGCAAAACCAAGGATGTTTGTTATGGCCTATGAGAACGGTAGACGGATACTCGGTTATTTTAAAAAATGTCAGCATAAAAGTTATTTGGAACGTAGTTTTATGCGAGGTGAGCACTTAAAATGGCGCGGACATTATAATCCAACTCATTATTGCGATGGCGATGTCAGAAATGATAAGCGTTGGTCTGTGCTGGAAAATATTAAACAGTATGATAATCGCTGCTGGTATTGTCATGATGGCTATCGGCAAAAATGCACTTATCGCCGAAATGATTGTGTCTATCGTTATTGGTTGAAGCCGCAACGCTATAGTAACTGGTGTCCGCCGAAACTAAGGCAAAAGATTACTAATAAGCGGATTCGTCATCAAACACGCCATATCGGATGTACGAAACCATCAGATTACAAAAAGGTAGGTAATAATCGATATCGAATACCAGCGGATTATTTGTTGGGTGATAGGGTGAGGTTGGAGGTTAATTAGGAGACAAACCACGAAAATAATATTACTAGACGTTGACGGGGTTGTTTGCGTAACGGATTTTGATATATCAAGCAAATCGGCTATCGAGTAAAAAATATGTATCTGCTCTACCATGACCTGTGTATCGCCACCGAAGCAGACACTTTGCGCGAATGTTATCCGGTTGGAAAATGTGTGACCGGAGTGGACGATCATTATCAATGTCATATGTGTAATGAAAATTATGTGTCGGCGTAGTGGCATCAACCCGTTCGTGTACCGCAAACGCTTGATCTGCCTGTGTTTTAGAGGGCATGTGACAACCCTCCTTAACACTCTACACCTTCCGGCGCAAGCTCTATGCAGTCGAGTGTTACGCCTACGTTATGGTTTTATGTTATAGTGTTTCAAGGAATAGATCGAAAGGATATAAATTGCCATGCTGAAGGATAATTTATCAGCCACACCGCCTGCCGCGGCAGAAATAACCGCTACGGAATCCGGTTCGCCCGAAGCCGCCGGCACAACCGTCTTCCGTTGGGCCGGCAACGCGGGTTGGCTTATTGAATATGGCGGCCGCTTGATTGCAGTCGATCTGGACATGGCTTCCGAACGGCTTTG
>Ga0209628_10002067_pt1 | contig 13417 bp, 5 predicted proteins | sample TergutCu122P4_FD_187285 | JGI IMG/M metagenome (GOLD analysis project Ga0209628, IMG submission 187285) | Cubitermes ugandensis P4 segment gut microbial communities from Kakamega Forest, Kenya - Cu122 P4 (SPAdes) (version 2) | ecosystem: Host-associated > Arthropoda: Insects > Digestive system >...
ACTTGAGGCTCGAAACATGTAGAGGAGATTAATATTTTATGAATAAATAATAATCAGTGCACAAAAGTTGGTAATTAATATATAGTCAATTCATGATTCGCGTTCAGAGAAACATCAAGGACAGTACTGTGTTACAGTTGTATTTACGACATGATTTTTGCAACATAATTTTTAAAAACAAATACATATAACCTTAGGGTCAGCCCCCACAATCCCCACCGCCCACCACCACCCCCCAGTGTAAAAATTTGGTTGCCCACCTACACGTACCACAAAACCTCAATCAAAATGATCCGTTCCCTGCCGAGTTTTGGGTCCCTCACGTCTCGAACGCGAAGCGTGCGGATGAATTTCAACCTCTCAACTCCACACTGTCCAGACCGAGTGTGGTGCCCAACCTGTATCCTATCGAATGTGTACCAGAAACCCTTAGCTCTTGGGTAAACGGCCGAAAAGTGACGGTGATCACGGAGTGACAGCGATCTTTACCACCACGCCCGGTTTACGCTTCCAAGACTTGCTTCGTAAGTATAGGAGCAACTCAATTCGGGTTTGTTTCTATTTACTCAAATTTTGGCAGCAATTCAAAATATCTAGACAGACGTCATCACAGAAACTCGTACAGTTTGATCTTCATTCCGCCATATGTAGTCTCCGGCTAGTCCAGGTACAAGAATGCGAGGCTTAAAAGAAAATATCAACACATGCACAAGTATTAAAATACACTTTCGTATTTATTGGTATTGTCTATTAAATTGTTCAATAAGGCACGGAGAGAGATACTCTTAACGACGGGAGATTTGTTTTATTTAACGACACTGTCAGTTTAATTTTATGACGCTGTTGTTACATGACTGAAATACGTACAAGTATGAAGTAATGGCGAAATTACACTGACGGCTGAAAACCGGCGTAATGAAAGAAAGAAAACTGTCCCAGTCCCACCTTGTCCACTACAGATACCACACAAAATGGCCTTGATTCGAAGCCCGACATCTGTCGTGAGAAAAAAAAAAGTAAAAGGCGAAGCAAGGTGGAAAAAGGAAGCATTAAAAAGAAACAAAAATTGGAAAAACGACGCGAAAATTATCATCCTCTATTTCCGAAAGGCTGTGTAACGTGTTTGCTTTTTCATCGATTTTTATTCGCCTGCCAATAGACTAATGAAAGTCACTGGCTTCAGTACAATATGGAACTAATGCTAAAACAATGTTTATGTTGCAGTGGGTGGGGAGAATATACCCGTGTGGCAGTACCTTCACAGTGCAGCACGAGGCAGGCACCAACACTGGTCAAATGGGTAAAGGATTTTAATACCGCAGACTGAAAGAATATCGTGCAATGTTTTTCGAGAAAATTCGTAGTATTGCGCACATTTTTTGACCCCGAAAGTACAATACCTTTTAAAAAAACAGCCTATCACTTAATCCTACACGAAACAAACGAAGTTACTCTAATATCATCACATGTTTGTTTGTTTTCCTGGCTTTACAACCCATTGTAGTTGTATTTTCCACAGCCCCGTAGTGGGCTTTAGCTTCCTCGTTTTCGAGGTTTCTTGATCACACACAACGACGCGCCAGTCGTTAGGACTCCCCTGGACTAGTGATCAATCCGTCGCAGAGACCTCTACCTAACAACACACAACACTCACAACAGACAAACATCCATGCCCCCGGTGGGATTCGAACCCACGATCACAGCAGGCGATCGGCCGAAGACCTACGCCCTAGATCGAGCGGCCACTGGAACCGGCAATACCATCACATACTGTTTCTTAATTATACACGTTTACGTTATCCTCACATCTACACCTAGGTCTTCCGATTGCTTTTCTTCCCACACTTAAGAAATTGCATTTTTTTACGCAAATTTTTATTCCTTTCTTTAACTTTTAAATGTTTAATCTCTACATTAAACAAAAGATATGTCTAAGAAAATGCGAATAACAGATATAGGCGCATTATTACTGTTATTGCTGTTTCTAACAAACAGATAAAAAATACAGGCGCTGCATTGGCCTACCTTTATTATCCAGAATAATGGGGTATATGGATTAAGCTTAATTGAAGCTTTACCTGATGAAAAATCAGTACGTACTGTAACACAAAAAGTAATGCAAACCCTTTCAGTTTAATCTGAGATTTTTGTCGCACTTCGATAAGAAAATTTTCAGTGCTCTTTTGGGAGAAAAGAAATTACGAAATGCGCACGTATAGCGTAACAATTCCGGCTTGCTCGCCATTTTGCATGTAATGATCTCGAAAACTGTTAACACTTCATGGGGGTGGGGTGTAACAAATTCTTTGTCTCTAACACCTCTCGATCTAGTGTATGTTTAGCGAGTAACGCACCCGGACAGACAAATAAACATACCGTTATGTAAAGTGCCCCACAAACATACCGTTATGTAAAGTGTCCGTCAATGATGCCCAGTTTTGCACAAAAGGCTTATAAATTTCATTTAAACTTCCCAGTGTTTAATTTCATGAAAATCAGTCCATCGGTTTTCGAGTTGTCTTACGACGGACAAATGTACTAAAAAAGCTATTTTTTAGACGACCAGTAGGGATAATAACGCACACAGAATTTTCGATGTACATTCCACACAAAATTCACAGTGCAGTATTCTTCTACGGAAAATAACAGCCTACACACTGATCAAGACATCGCCCGCCTTTTGTCGAAACCGAAGATTCTTTACCTTCGTCGTGGTCCCTCTAAAACAGCAATTTTAATATTATACCCCATCTCCCAATTAGTGTCTTGCCATCAGATTTCACTCAAAATTTGAATGCACTCACATCCCTCCTCGTGTATGTAACACGTCGCGTTAACACATAAACCGAAAGATCGTGTAGGACTATTCAAAAGCTCCAACACGGATTCAATGTACTTCGACACCTTAAGGTTTGTTACATCAACGACGACAAACAGAGCATTTTTTGTACAGAGGCTGCAAAATGATTGGATCGGAGGACCTAACTGCGGCAGGTGCCTGATTAGCATCTGATCCGTGACACCAGCTATTCGGAAGGTACTCGTGGGTTCGTCTCTGTCTCAGCATGCAGGGATAGGGTCTCGAGCCTCGGCATTGTCCACGATCATTTCCTTTCCAATCCTTTAAATTCCACTCGACACGATCATCACTGTAACAGTCCACCAAAATGTTTGGAGACACGAATAAATCACTTACCTCCACAGGCGTCCTTGAAATCGGGGCAACAGTCACCTAGCTTGAGGCACGCGTGGTCGCAGTAGCATGGCTTATCGCTCAAATCCTCAATGATAGCATTGATGGGAGCCTTCTGGACAACGCACGATGAATCACGACCCGGACAACACAGCTTCGATTCACGACAGCTACCACACGACACGTGGTTTACCTGCGTCGCTAAGAGAAATAAAGTAAGAACACCGAAAACGAATGCCGGGTGTGATGACATTGTTGGCGGGAGAATGAGACAAACGTTAAACTGCACTGTCTGCTGTAGCCAAGCAGCACTACCCGCGTGGTGCCTGTCCGACTGGAGCGGTCTCTCTAACAGTTCGTACCTCGCAGACACTACAAGAAAAGGAGGGAAGACATGCGCGCGCACAGCTACAACAGCAAGATTGTCGGTGATCGTTCATCACGGTCATAAAAGAAAGGTCTTTACCACCCTACACCCACGTCCACTCTCCCTTATTTTGCATTCGATACCTGTTTTAAACGATTCTAAAGTTTTCCAGATTCCCTACACTAACAGAAGGGAGCAGACTTCTTCAACGGATTGGAGTTGTGAATTCCATGAATGTTGGCAGTGGCGTGACTGCACTTCTAGGACCCCGACCCCCCACCTCTTCAACAACAAGGTACCATTACTTTAAGTATGATTATGAATAAGAGTATGTTCATAGTAATCAAGAAATAAAAACAATTACTTGCATATTGTAATGCGTGTAGTTCACCCTAAAACAGACCATGAAGAACCAGGCAGGGAGTAGAGGTATAACTCTACCCTTTCTTTAACCTCAGCGTTAGATGGGGTAGGTGGTCAACGCCACGCCGCGGCCGTTTTACCCCTGGGAAGGACCCGGTACACATTGTATAGGACAGTGTTTCTCAACCTTTGTGAGACAGCTGCCCGGTAAATTCTTTTTTTATAAGACGAGGGCCCGGTCCCAACAAATTTACCCGTAAATACCTTTCCAATATTTTTTAAGTTCATACATTAAACTAACATAAGTATTAATAATTAATTATGGCATAATCATAAACAGTATCAGCACACTTATGTACACGGTGTGGCATGTTGACAAATATAAAATTACATTTAAATTAGTTATCAATCGCTGGACTAATGAAATCTTGTAGCATATTGTAGTTTCCTCAGGCCAACATAACTAAATTCATTTGTGCTGATTTTCATTGACATACACCATTCTGATCAACAAAAATATATAATATACTTATATATAATATATCATTTATACTGTAAAATATTTATTCATGAAAAATTCTTAGAAAACTAAAATGACAAATTCCAGGAGAACCTCTCGCGGCCGGGTAAAATTGATGCCAGGGCCCGGTACCGGGCCGCGGCCCGGCGGTTGAGAAACACTGGTATAGGAGACTAGGGTGGACGGGTGCGGAAAATCTTGTTTACAGTGGGATTCGATTCCCGGACCGTCCAGCCCGTAGCGAGTCGCTATAAAGACTGAACTACCCCCGGCTCCTGTTACAAGTAGTCGTAACAAAAGATACGAGAAGTCATATTATGTGTGTACATGCAGGAAAATAAAACAAACGAGTTACAAAAAGTGAAAAAAGGAACTGAAAATAAACAGCGAAAAATATTGACAGTATTTCAATGTTTCACCTTGCATTTTTCAGTTCAATAATTGATAAATACCAACACATGCACTTTTTCACATTCAACAATGTATTAGTCTAGAATTTTGATTTCAAAGTTAAAATACAATAAAAATACTTAAAGGTTCTCCGACATGGTTTGATCTTAACAGATCATCATCAGGGAGTAGGTCTGTGCCTCGTTAAAGTTACTGAATAGTTTAAAAATTTCAAAAAATTTAAAAAACACTGAATTTAAAATCCTGATGCTCAATGCGTTGCATTGCACCACAAGGATCACCACGTACACCCACTACACGTATTGCAGCCACAACACCGGGATTGAGCATCAGGATTTTAAATTCAGTGTTTTTTAATTTTTTTTTAAAATTTTTAAACTATTCAGTAAATTTAACGAGGTACAGACCTACTCCTTGATGATGATCAGTTAAGATCGAAACATGTCGGAGTACCTTTAAGTATTTTTATTGTATTTTAACTTAGAAATCAACATTCTAGACTAATACATTGTTGAATGTGAAAAAGTGCATGTGTTGGTATTTATCAATTATTGATATTGACAGTAGTTTATGGAATAAATAATACTTTTTTGTGGAGGGATATCTTTTTATAGCGAGTAGGTTTGTAATATGGTCGACCTGCAATTTTTGATCCTCATCATTTTCTACAACTACGACATTCAGCGACGTAAGTCGTTCATCTGACAAATCTGTTCGCAAAGAATTGTTAATTATATTCAGTTTTGAAAACCTTCGTTCCGCCTTGCTCGTTAAATCAGGTTCTGTGCCCCACTGCTACGATATTTGCCTAGATTTGCTCTTTGTCTCTTCTAAGTTACTTGTATTTCTCACAGACGGAAATATGTCGTTCCTAAGCTAACTGTAATAATTCAGTGGCTGCAAAAATATTTATGTCTTCACAAACTGTAAAACCTCTGACACATCAGTAGATAACAGTACAATTCGAAGTGACAGAAAAAGCGTAAGAATTGCATTGAGATCACCGGCTATTAGAAAGTTTTATGATATAGTAGTCACCTCCAGTACTGCGGAAAAAGCCACAGCGGTAACTCACAAACCAATGAAAACTCTCGGCAAGGCATAAATAAGGTTTCGAGGTTAGGGTGCAATACGCTAACATTGTCTTTGACAATAAAATTTTTCCCACTGTTCTTTAGAATTAGATATTACTAAAAAGCACGCGTACACCTCACTCTGTTGCGAATTGGGGGATCAAAACAAATAAACTTATTTTGACGAAAACTGCACATACAATTCTCAGCGAGACCTGCAAGACACATTTGCCTTATTTAATTAATTCGCAAAACTACTGTAACAGACAAAACTCTCCAGTTTTTAAAAAGTATAGCTATATTACTGTTGGATACGGAACAAGTGAGAGCCGGTAAGCGATCCAATAAGTTGAGACAAGTAATCGAAAATAGCCCTTTGGCCCGTACTGCAAAAATAAAAATCTTTTGTAAGGCAGCTTTGGCGATAATTTTAAACCATTGGAGAAATCTAGTCCAATGTTAAAATACGAGTACTATGTTAATATAAAAAGTCTTTTAATTGTAACGAATAATGTCAGATATTCAGATCTTCCGTGCTTGGGGTTTTCATGACATGGCGTTGTTTCCTAATTTACACGAGAAAAAAGGAAGAACCGGTTCTTTCGGGCCCTCTGCTGTCTCGTCACTTGCGACACTGTAATTTCGTCACAGAATGTTCTTTAAATTCTATATCTAAAGAGTAGCCTGAAACTAGTAAGTAGCCTGTAGCAATAATAACTTTCGAGTAACGTTGCATGGCTCCGCATACTTTCTAATTAAGGTACATGAATTTAAACCCACGAAATGCACTGTTTGTAGGGAGACACCCATAATTTTCTATAAAAAATCTCCTACATGTTTCGGCCCAGCTGGACCTTCATCACTAAGTTTCCATTAGGATAATAAGAAGATATAAAAAGTTAAGAGTGCATATATCAATAAAACGTCTTTCAATGCAGAAGGTGTAAACAACAACTTTTAAAAGAAGGAAGGCTAACTGGATTGGGTACATCTAGACAAGAAATTGCTTTCTAGAACATGTTATTGAAGGAGAGATAGAAGGGACGAGAATGCGAGGAAGAAGACGTTGACAGCTTCTGCATGAACTTGAAGAAAAGCGGATGCACTAGACCGCACTATCAATAGAACTCGCTTTGGAAGAGGCTATGGAACTAACTCACGAAAAACTATGCAACAGTAACCTGTTAGGTTAGGTTTCACCCTTTCATAGGCCACGAAGGCCCTTAGGGAGAGTATAGGTAGAGCTCTGCTCTATTTTTGACCTCGGCACTAGAAGGGGTGAGGGGTCAGCGTCACGCCCCGGCCGCACCTTACCCCTGGGAAAGACCCGGTACCCATTTTACAGAAGGCTGGGTGTGCCTCAGGGCCGGTCTGGACAGGTGCGGAAAATCTCGCCCCCACCGGGATTCGATCCCCCAACCATTCAGCCCGTAGGCAGTCGTTATACCGACTACGCTACCCAGCTCGCCAGTAACCTGTTACCTTTCTAAAAAAAATTATATTGCCAATCGTTATTATATAAATTTAGAGACTGTGCTCGTTTATTCCAAAAGTATTGGTACTCGTACATTAACATAAAAGCTTCGAATTTAGAAAACACAAAATAAAATCTAGCTCTTTTTAACACACTGTGTATGAACAGTCTCAAAATCAGACAGAAAAGGATAATGCAAGAAATGTGCTGATAAGCGAGTTTTCGTATACGAAAGTGCGACATCTACATAATATGCGGCCTAAGGTGCATACTTTCGTTGGCCGATGTCTAACTGGGATGTCCCACGGGGATATTGTTACCCTCACTTTTCGTCTTACGGAGACAGAACTTACCACGACTATCTGCAGTCCCAGGGGCCCTACCAATTTGCTTGATATGCTTATTTCAGGAGACCAACGTTACAATCACGTCTGGGGGGGACTATAAAGCCCAGCTGCATAAACGTTCAGAAAGTTGGCAACAAACGTTTAATGCTGTTTACTAGAAGCCTGTAATTAACATGTTTTAATTAATATAAAAAATGTGAAACAGAGTCTCAAAGAACTAACATAAAAGATTTAGTTCAAGGTTGTGAGAATCGAATAGCACAAGTGTCACTTTTCATCGTCAAGTACGCTAATGGCTTAGTGGAGTGGGAACTTGTGTTTATAAAAGTTATTAACTGAATCACAAAAAGAAATAATTTACAACTGGGCCGTAGCACGATTGTGGTGTGTGTGTGTGTATGTGTGGGTTTTGTAATGTATGGGTGTTTTGGTAATATGTGCATTTGTATTTACTGTGTTTTTGTATTGTTTCGTTTATGTATATTTATTCTTTTTATGCTTTTGTTTAATTTTGTAAGTTGTGTATTTTATGTTTACGTATTCTTATTGTTATGTATGTTCTGTTCTGTATATTCTGTTTTCATCGTTCCAACCGGCACTCTTCGGCTACCCTGACTGAGTTTCTCCGTGCTTTTTCCTCAGTCGTAAGGCAAATGCCAGGGTATAACTCACAAAGACGCGGCACAGCCCGCACTCTTCTCAAATTAATTGTGTTGCTCTGTGTATTGTTTGTGAGTAAATGTGTACTGTACTACTGCCACCGGGTGTCAACCCAATTGCAGTTAACAAACATATATATATGATTCACAGGAGCCGAAGCGCCGTACAGTCTATACGGACTACAATACAGGATGGACGACCAAGGAATCATGGTTCAGTTCCCGGTTGACTGGAGGGGAATAAATTTTTCTCTTCCTCAGTACGTCCAGACCGACTCTGGGACCAACCGGCCTTTTATTTAACGCGCACAGAATGTCCTCCCCCCACGGGCAAAGCGACCGTTCGTGAAGCTATCCACACACATTTAGTACCTAAGGCAGGGATTAGTGGAGGTCTACCTCCACTTTCCCTTATACCTCCATTGAGACCACGGGTATTGTTTTACTTTTACCTCTATTTTACCGTGGCAGAGTTCATACCTTCGCATTAATACAGACGCGAGATATCACTTGTGAGCCCGGACGGCGCAGTCAGTATGGCGCCGCGCTAGGGGCTGGATAGTTTGGGGATGCAATCCCGGTGGGGGCAAGATTTTCCGCACGCGTCCAGACCGTCCCTGAGGCCTACCCAGCCTCCTGTACAATGGGTACCGGATCTTTCCCGGGGGTAAAGCGGCGGGGACGTGGCGTTGACTAGTCACGCCCATCTAGCGTCGAGGTTAAAGAAAGAGTATAGCTATGCATCTACTCCCCCTCTGGGCCTTCATAGTCTGTTCTAGGGTGAGCTTTATCTTTACTTTTACTATCTGTCTATCCGCATGAAACAACTCAGCTTCCACTGGACGGATTTTCACGAAATTTGAAATTTGTGCATTTTTCAAAAATCTGCCGGAAAAATTCAAGTTTCATTAAAATCTGACAACAATAACGGGTACTTTACATCAAGACCTACGTAAATTTATGACATCCAGCTAAATTCTTCTTAGAATGAGAAATGTTTCAGGCAAAAGTCGTAGAAAAAATCAAAACACAGACTTTAAGTTTGATAGGTTTTTTTTTTCGAAAATCCTTCCTGTTATGAGGTAATGTGGAAAAATATGGTACAGCCAGAGAGGCCACAGATAACAATATAATACGGCGCAGATATGATGTGATTTGCATGCTGCACATCTAAGGCAAGAACACAGACACCCACAATCATAACATTTAACACTCGTTACTTTTCATGAAAACAATGGTTAGGCGAGCGAGCCTGAACGTTACGTTATACGTGCATAGCCTCTCTGTTTTTCCTTCCATACAGCCCCACAGGAGAGAGGAGAAAACAGAATTTGATCGTTGCCAGCCAAACGCTAATAAATAGTAACGCAATGTAGCTCAAGTCTCCCATGTGGAACCTTCAATTCAGGTTTTTCTATGAAAATTTTGTATGCATTTCCCTCCAATTTGTGTTACATGACCCGTCCACCTCACCCTCCTTCATTTGGTCATACTAACACACTGCGAAGAGTGCAAATTGTGATGATCCTCGCTATGTCATTTTCTCCATTTTCCCGTTGTGTTACTTCCTCTCTCCTAGGTCCATACCATTATATCATTCTCATCAGCACTTGCTTCTAACAACCCCCAAACCGGTCTTGTCCTTCCATTAACGTATGAGAACGACATTCATTATTATATGCCATTAGTTTTATCTCTAAGTTTTAGATCGCAGATGACAGGACAACAGATTCAGAACTGAACTGTATGAGGCACTAATCGCCTCTGAGTTTCGATTGGAAAGCATCGTTAGTTTGTCACTGTTGGTGCCAAACATCTGAACTTTTCCAATATTCTGACGAGATTTGCCAGGGCTCGTTTATATAACGATTTTGTCCTGACCACAGACAAACATATTTAATCTTCGTACGTGCAAGTCAGCCGATCTCAAAGGCCGTGCGGCCTATGGGGCGGATTGCGGCCTCTCGCTTGCTGACACTGGAGTTCGAATCCCGCCGGAGGCATGGATGTCTGTCTTGTGTTGTGCAGGTAGAGGCCTTTAAGACGTGCCGATCCTTCGTCCACGGAAGTCCTACGGTGTGTGTGTGTGTGTGTCCTTGCGTGTGATCAAGAGCTACAGTAGAGTCTCTACACCTACAGGTGGAAGAAGTTGGACTAAAAAAAAGTTTAAAAAATCTGATCCTGGTTTTCCGTCGTTACGCACGTTAGCAGCGTTGGCAGTAGCGGTAGGAGCAGAAAATTGCAACTTTGATGTCAAGATTAAAGACCCTTGAAGGTGGGACCGATAGGTTGTCCCGAAACGTCGGCAAGGAATTACACTACAGCTCGCTGCGTAATATCCAAGCCTGAAATCACGTCTACTACACGCGATTTCCTATATCGTTTCATTCAACACGCACTACCTTTAGTCTAGAAGTAGCGCCTTCGAAACTGTGTACATTCAACTTACTTAATAGCATTTCTAATTCATATATATATAAATAATAATAATAATAATAATAATAATAGAGTCCATCGTTCCTTCTAGGAACATAGGTTGTCTATGAGTCCTTTCCACTTCTATCAGCTGCTAGGAACCTTAGTTCATTCCAGCTTCTACCCGTTTCCTTGATTACCGATCTTCTCCAGCTGTTTTTCGGTCTTCCTCTCTTCCTGTTTCCTTGAGGGTTCCAAAGGAGGGCCGCCTTTGGTACTTCTCCATCCTCTTTTCTCAATGTGTGACCAATCCATCTAAATTTTCTTTTTCTTATTTCTAAGTTTATATCTTCTTGTCCTGTTACTTTCCATTGGTCTTTATTGGAAATAATATTTGGCCACCATATTCTTAGTATATATCTTAGACACAAACACAAAAATAGGTGTTGTTATTTGTATTTCTACCTTGACAACATGTTTCGTTCAGTTGACCTTCATCAGGTCACATTTACAACAATAGAATAAGGTTTATGTAGTGCAAACAGCATTCATGTAATATGGGATCCCATGAAATTTACAAACTGAATTAAAATATTAAAAATATATAAAACGACTGGCTTTTAGCCCATGATATATCAAAGTTTTGTGTAATACTATGCAATTGTTGGAAGCGGGAACAAAATTACATAAATATTTTATACATTTATAGATAGATAGATATATTTATTAACTGCAATTGGGTTGTCACCCGGTGGCAGTAGTACAGTACACATTTACACACAAACAATACACAGAACGACACAAAACAAACAATACATAAAACAACACAACAATTTGGGAGAGTGCTAGCCGTGCCCCTGGAATTTGCCTTACAACTGAGGAAAAAGCACGGAAAAACCTCAGTCAGGGTAGCCGCGTCTAAGAATACACAGACAAAACATAGACAATGATAAGAATATATAGACTAACAACAAGAATACATCGACAACAATAAGAATACATAGCCTCTTCCAATAAAATACATAAATTACAACCATGTTTTTATAAAAAAGGAACCTAAAGAATACGAGAGAATGTGATAATAGCAAAATACATATAAGCAGCAACTTCCTATTGTCTATACGCCTTATAATAATGTTGGACACCTTATTACTAGTACCACCATTACACTGCAACACTTCGCTACACTTCACTACACTTCACTACACTTTACTACACTTATCGACACTTCACCAGTGGTGTGTGTGTACGGTCCGTCGGACCGTACACACACACCACTGGTTCAAAATTACGCTGCCAAACATCGACCAAGCACACGACAAACATCAGTGAACCACTACGAATTTCAGTCAAGTGCAGCTGTATACTCCCTGATGATGGATCGCATACGATCCGAAACATGTCGGAGTGATTTTTAATTTTATGTATTTTAAACTTTTATACAACGTAGTTTTGAACCTCCAAGTTTTGTATAATCAAGGGCATTTTGTCGGCCAATAAAAGTGATTTACATATGTACTGCTCATTATTTGGAGTCACAAGTTTTCGCACGTGATGTAAATTTGGGTTGTGAATTTTTTGTTGTATACGCTGATTTACGGCTGGTAAAAAAAGATCTCACTGTAGTCTTAGTTGTTTATATTCCAATTTATTGCCAGAGCTTCTGACTAATTTTCTATTCATGGTGCATGAACTTTTTTTATTGAAATCTGAGCGCGCTGTTTACGTTAGTCTAGGGTAAAGTCGTGCTTCTTCGTGTTTTATTCACATCTATTTATTTCTCATGATTGAAGGTAAATCTATCCTATTATAAGCCTGGAGAGGCCCTAAGGGCTCCAGGAACTTTAGGCTTCCAGAATTCTTGGACTTTCGGCACATGAAAATGGTAAGGTTGTCAACCCTACGCCTTTACCCTCCAGGAGATACCCCTAGTACTCATTTCTTTTAAGACATAGTGCAGCTGTAAGGATTTAAGTTAATGAAAAATTCTGATGACGTCATCGGGAATCGAACCCTCGACCTTTCACCTCGTAGCCCTTTCTTATGATTATTTTACTTTATTTTCCTTTAGCTTCGGTGGTTAGATGTTGGCTTCTCACCGCCTAGTATCAGGTTCAATCCGGGTTATTGCATGTACTCGTGGCAGGCCTATTCGTGGTTGACAAAGTGCGCTGAAACGGATTTGTCCGTGTTACTGAGGTTTCCTCTCGATGATCGGCATTTCACCGTAGCTCCATTCTCGTCTGTAGGAGCTGGGGTAGTATATTTGGTATAAACCAGACGGCCCGGATTTCGGATGCCGCTAGGGGCAAGATATTTTTGTCTTCACCAAAACATCCAGACAGGCCCTGGGGCCCGCCGAGCCTTCTATTCAATGGGTACTGGAGTTTTTACCCGGAGGTAAAGCGCCAGGGGGGTGAAGCTAACCTCAATCTAGTGCCGAAGGTAAGGATAACTGAAACTGTATTCCAGCTCCCTTTATACGAGGGTTGGAACTTTAATAGTGGCAACTATTTATTTACAACTGATACAAAATAGATACATGTTTCGAAGTTTTACTGTCCTTCACTGTTGTCACCAGCATTGTGTACAACC
>Ga0209628_10002069_pt1 | contig 13416 bp, 10 predicted proteins | sample TergutCu122P4_FD_187285 | JGI IMG/M metagenome (GOLD analysis project Ga0209628, IMG submission 187285) | Cubitermes ugandensis P4 segment gut microbial communities from Kakamega Forest, Kenya - Cu122 P4 (SPAdes) (version 2) | ecosystem: Host-associated > Arthropoda: Insects > Digestive system...
GAGCCGCCATATAACTCTTGCCGGCATAACGGAAATAGTTGGCGCCATTGGTTTTGAATAAGTTATAACCGCCTTTTTCTGCAAACATACCTTTTCTAATCACAGCAGCATCACCACCGGGGTTGGAATTATTTGCAAAAGTCTTATCAAGTTTCAATTCGGTGGGAAGGATTGTACTGCTTGTAACAATAAAGCAATCGTCTGCACGCGGCGATATCATGATTTGAAAATCTTCGCCCCAATTTCCGACCTTATAAATTGAGCCTTGGTCAGCCCAACCGTAAAATGCGTCAACAGGTGCAGCATCCTTTTCCTTTTCTATCGTTACGAAACGTATAACATTCCAACTACCCACCCCTTCGGTCAGTCTTGAAATTACAGGAAGATACATGGTTGATTTCCAACTCGGGCCGCTTACCGCCATTGTTTCTCCGACAAGCCCCTGGCTGAAGTTGGCGCCGGCGTAGTGTACTATTTCAAAATACAATGCGGGAACGGCATCATCATTATCCCATATATATACCTTGAAAGTACGACCTTGAGTTTCCGGCGCTGCAATTAATTGCTTGTTACAAGCCAGCAATTTATCATCGGCAGTAAAAGCAATATCACTGAGGGTTACCTGACCGCCGGAAATACCGGTTAAATTCATTTCTTTAACAGGATTCAGCGTAGCCGGATCTGCTATAAAAATTTTCGGCGATGCACCTTTTGTCAGTACATATAATTTACCATTTCTGTGAATGGCACGCTTAATATTGTTTGCATTCAAACACGGAGTATTCAAAACAGCTCCCTGCTGCTCAAAGTCGTAATGGCTCAAAGCCACTACTCCTGCATCTTGTTCCGGATCGGGATAATTGGCAGGGTCATCCGGTTTAGGTGGTCCTTCAGCTTTTAAGAAAATCTTTTGATTAGCGGTTTTTGCAGCCGTAACAGTAACACCTACTGTTTCGGAAACATAACCGGCCATACTTGCCTGCAATTTATAATTACCCGGAGCAAGATTGTAAAAGACAAATATGCCGTTCCACTCATTGTCGACCGTATAAGTCTTAAGAGTAGACATTCCCGATGCGTCGAGTAATTTAACGGTTGCTCCGTTGAGCGGATGCCATTGGTCGTCTGAGCCGCCATGATAAACGAATGACAATGCTCCAAATGTAGTTTGCAATTTTGCATCTTTCGTTTTTACATATCCGGCTATAGTTCCTGTTGTTTCTTTGGCAGCGCCGTAATAATCTACGAAATGACGAAACATCCGAAGCGCTTCCAAGTGTTTATAATCAAGATTTAACAGACGGCAAGCTTCCGGAACGTAAGTGTGAAATGAACCCTCCGACAGGAATCCTGACATTAGCATACGTCTTTGTACCCCATTGACATTATCAGCCCCAATCTTAATATTACTTGCATTATAAGGATAGTAGGCTGTAAATGAATTGAGCGGATTATCAAGCAAATAAGGATAAGCTTTCTTAGCCATATCTATACTTGTATTTACAACGGCAGTGGTGGGAAAAGGCGGTTCACCAGGGTTAGCGGTCTCACTGGGGTTGCGATACATCAAGTAGAGATAATTGGAAGAATTGTCGGTGGCAGTGCCGGCATTTGTATGAATGGAAATAAAAACATCCGCGCCGAAACTGTCGGCATCATCTGCCAGTGTTTGCATACTAACATCATCAGCCTCAGTATTAGTTGTCCGTGACATTTTAACAATTGCGTTGCGTTCCAACAGTCGGTCTCTCAAATAAAAGCCTTTATCTAAATTACTTGCTGATTCCCAAAAACCGGTTTCGTCATTCCAGGTCGTAAATGGATGACCCGAAGTGGGATGACCAGGGGTTGCCACGTTTCTGTCATTGCCCGTAAAACCGCCATGTCCCGGATTTACATAGATTTTAACACCTGTCAATTGCGCCTGTAATGCGGTACAGCATAAAGCAGCACACAGAAATATATATATCTTTTTCATAATTGTACTTTATTTAACGTTCATATTCATAATATAAATTTCTCCGTTTTCGGTGCAAAAAGCAGCGATTTTTCCGTCGGTAGATACTGAAGGATTCATTGCTATCATGGAAGCGGGAGTAAGCGTTTGACGTGTTTTTCCGTCAACAGTTACTACGTCGATGGAAGAAGAAAGTGTCTTGTGTCCATCGTCTTTGTTGGTCATTCCAATAATACATTTGTTTCCTATCCATTGCGGTGTATTCAGATAACCCAATGCAACAGGATTTTGTCCGGTTATGTCGCATATCCATGTAGATTCCGGAATTACCATGGTGTAAACAAGTTTCGTTCCGTCGGGAGAAACAGAAGGTCTGACATATTTTTTGTCTTTTCCGTTAGGAGTTAATTCTGTTCTGACACCATTTTTGTAAATTACTATCACTCCGTCTTCGCTCGTTACCAAAGGCGGTTCATTCACCTGAGCATTGTTTCCAAATTTCTTACTTGCTTCTTTTTTCCCTTGAGCCATTTTTAAAGAAGCATTAGTCAGGCGCATTCCCGAAAAATCACGGGAAGGCGACATTTCTTCCACAACAGTTTTCGGAGCAGACAAGTCAACCGATTTTACGGAAACATAGCGTAGTTTATCCTTATAGGATACTTCACGATAGGCAATCTTTTTCCCATCGGGACTGATTGAAGGAGCATAACCGGCAGAAGCAGCCGTTGTCAGAATCGTTTTTTGGTTTGTAGCCAAATCAATTTTCACAAGACCTTCGTATCCGGCATTGGACACTAACAGGTAGTCCCCTTGAGGACTTACGGCAGGAAAGTAGAAGGTTCCAAGCTCAGCAGGCAACTGCTTCATGGATACAACATCTACTATTTGCGCAGCAACCAACTGGGATGCCAACACAAACACTCCAAGAAAAATTTTTTTCATTAGGAAATACACTTTAAAAATTAATAAAAAATTATATCGAATTTTAACGTACAATGTTTTCTTATTGAGGAGTTGAAATTTTTGCTTTATCACTCAATCCTTGCACCTGTTTTTCGGCTTCAGCATTCAATTGGTCTGCTTTTTTCTGAGCTTCATCTTTCAGTTTTTTCGCGCTGGCTTCGGCGGTCGCTACCGCTGCAGCTCTTGCTAAGGGATTACTTGTTTTCTTAGCCTCGTCAACTAATCTTTGACCTTGCGTTTCGGCTTCTGCGATTAATTTATCTCCGGCATCTTTGGCCTGCTTGCGGATAGCTGCGGCTTGTTTCTCAATTTGCTCGTTGGCTTGTTCTGTTAAAGATGCTCCGGTGTCGCTTCCTAATACAGAGCTTACAACACTACCCAATGCCTGATTTAAAGCATCTTTCATATCAACGTTGAATTTCGGACTTGTGAAAGTTCCTCCGATTTTCACTTTGACATTTTTCAAATAACTATTCGACAGTTTATCTGCCAAATCTACTTTTGCAGTGTAATCTATTGTCTGGTCTAATCCGGTGCTACCTGTTAAATTCATGACGCCGCTACCAAATTTGACATCGAAGGGTTTGGTCGTAACACGTCCATCGCTAATTGCAAAAGGCAGATTCAAATCTTTTATTTTCATTTCCTTCAAACCATCGTTTTTCAAAGCGGCAGCTAATCCATTCAATATTGGAAGATTTTTGATTTCCATATCGTTAGATTGAAGCGAACCGCTTGCTATCAATGCAGTCAAAACCGGCATGAAATCGCTTCCCAAAGGAGCTGTCATTTTAAATGAAGTAGAGAAGTTTCCGGTCAGATTTTCAAAAATCGGAGCCATTTTCTGTATGGTTACAAAAGTCGAAAAGGTTTGAGAGAAAGAAGCATTGTTAATATCCAAAGACAAAGCAACTTCCGGTTGTTTTGGGTCTTTACTTGTATCGTAATATCCGTTTACGCCTAATTTCCCGCCGAGCGCATTCATGGATAAATTTTTCATATCCACTTTTCCGTCTTTAACAGTTATTTGTCCTACTATATTCGACATCTCTAAATTATCAAATATCACTTGTTTGAAATTTCCTGTCAAGTTGAAATTCAAGTTTTTGGGAATTTCTATTACTCCGATAGCAGATTCCGTATCAGCAGAAGAAGATGCTTCCTCCGACATGAAATCATTCAGATTCAAATAGTTGGAATTAACCGCTAAATTTCCTTTCAAAGTTTCATCTTTTAGAAAATAAGGAATGAAATTTTCCAATTTACCACTTGCAGAGATGTCGTTTTTCCCAATCTTGGCAGAAAATCCGCTCAAATCAACAAAACGAGGAGAAAATGACATATTGGCATTATTAACCAATATATCATCCATATTTTCACTTTTCACAAGTACATTTTTTACGGACAAAGTTCCCGAAGCATCCACCTTGTCGTATTGTTCTTTTTCTATATACGACATTCGGGTAGCCAATTTCATATTGGCGTCTAATTCTCCGCTTAATTCCATGTCTTCCAAAGGATATACTTCTTTAATCATTCCCAGACTTAGATGACCTACGGCAGACAATGCCAAATTAGGATCACTCATTGGCGTACTCACAAGTAAACTCATATCAAATGGATTTCCTCCCATTTCGAAATGGAATTGAGGAATATCTACAATGGTATTGTCTAAAATACCGCCTTTGCTGTAAACATGAACATTGGTATTGATATTTGTAATGGATTTAGGCAATGAAGGATATTGAAACATAGCCTTTGCCACATTCAGTTTGACATCGAACGCAGGCATAATATCATCTTTCATCGTACCTTTTACGAAAGCATCCAAAGTTGCCTCGCCGGAAGTCTTAATGTCCTGAAAATCTTTGGCATAAATGGCCGGTATCATGGATAAAACATCTTTGAATTGAGTTTGCGGAGCTTTCAATTGGATGTCCATATCCATGCTTTCATCTTCCAACATAGCTACCCAGCCATCAATGCTTGCTTTTATTTCATTGATTTGTATGGTATTATCGGAAAGAGTAAATTTCATATCTTTCAGATTGGCATTCAAATTAACATCAGCTTTGATTTTAGCTTTCGACAGATACGGGATTTTATCCATGATGAATGTTAATTCATTGGCCGATACATTGGTTTTAATTTGGGTTTCGTCGGCTGTCATATCTCCGGAAAGCGTCAGGTTTAGGTTTTTCAACGCGACATTCATATTTGATGAAAAATCATCGTATTGAATATCCGTACTGCGTACCGTTACTTTCTTTAACAGTAATTTAAAGTCGGAAGTTTCATCGTCTTCTTCTTCGCTCGGGATAGTAATATCCCAGTTTGCTTTTCCTTCTTTGAGGACGATAGCGTGCAGTTTTGCATCCTCAACGCTTACTTTTGAAATTTCGTAGCCATTTGAGCCAAAGAAACTTTTGACATTGACGGTTGCAGATAAATTTTTCACGAAAACCAATGTATCGTTTTCGAACTCATCTACGCCTATCACAGAAAGATTTTTCAGAGAAACGGAAGCGCTTGGGAAACTTCTGATAAAACTCAAACTCAACTTTTCGAAGTCAACTTTAGCATTCAGCGTTTTGTTTACTTCATTTTTAACGATTTCCATTATTTTACCTTTGAATACAACAGGTAAAATCAATAACAGTACAAAAACAACGAGCAGGGATATCCCTGTGATTTTAAAAAACTTTTTCATGATGATAATTATTAATTACAGGCCAAAAATAGTAAAAATTTGTCATTTCAAATCTGTGTTCAATAAATTTGTCGTAAATCTTTTTTAACTTTAAGCGATAGATGGTGAAAATATGTTCTCGGTTCACAACTTAGCTAAAAATTCAAAGCGTTGGAAAAATTCCCGAAAAAATAATTGTATATCCTCGATAGGCCTTTGAATCGGGAGTACTTGGGTACCTTCTTTCGGAGTAATAATATTCAATCCGGAAGGAATAATTTCAACCAGAATTTCTTTGCCGGAATAAACAGGCTCACCATCTACGTGCATGGGGCCGGGTTTACTTCGGTTTATTTTTACGGTTTCGGAACGATAATGGCTTACCCTTTGATTACTGCCTATCTGTCTCGTAAATAACTGTACTGCAATAGGCCCGACATCAATCGGCTGGATAGGAGCCAAAATAACAATATCCATTTTTCCATCGCTGATATTAGCATTGGGTGCAATATAAGCATTATTGCCGTATTGGGAAGCGTTGGCACAAGTTACTAAAAACGCTTTTTCTTCTATAACAGTCCCATCGTCAAGCCTTATTTTATAAACATCCGGTTTGAATTTAAAATACTCTGTGATAGCGCTTCTGACATAAGAAATCGGCCCTCTTTTTTTTCCTTCCGAAAAACGCTCGGTTACCATGGCGTCAAAACCGACACCGCAGGTGCAGAAAAAAGCACGACCATCGGCCTTACAATAATCAATTGTCATCACATTTCCGGCAGCAATCGTTTCAAGGGCTTTTTTTGTATCCATAGAAATACCCAAATCACGGGCTAAACCATTGCCTGATCCCAAGGGAATAATTCCCATAGAGGCGTTGCTGTGAACCATGGTGCGCGCTACTTCGTTTACAGTACCATCGCCTCCGGCAGCAACTATATAATCAAAGTTTTCGTCTAAAGCCTTTTGAGTTAATTCTGTAGCATGACCGGCATATTCGGTTTTGATTATCTTCAATTCAAATATGTTCGAATCAAACATTTCTTTGGCCAATACAGGAATTTTTTCTTTAGAAGAATTTCCCGAAATGGGGTTAATGATTATACATATTTTCTTTTTCATACTACATGAAAATCTGTTTTTCAGTGGCGAAGATACAAATAATATTTTACCTTCCAAAAACAGATTCCTCGCTCCGCTCGAAATGACACTCCATATCGTCGTCATTCCGAGCGAAGCGAGGAACCTACTCCTAATAACACTGTAACTCTATTTTTAAAATAACACTGTAACTTTATTTTAAAAATAACACCGCAGCTTTATTTTAAGATATTCAAAAACTGAGTATTTGTAACAAACTTAACAAATTCCAAATCATTAAGAGCTTTATTCGCCATTGAACGGTCTAATAAAACTGATTCTTTCAAATTGGAAACGACTGTATTTACATTGTTTGTCCGGGCGCCAACAATTGCTTTCAGATAAGAAGTTGTTGCATCCGGATTTCTAACGGCATTCAAGGTACTCATTGCGCCATTGTAGTTTTTATTCATTATTTGCGCTACTGCGGTATTATTGCTTGCAGTTCCCGCCAACAATTCGGCAGCTTTTGAATAATCGCCATTTCCTAACGCCAATAAACCTAAAGCATTATTCAATTCCGGTACGCCTGCTGCATTACCCAAAAATTGCTGTGCACTTTGCGTGTCACCGCTTTTCAAAGCCAATAAAGCAAAGTTATAGTTTAATTCAGGAGATGAGTTGTTACCAACAATACCTTTCGCTTTGTTGAAATAATTTTCGGCTTCTGTAAACTTACCTTGCGCAAATGCAAGTGTACCTAAGTTGTTATATGCGCGATAATCCTTAGGATAAATCTGAGTTACCTTATTGTATATAGCAGCTTTTGCATCATTCGTAGTAGCCAAAGTTGCGGCATAAAGCAATTCTTCTACTGAAAGCGTACTTGGGGAAGAAGCAGCTATCCGGTTGATTTCCTCATCGCTTTTTCCGATAATTTCAACATTGGCAGTCAATCTTGAACGTCTTAATTTCGGCAAAATTTCTTCAGCCAAAGTAGAAAAGACAGATGATATATTTTTAATTTGTTTTTCTCTTTCTTCGGGGTCGCTGTAAGAAGAAAGAACGCTTAAAATAATGTTTTTATCCTGAATGTTTGATTTTTCAACCAATTGTTTGAAACCTTCCCAGTCTTGTGCAGTATATTTTGCAGCAATAGGACCATTAAGTTTAGATTTTTTCAATTCTTTAGTCAAATATTGGTTGGTGTTTTTTTCGCGTTGAGCAGACAACTTTTCATTCAGTTCATAACCTCCGTCGGGCGATGCGTAAGCAGAAATTTCAACATTAACATTTTGGTTGGGAGCATAAGACGCATTTTCTACAACCCCTTTCCATTCATTGATAGATGCTTTTTTCAATTCGCTTGAGCGCAATTCCGCCTGTTGAATCAAGAACATGATGTCGGCTTCGTATTTTTCTTTGATGATACGTTGGAAGCCATCAGGAGCAATGGCCGGATTTTCAAATCCTGCATTAGCCAAAGCGGCAGTTGACAAAGCGCCATCTCCAATCTTTACATCAGGAAGTTTAACTTCTTTACCGCCGATAGATGCGGTGAATGTGAGAAACAACTCCGATTTATCCATAGCAGGAACGTAGTTGTAACTTGAAGTCATAGTTACGTTACCACCTTTTTTCTGAGAAATAACCTGTCCGTTTCCGGCGACTTTTTCTCCCTGAAAATTATAGCTTGTTCCCAATGCTTCTCCGCCTTTGTATCTCAAAACAGGCATTATGGTTATAGAAGCATTTTTGTTAAACCACTTCGGAGGAAAGGTGGCGTCAATAGTTACGGGAACTTTCCCACCGATAACTTCTAATGGTTGCGGGGTAGCTTTAACATAATTAGAACCCAATGGTTTTAATCCTGAACAAGCTGAAAACATCACGACAATCGCCAACGCAAACATTGGCATCAAAAACTTTTTGCTCATAATTTGTAGTATAATAGATTAATAAATAAAAATTCAGGGCGCAAAGTTATACTTTATTACAGAAAGCAGCAAATACAATTGACAAAAAGATATATAAATTATAACTTATTAAGGATATTTGCTAATATCTTAGGAAAAAATTCATATTCCAAGCGGTGTACTTTTTCGGCCAGATCATCGGGAGAGTCTGTTGGCCTTACTTCACATTTAGCCTGAAATATGATTTGTCCTTCATCATAATTCTCATTAACATAGTGAATTGTAATGCCTGATTCCTTTTCTTTTGCTGCCACGACCGCTTCGTGCACAAAGGAACCATACATGCCTTTTCCTCCGAATTTCGGCAAAAGTGCAGGATGAATATTGACAATTCGATTGGGATATGCTTCTAACAAATTTTGGGGAATTTTTAGAAGAAATCCGGCTAAAACAATGAAATTTATTTGTTTTTCTTTCAACAAAGCTAATACTTCACCTGTTTCAAAATCTGATTTTTTAAAAGTATATGACGGAACACTTAAATTTTTAGCCCTTTCATGAACATAAGCATCGCTTTTATTACTAATGATTACCGGAAAATTAATATGTTCGTTATTCCGGAAATACCGAATGATATTTTCTGCGTTAGAACCAGAGCCAGAGGCGAAAATAGCAACATTTTTCTTCATATTTTTACATTTTTAATGCACAAAAATTATAGTTGTGTGCAAGTTTTTTCTTAAAATCTTTTTGTATTTCAATAATAATGCTTTCCTTTGCGCTGCAAAAATAAAAACTTATTCTTATAGTATTAATTTTAAAATTAAAAAAGTTATGTCTGAAATTGCATCAAGAGTAAAAGCTATTATCGTTGACAAACTAAGTGTGGAAGAATCTGAAGTAACTAACGAAGCGAGTTTTACCAATGACTTGGGAGCAGACTCCTTAGACACAGTTGAGTTGATCATGGAATTTGAAAAAGAATTCGGAATGTCTATTCCTGATGATCAAGCTGAAAAAATCAGTTCGGTAGGAGATGCTATCGCTTATATCGAAGCTAACACAAAGTAAATCTCTTATTTAAGACCTTATGGAATTAAAAAGAGTCGTTGTAACGGGTCTGGGAGCCATTACGCCTTTGGGAAATGACGTGAAATCAACGTGGAACGCCATGCTCGAAGGAAAAAGTGGGGCCGGACCCATTACTTTTTTTGACACATCGAAATTCAAGACGCGGTTTGCCTGTGAGGTGAAAAATTTTGATTCGTCTTTGTATTTCGATCGTAAAGAATTGAAAAAATTCGACAGATACGCACAATTCGCAGTAGCATCGGCTAAAGAAGCAATTGATGATGCCGGTTTTGATTGGGAAAAAGTAGACCGTGATAGAATAGGCGTGATATTTTCTTCCGGAATTGGTGGTATCGGTACATTTGAGCAAGAGGTAGGTAATTATTACCAACACGAAGACATAGGCCCTAAGATTAATCCGTTTTTTATTCCGAAAATGATCAGCGACATTGCCGCCGGTCACATTTCGATAATGTACGGATTTAGAGGACCCAATTATGGCACAGTTTCGGCATGCGCATCATCTACCAATGGAATGATTTCGAGTTTCGACTTGATTCGTTTGGGGAAAGCCAACGCTATCATAACCGGAGGTGCAGAAGCGGCAATTACTGCTGCCGGAGTGGGCGGATTCAATGCACTGACCGCTCTATCAACAAGAAACGATTCTCCGGAAACAGCTTCAAGACCGTTCAGCAAAAGCCGCGACGGTTTTGTAATGGGAGAGGGGAGCGTTTGTGTTGTTCTTGAAGAAATGGAATATGCTTTGGCGCGTGGAGCTAAAATCTATGCCGAAGTAGTCGGCGGAGGAATGTCGGCAGATGCTTATCACCTGACAGCTTCCCACCCCGAAGGATTAGGAGCCATATTAGTAATGCGTAATGCACTGAATGATGCCGGAATGAAACCCGAAGACATTGACTATATCAATGTACACGGGACTTCCACTCCGGTAGGAGATCCATCCGAGTGTAAGGCAATCAAAGAAGTATTTGGAGAACATGCCTACAAACTTAATATCAGTTCGACCAAGTCCATGACCGGACACATGCTGGGCGCCGCCGGAGCTATTGAAGGAATGGCTTGTATTTTGGCGGTTCAAAACGACATCGTTCCTCCGACAATCAACTTTACAGAAGGAGACGAAGACCCCGAAATTGATTACAAGTTGAATTTTACTTTTAATAAAGCGCAAAAACGTAAAGTAAATGCAGCTCTTTCCAACACATTCGGTTTTGGAGGGCACAATGCTTGTTTGATAGTTAAAAAATTTACTGCGCCTTGACCCCCCGCACTTAGGGATGCAAAATAAGGGGCTGAAAGGCGGCGAAGCCGCCTTTCAGCCCTCTCTCTCTTACAATGACCGTCATTCCGAACGCAGTGAGGAATCTACCCTTTAACTAAAGACATCACAAAAAAACCTCAATTTTTTGCAAAAAAAATAAAATCCTTTCCGTACTCTTGCAGCAATTCCAACAAACAGAGCGATGTTTTTGGAAGGACATTTTGATAATTAACGTAAGCGTTTAGATATTATCAAAATATATCTTCATTATTTTTCCGCTGTTCCTCAGTAAAAAAACCTATTCGGTGGCGAGGAGGCTTATTGAAGAGACGGTTTTGTCCTTGCATTTCGGCAAGCGTTAAGTTTATCTGCTCAAGTTGTAACCTTGTATCTTCGTTGATGTCGTTATAATCCGTAAAAACATCTTCAATATATTCTTTTAACTCTCGAACTTCATTTTGCAATTCTTTAACTGTGTCTTTCGGTGGATTCAGTATCAATTGGCGAACAGTAACAAAAGCACGAACTATCAAGATGCTTTTTTCAATAGCAACATCACTTTTAAGAACAGCCGATAACATAGTTGCCCCAAGTTCAGTAAATGCGTAGGGAAGGTATCTTCGACCGCCCCAATTTGAGGTTGCAAATTGAAACCTCAAGTTTTCCCATTCTCCTTGTGAAAGTTGAAACATAAAATCAAGGGGAAAGCGCTCAATGTTACGTTTAACAGATAGATTAAGATTCTTCGTCTCAACTTGATATAACTCCGCCAAATGAAAATCCAGCATTACCTTGTAGCCTCTAATCTCAAAAATCCGATTTTGGATAAATTAGACATCAACGGTAATATTGTGCGTAACGCCACCCGCAACCTGTCGTGCACCGTTCCCAACTTGAATTTGTCGACTACTTATTTTTATTCGTTGACATCCTACGACAAAAACAAACAGGCTTTGACCATTTCAAACGGTAATTTCGCGACATCGACGGCCGGCATCGTAGAGACGGGGCATGCCCCGTCTCTACAGGTGTATCCCAACCCCGTTTCAGAAAGTTTCCGCATCGGCGGCATCACAGAAAATACCTTGCTGAAAATAGCGGATATTACCGGTAAAATCGTATGGCAACAAGCGATTAATGCCGATGAAGCGGTTTGGGTAACTCATTTGCAAAGCGGTATTTATTTTGTAAATGTGAAAGGACAAACATTGAAGATAATTAAACGATACTAAACGATATTGAGTTTTATATCCAAATAAAAAATTGGCTCAAACCACTTTTTGCTTTTGTGGAAAAAAGAAAAGAATTACCTTTGCGAAGAAATTTTAAAAGAAACTGCTCAGACGCAGCTTGTAAATCGTAGTTCGTAACTAAGTATCAGATGCTCGAATCAATATTCAACAAAATAAGACTCTTTCGAAACAAAAAGAAGGAGTCTTATTTTACTTTTTATAATATCTTAGGCTTTTTTCCGAAGGATATTAGCCTTTATGAAGAAGCATTAAGGCACAGGTCGTCATCCAGAGAAGCTGAATCAGGAAAATACATCAACAACGAACGCATGGAATTTCTTGGCGATGCTATTTTAGACGCTGTGGTCGCAGATATTGTATTCAAAAAATTCAAAAACAGAAGCGAAGGTTTTTTAACCAATACCCGTTCTAAAATCGTTCAAAGAGAAACATTAAATCGCATTGCTACGGAATTAGGATTGAATAAACTTATCGTTTTTTCTTCCAGAATAAATACGCAAAAAAGTCATATTCTCGGTAATGCTTTGGAAGCCCTTATTGGAGCAATATATTTAGACAGGGGATATAATGGAGCTTATAAGTTCATTGAAAAACACATTATTGAACGCTACCTGAATATTGAAAAATTAGCCAAAAAGGAAGTAAATTTCAAATCTAAATTACTCGAATGGTGCCAAAAATACAGAGTGGAGTTGGAATTTGAATTAATTGAAAGCTTCAAAGACAAAGATTATACTCCGATATTTCAAACACAGGTAAAATTAAACGGATTATTGGCCGGTGTTGGCATCGGTAACTCAAAAAAAGCCGCTCACCAAGTCGCCTCTGAAAAGGCTCTGAAAAAAATACGGACAGATAATGATTTTGTCGAATCAGTAAAAAACCAAACACAGCTACCGGAATTTACGACATTACTCCCCGCATTGATTTACCACAAACAAGATAATGCAACGATGGACGTATCTCAACCTGATACTTTTTCAATAACATACTGTGCCAGATAGCAGCCAAAAACAGCCGGAAGATAAGATATAGTTCCGATGGAAGATTTTTTATTCGGTTCGTCGTCAACAAGTATAACAGCATTTTTATTCACGGGTTCGGAAGAAAAAGCAACCGGCAGTCCTTTTGTTATTCCTAAGGATTTCAGTCGTTTTCTGATAACTTTGGCCAAAGTACATTGATGAGTTTTGGAAATA
>Ga0209628_10002070_pt1 | contig 13415 bp, 12 predicted proteins | sample TergutCu122P4_FD_187285 | JGI IMG/M metagenome (GOLD analysis project Ga0209628, IMG submission 187285) | Cubitermes ugandensis P4 segment gut microbial communities from Kakamega Forest, Kenya - Cu122 P4 (SPAdes) (version 2) | ecosystem: Host-associated > Arthropoda: Insects > Digestive system...
AGGAATAATTACGTCAGCCAAATTGAACGACAAACCGCCTGTGAAAGCCATTTTATAACCAAGATTTTTAATATCATCAAGGAATTGCGCCGTGCGGGCAACACCAGATGTCTCAATAACACGTCCGATAATGTCGCGCAACGATTTTTTTGTTAAAAGTTCATTAACAAAACCAACCTCTTTCGGTACATATTTATTTAAAATAACACGTCCAACAGTTGTATCTTTAATAATTTTTGAAATAATATTTCCGTTTTCGTCTTTTTCTTTTATTCTAACATTAATAAGAGCGTTAATGTCTGCTTTTTTCTCGTTGTGAGCGATTTCTGCCTCTTCCGGCGATGAGAAAGTCAAGCCCTCGCCTTTCGCTCCCGGACGCGCTTTTGTGATATAATAAAGTCCCAACACCATATCTTGCGAAGGCACTGTGATAGGTGCGCCGTTTGCAGGGTTAAGAATATTATGCGAACTGAGCATCAAAAGTTGCGCTTCCAAAATTGCCTCGTTTCCGAGCGGAAGATGGACAGCCATTTGGTCGCCGTCAAAGTCGGCATTGAACGCAGTACAGGCGAGCGGGTGCAACTGAATTGCCCTGCCTTCAATCATTTTTGGCTGAAACGCCTGAATACCCAAACGGTGCAATGTAGGAGCACGGTTCAGCAGAACAGGGTGTCCTTTCATCACATATTCCAAAATATCATAAACGGCAGGGTCTTGTCGGTCAATAAATTTTTTAGCCGATTTAACGGTCTTTACAATACCTCTTTCTATTAATTTTCTGATAATAAATGGCTTATAAAGTTCTGCCGCCATCTCTTTTGGCAAACCACATTCGCCCATTTTCAATTCAGGTCCAACAACGATAACCGAACGAGCCGAATAATCGACACGTTTTCCTAAAAGATTTTGACGGAAACGTCCCTGTTTTCCTTTCAAACTTTCGGACAATGACTTCAAAGGTCTGTTTGAATCACTTTTTGTAACGGCACTTCTGCGCGAATTATCAAGCAATGAGTCCACCGCCTCTTGAAGCATACGTTTTTCGTTTCGTAAAATAACTTCTGGTGCTTTAATCTCTATTAATCGTCTTAAACGATTATTTCTGATAATCACTCTGCGGTACAAATCGTTGAGGTCTGATGTTGCAAAACGTCCTCCATCAAGAGGCACAAGCGGACGTAATTCCGGCGGAATTACAGGCAAGACCTTTAATATCATCCATTCGGGCTTGTTATTCACCTTTGATGCGCGGAACGATTCAACTACATTCAAGCGTTTTAACGCTTCTGCTTTGCGTTGCTGCGAAGTGTCGGTATCTGCCTTGTGGCGCAATTCATAAGAAAGCGTATCCAAATTTATTCTCGAAAGCATATCGTGAATTGCATCTGCACCCATTTTTGCGATAAATTTGTTAGGGTCGGTATCATCAAGCAATTGGTTGTCTTTCGGCAATTTCTCCAACAAAGCAATATACTGGTCTTCTTCAAGCAAATCGCCGACAGCAACATCTTCCTCGCTTTCAAGCGCACCAAGTTGAATTATCACATATTTTTCGTAATAGATAATAGAATCAAGTTTTTTTGTAGGCATTCCCAAAAGATAGCCAATTTTGTTGGGCAACGAACGGAAATACCATATATGAGCCACCGGCACAACAAGTTGAATGTGTCCTGCACGCTCGCGTCTAACCTTTTTCTCGGTAACTTCCACGCCGCAACGGTCGCAAACAATGCCTTTGTAGCGAATACGTTTGTATTTTCCGCAATGGCACTCATAATCCCTGGTAGGTCCGAAAATTCTTTCGCAGAAAAGCCCGTCTCTTTCGGGTTTATAAGAACGATAGTTGATTGTTTCGGGCTTTGTAACCTCGCCGTATGACGATTCTAAAATTTCTTCCGGCGATGCCAAACTGATAGTAATTTTGTTGAAATTACTTTTTACCTTATTTTCTCTTTTAAAAGCCATATATTTTTAGAGTTTAGTTTTTAGTTTTTAGAGTTTAGATTTTTTGGTAAAAGGTTATGGGTTAATGGTTAAAGATGATTTTTTCACCTTTTACCTTTTACCCTTCATCTTTCACCATTTTTTAACACACAAAGAGACAAACACCACTATAAAAATGGTGCCAATTAAAGCAATATTGATTCCTTAAAATAATAATATAACTCACTGAAAATCAACATTGTAGTCCGTAGAAAAAATGTATTAAACAACTTTTTTCAAAGTTTTAAAAATAATGGCTGCAAAGGTATAAAAAATAATTTAGATAAACAATAGAGAAATGAAAAAAAATATTGTTTGCAGGTATAAAAATAATTTGTAATTTTGCATAAAAATTAACATATATGAAAGCAACTGAAATTAAGAAATTATTTGAGCAATTTGAAAACGCCTCTGCTGTTATTGAAGATGTGGAGTGTTGGAGTGCAAGAGAATTGCAGGTTTTGTTGGACTATACGCAATGGCGTAATTTTGCCAATATCATAGAAAAAGCCAAAGAATCTTGCAGAAATGCAGGCGGAAACGTGGCTTATCATTTTGCTGACATCAGCAAAACGATAGCGATGCCTAAAGGTGCTGAAAAACAGATAGATGATATGCTTTTAACTCGTTATGCCTGCTACTTGATTGCACAAAATGGCGACAGTAAAAAAGAACCGATTGCCTTTGCACAAAACTATTTTGCAGTACAAACAAGACGTGCCGAAATTGTAGAACAGCGAATTTTGGACTATGAACGTGTGCAGGCAAGGGCGAAACTCGCTGAAACAGAGAAAGTTTTGTCAGGTGTTTTGTATGAACGCGGCGTGAATGACAAGGACTTTGCTGTTATTCGTTCCAAAGGCGACCAGGCATTGTTTCGACTGAGTACGGCGGCGTTTAAACATAAACTTGGCGCACCCGAAAATCGCCCCGTTGCCGATTTCTTACCAACTATCAGTATAAAAGCAAAGGACTTGGCAGCAGAAATGACTTCTGTAAATGTGCAGTCAAAGGACTTGCGAGGCGTAAAACCTATTGAAAATGAGCATATTGACAACAATTCCGCTGTTAGAAAAATGTTGCTTGAACGTGGTATTGTACCCGAAAACCTGCCGCCTGCCGAAGACATAAAAAAAGTTGAACGAAAACTAAAAACTGAGGAAAAGAAATTTTTAAAAGAAAAAAAACAATGAAAACCTATTCATTAGAAGAATTAACAGATAATTATGTCGGTAAAAAAGGCACTTCAAAAAGAGATATTTTTGAAGAAACAGTCAGATTTAATGTTGAAGCAGTTTGAATTGTCGCAAATTTTGCGATAGTTCAAAAACAAATAAGAAAGCAATTTGTATTTTTGCAAATTGCTTTCTTGTATTAAAATATTTTGTATCTTTGCAGGTGTATTTTTTTATTAAAAAATTAAAATAGCGATGTTGAAAACAGCAGGAAATATTAAACAAAAACCATACATTGAGCGGTACAAAAGGCGTATATCAAACCTTTGCAGGCAAAATAATGTAAAGACCTTGTACGCTTTTGGTTCAATTTTAACTGACAGGTTTAACGACAAAAGCGATGTAGATTTGATTGTAAATATTGACAGCAGCAACCCGCTTGAATATGCTGATAAATATTTTAACCTCAAATTTGCAATGCAGGACTTGTTTAACCGCCCTGTTGATTTGTTGGAAGAAAAAGCAGTTAAAAACCCCTATTTTATAAATTCTGTAAATGCAACAAAAAAATTAATTTATGCAAAATAATAATTTGGACATAAGGGTTTATTTGCAAGATATTAAGCAGTCAATCAGCGAGATATGGAGTTTTTTGCCTGAAAAACGCAACTTTTTTGAATTTCAAAAGGACTTAAAAGCAAAAAAAGCGGTTGAACGCAATATTGAAATTATAGGCGAGGCGATGAACAGAATTTTAAAAATTTTGCCCGATTTTCCGATTGATGCCTCGCGCAAAATTGTAGATACTCGTAACCGTATTATTCACGGCTACGATACTATTTCGGAAGATGTTATATGGTTGATAATCTGCAACTATCTTCCTGCTCTTGAAAAACAGGTTGATGAATTATTGAAATAATTTAAAAATATTTATACTTTTGCAAAAATTTTAAAACATAAAAAACAACTTTAAAATAGCGTTTTTTAACGCCAATTCTTGTTCTTGAAATGTACGAAATTTCCAGAAATTACACAAGATAAGTTTCACGAGAGGTGGGCTTAAATATTTGTGTAACAGGTAATTCGTACAACCTCAAGAGCGGAGTAATTAAGTCCGCATTTTTTTAATTAACTTATTTATAAAAATTTTAATTCAATTAATTATTATGAGAAAATTCTCTAAAATTTGTATTTTGCTCGCCTTTTTTGGCTTGAGCATTGGTGCGGTAAACGCACAAACGTGGCAAATCGGCTCGCCGAATGCCGTAGACCTGACGGCGACCCTTGACGCAAGCGGAACTATGACTATTAGCGGAACGGGAGCGATGCAAAGTTTTGGTTCTGGAAATGCCCCGTGGTACAGCATAAGAAGTACCATTACTGCATTAGTAATTCAGAATGGAGTTACAAATATTGGCAATGGGGCTTTCTTTGGCTGTTCGTCAATAATAGGTAATTTAAATTTTCCTAATTCGGTTACTGCGATTGGGTTTATGGCTTTTGAAAACTGTAGTGGCTTTACAGGTAATTTGAAAATTCCTAATTTGGTTACTTCAATTGACGATGAGGCTTTTACTAACTGCAGCGGCTTTACAGGTAATTTAACAATTCCTAATTTGGTTATTTCGATTGGCAATTATGCTTTTAACGGTTGTATCGGTTTTACAGGTTTAATCATTCCTAATTCGGTTACTTCGATTGGTGATGATGCTTTCAGTTATTGTAACGGCTTACTTTCCATTACCTGTTTAAATCCCAATCCGACTACAATAACTTTGGGTGGAGATGTTTTTTGGAATATAAATAAAACTACCTGCGTTTTGAAAGTTCCGACAGGTTCTTATTCCGCTTATCATACGGCACCGCAGTGGTCAGATTTTACAACTATTGAAGAAGTCGCCACAGGCATTGAAAACATTGAGTTGCAAAACCTGAAAATCTATCCAAACCCCGTAAAAGACGAATTGAAAATTGAAAGTGGAGAATTGAAAATTAATAATGTAGAAATTTGCGACATTGCAGGCAAAACAATACTCATTCCTCATTCCTCACTACTTGATACTCACTACTTGATACTTGATACTAATTCTTTACTGCAAGGCATTTATTTGGTAAAAATATATACCGACAAAGGCGTAGTAACACAAAGGGTGGTGAAAAATTGAAAAAGGAGACAAATGGCTTGAAAAGCCACAGAAAAAGGCAAAAGGTGAAGGAGTTTCTCTTTTGCCTTTTGTCCTTTACCAAAAAAATAATTTGAAGAAACAATAATGATTTAAAAAATTTTTCTATTTATTTTTGTTTTTTTACTTTGCTTTTATTTAAATATTTTTTAGAAAAAAATTAAATTATTGATAACTAAACACTTTCTCTCATTCTATTTTGATTATGCGTTTGTCGTATATTTTGAGGCATTTAGGAGAATCTACAAATAGATTGTCGCCCAATATTACAAACAAAAGGTTTTTACACAAAAAAAATTAAATTTTTAATAAAAATGACATTAAAGTATAAAAAAGTATTTTGCTTTTTATATTTGTGATAAAAAAATATTATCTTTGCACTTTATTTTTAATTTTTTGTATTATGAAAAAATTTAACAACCCAATTTTGTCGATTATAGAAGACAAATTACCGCCTCGTGCAAAACTTGTTCAATATTTGATGAACACGTTAGAAATTAGCAAAGAGTCAGCATATCGAAGGATGCGCGAGCAAATACCCTTCTCTTTTGATGAGGTTGCAAAACTTTGCAAGGATTTACACTTCTCGGTAGACCAGATTATTAGCGAGTCGGATAGTGACGGCAGCGTATTTTTCAAAATGGAAAAAGAGGAGCCGTTTGGCGAGAACGTAATCTATAAATTTTTATCAAAATTGGCTGATGATTTGGATGATATTGTAAAAGATAAAAATTCGGATGCGCGGATTGTGTTAAACTACCTGCCATTGTGGGCTTTGCAAACAAACCCTCTCAGAGAACTTCATTATTGCAGGCAATTATATGCTCAGGAAAAGATAAGCGTTATGCAAACATTCAAAGATATTGTTGTGCCTAATAAAATTAACGAAAAATATAATAAAATAGCAACTTTGTGGGAGCAGTTGCCGAATGTATGCGTGGTATTAGATAACAGCACATTTCAAAAAGTGGTTGATGAAATTAAATATTTTTATGCAATAAAGTTTTTTGCAAAAGAAGACGTAGAATATATGTACAAAGGAATGATTGAACTGTTTGAATATTATACAATATTGGCTATAACAGGCAAAAATCATTTTGGAAATTCTTATAAAATTTACCTTTCAAACTTGCCGATTGATGCAAATGTGGCTTATTACAAGGCAAATAATTCCGAAATATCAGAAATATGGCTCTATCCCGAACAGAGAATACAGATTTATAATAATGAGATAATTAACTCTTTGCATAAAAACTGGATTCAGACACAAATTAAGTCATCATCGCTGATAACCTCTTCAAATGATATTCTCCAGCGTGAATTTTTCCAAAAAACTTATAATTCTATTAATTCATTGTTAAATTTATAAATTTTAACTATCAACTTAAAACTTATACCCTACAATAATACCTATTGTATAGAAACCATCGTTCCATTTTGAAGTATTCTCTCCAATCATATAACCGTTGTCATTTCTATATGGATACCCATCCAAACTTAAATTTAACTCGTCAAGGAGTGCTGATCGGTAGCCAAATTCAATTCCAAGTTCTATTCTTGATAAAATATTAAGCCTGTAACCCAATCCCAATGCCGCCATCGGCACATAAGAGTTATATTTTACATCTTTAACTGGAGTATGTAAATTTACAGAGTAGAGAGTAAAACCAACGCCACTATAAATATAAAGTCCAATCGTCTTTTTATTACAATCGCATATTTTGTTTTTGGTAATAGTAAATGGAAAATATTCCAAAATCACATCTGGCTCAACAATAGTTGTTTTAAAATGTGATATATCTCTTTGACCGTTCAATAAACCGCCAAGTAAATTTACCCTCAATCGTAATGTCTCATTGAAAACATTTTTTACATAACCGATTTGTCCTAACCCATTTACCTGATTTTTCCAATATTTTGAAAATATACCGACTTTTTCAATATCTCCAAAATAGTAGTTTGCCCCAGCAGAAATTATTATACTTTGAGAATATTTCTCCCCAAAAATACCATTCCAAGTTTGTGAAAAAAATTTTTGACAAAAAAAAGAGATGAACACTATAAAAAGAATTTTTTTAGAAATTTGCATAAAACAAAATAACCTAAAATTTATACCCTGCCATAATCCCAACAATGTAAAATCCATTGCTCCATTGAGAATAATTTTTATTAACTATATGACCATTATCATCTTTAAAAGGGTAACCGTCTAAACTTAAATTTAATTTATTAAGCATTGCTATCCGGAAACTAAGTTCAATACCAAGTTCCACCTTTGGCACAACCTCAAATCTGTAACCCAATCCTAATGCCGCCATTGGCGAATACGATTTATATTTAAAATTTTTAATTGAATTATATAAACTTCCTGAGTAAAGAGATAAACCAATGCCACCATAAATATACAATCCAAGATTTTCTTTTGCACAACCGCAATTTTTGTTTTTTGTTATGATAAATGGAAAATATTCCAAAAGTACATCGGGTTCAAGAATTAGATTTTTAAAATGATAATTGTCTCTTTTGCCATTTAATAAACCGCCAAGCAAATTTATTCTCAATCTCAATTTTTCTTCTAAAACATTTCTTACATATCCAATTTGTCCCAAACCATTAACTTGGTCGATCCAATATTTTGAAAATAAACTGCTCTTTTCAATATCGCCAAAGAAGTAATTTGCCCCAACCGAAATTATTATGCTTTGAGCAGGTGGCTCGCCTATTAAGCCATTCCTTGATTGTGAAAAAATGTATTGACAAAATAGAGAAATGATAATTGTAATAACAATTTTATTAAGAATTTTCATACAAAAAATAAAAATTTAATATTTTTACAATCTTAAATTGCAAAGGTAATATTTTTTTTCAATTTGTCTAATAAAAATCTAACACCTTAATTTTGAGAAAATGGCTACCTTACTATCACCGATTTGTTGGTGTTCATTGCACAACAATAAAAAGAACCTGTCACTGCGGGCAAATTTCTCTCATTTGAAGGGGGCATGGGTAGTTATAAAGTACTTAATTTATGCGATTGCGGGTCAAGCCCGCAATGACACATAGCCGTTGGATTGTGCAACAAGCACTATTAATCTTGGCGTATTTATTTTTATAGCCATATTTTTATATTCCATACTCATTTTTATGAAAATATACATTTCTTTAATATTTGAACTAATTGTAAATCGGTATCAAAAAAAGTTTTTTTTTATTTAAGTTTTAAAATTTTTTAACTTTTATTATGCTTAAAATTAATAAGTTAGATGGTTTTTAAGGAACGACTAAATAAATTGTCCATTAACACGAAAAAAATAATTTGTGAAAATTTGTGATTGAAAAGCAAAATGAAAAATTAGTGCACATAAAAAATGGGGGTTTTAAAAAGCCCCCTTTTGTTATTTAATTTCAATTTGCCTCTGCGCTTTTTTGAGTTCCGCCTCTGTTAATTTTGGAACGGTAATATGCAATACTCCGTGTTCCATTTTTGCTTCAATACGCTCTTTATCAACGTTTTCTGGTAAAATCATTGTTTGAGTAAATTTTGAGTAACCAAATTCGCGGCGCAAAAAGCGACTTTCATTTTCTTCTACGGACTTTTCCTCTTTTTCAACACTAACAACAAGATTGTTATCTGCATCAATACGGATTGTAAAATCCTCCTTTGTCATTCCGGGCGCAGCAACTTCTATATCAAAGCCCTTTTGATTTTCCTTTACATTTATTGCGGGCGTTGTTGTGTTAAAGCGCTCCTGCCAGTTGTTTTCAAAAAAATCATTGAACAACGGCAACCAGTTTGGGTTTTTTTTAATGAGTGTCATAATTATTTTCTCCTTTTTTTTAGTTAAAAGTTTTTTTATAATAATTTTTTTTTCAATAATAGGTTATCAAAATCCATTCCAAAGTAAATTTTTTACAGTTTTTTTTATTTTTACTGACAAAATGGCTATTTTTATAAAATGACCATTGACAAAATGTCTGTTTTTTCTTATGTTTGTTTTTTTGTACCTTTGTGGTCGTTTTTTTAATATGATATAATGGAGTTAATAAAAATAATATTAATAGTCCTGATATTGTATGTTAAAACAACAACAAACTAACAAATAACAAAATATGAAAGTATATAAATTTGGCGGTGCATCTGTTAAATCTGCGCAGGGCGTGAAAACACTTTTAGAAATTATCAGTTCTGAAAAATCTAAACTTGTGGTTGTAGTATCTGCAATGGATAAAACAACAAATATGCTCGAAGAGGTTGTAAACAGTTACTTCAACCGCAAACCAGATTTGGCGCAAAATGTGCAGATTGTCAAGGAGTTTCACAAAAATCTTGTAAATGATCTTTATGAAAATTCTGCTGATATTAACTTAAAACTTGATGAAATATTTTCTTCTTTAAAGGAAATTTTATCTCAAAAGCCATCTTTAAGTTATGATTTTGAGTACGATAGGATTGTCTCTTTTGGTGAAATTTTATCATCTTTTATAATTTCTGACTACCTCAATTTGCAGGGGTGTAAAAATCAGTTTATTGACATTCGTACTTGCTTGATTTCAGACATTAACTATCGTGAAAGCAATATTGATTTTGATTTTTCACAGAAATATACTCAAGATACGTTTAATTTTTCTGATACGCAACTCTATATTACTCAGGGTTTTATCGCAGGAACAACAACGAACCAAACCACAACATTGGGGCGTGAGGGTTCGGACTATTCGGCTGCGCTGCTCGCAAGTATGCTTGATGCTGCAAGCGTAACAATTTGGAAAGATGTGCCGGGGGTTATGAACGCTGACCCAAAACGCTATTCTGACGTGCAGATTATTCCGCGTCTGTCGTACAAAGAGGCAATTGAACTATCCTATTGCGGCGCAAGCGTAATACACCCAAAAACCGTTAAGCCACTGAAAAACAAGAAGATACCGCTTTATGTAAAATCATTTATCGAACCGCAAAAAGATGGCTCAGTTATCAACGAATTTAAGGAAAAAGTTGAAATGCCGCCGATTTACATAAACAAAACAAATCAGGTTTTGCTTTCACTAACTCCAAGAGATTTTTCGTTTATTGCAGAAGAGAGGTTAAGTTCAATATTCTCACTATTAGCATATTACAAGGTAAAAGTTAGCATTATTCAGTCCTCTGCAATAAGTTTTTCGCTCTGCATTGACTATAACACAGTAATTTTTCCATCAATGGTAAAAGAGTTGCAAAAAGAGTATGAGGTCAAATATAATACTGACGTTGAGTTAATTACAATACGACATTATTCAGCAGATATTATAGAAAAACTAATAAATAGAAAAGATGTTGTTTTGGAGCAAAGGGAGCGGGTTACAGCAAGGTTTGTTATACAGAATTAATCAAATTTATAAATCTAAAAATCGTAATTTTTTGTACCTTTGCACAAAATTAGTATTTTAAATGAATAATGTTTTACTTACCCGATTAGAAGGACTTAACACAAAGTTTGAGGAGATTTCTACTCTCATTTCCGACCCTTCAATTATCGCTGATACAAAGCGTTTTATAAAATTGAACAAGGAGTACAGCGATTTAGAAAAAATTATCAAAAAACGTAATGAATATGCACTTTTGCTGGATAATCTGCAAGAGGCGAATGCTATGCTCAACACCGAAACAGACCTCGAAATGCGCGAAATGGCGAAAAGCGAAATTGATAACATTGAACCGAAAATTGCGCCGTTGGAGGAAGAAATCAAGTTGTTGCTTGTGCCTGCCGACCCGCAGGACAGCAAAGATGCCATTGTGGAAATTCGCGGCGGAACGGGCGGAGATGAAGCGTCAATTTTTGCAGGCGATTTGTTCCGTATGTACGGAAAATATTGTGAATCAAAGGGTTGGAAGGTTGAGGTTACGAGTTACACCGAAGGAACGGTTGGCGGTTATAAGGAGATTATTTTTACCGTTTCGGGCGAAAATGTTTATGGAATTTTGAAGTACGAATCAGGCGTTCATCGCGTGCAGCGCGTTCCTGCTACCGAAACGCAGGGGCGCGTGCATACTTCAGCGGCAACCGTTGCAGTACTGCCCGAAGCCGAAGAATTTGACATTGAACTCAAAGAAAGTGATATCCGTACCGATATTTTTTGTGCATCAGGACACGGCGGACAGTCGGTTAATACTACATATTCGGCTATTCGGCTTGTACATATTCCAACGGGAATTACAGTACAGTGCCAGGACGAAAAATCACAGTTGAAAAACAAGGCAAAAGCACTTGTGGAACTGCGCACGCGGCTTTATAATATGGAGTATCAAAAGTATCTTGACGACATCGCCTCAAAGCGCAAAACTATGGTTTCTACCGGCGACCGCAGCGCAAAAATCCGCACCTACAACTATCCGCAAGGACGCATCACCGACCACAGAATTAACTACACAATCTACAACCTACCTGCTTTTATGAATGGTGAAATTCAAGATTGCATCGACCATTTAATAATAGCAGAAAATGCAGAACGATTAAAAGGGAGTGATATTTAAACAACATTAATAATTATTTAAACTTTTTTTAATTTTGCATTTAAAAAAATCTTAAATAGTAAATCAAAAATCAAATTATGGTTACAAACGAACAAATAAAAGCAGCAGCAGAAAGAAAGGAGTTGCTAAAAAAATATCTTGATATTGATGCAAAGAAAATTCAGTTGAAAGAGGAGGAAATTATTACGCAAGCACCCGATTTTTGGGAAAATCAAACAAAAGCCGAAGAGCAGATGCGTAAAATAAAATCGTTAAAACTTTGGATTGAACTTTATGAAAATGTTGAAAAACATATTGATGAATTAAATATTTCAATGGAGTTTTTCAAAGAAGATATGATTTCCGAAAAAGAGTTAGATGATGCTTATAATCAGGCAATTATCGTTATTGAAAATCTTGAAATGAAAAATATGCTGCGCAACGAAGAGGACAAATTTGGCGCAGTGCTTAAAATTGTTGCGGGTGCAGGCGGCACAGAGGCGCAGGATTGGGCTTCAATGCTGATGAGAATGTATTTGCGGTGGGTAGAGGCAAACAATTACAAAGCCGAAATTACCAATATTTTAGACGGAGACGAGGCGGGCATAAAAACCGTTACCATTCAGATTGAGGGCGAATATGCCTACGGTTACCTGAAAAGTGAAAACGGCGTTCATCGGCTTGTGCGCGTGTCGCCGTTCAATGCGCAGGGCAAAAGGATGACAAGTTTTACATCGGTTTTTGTGGTGCCGCTGATAGATAATTCTATCGAAGTTGAGATAAATCCTGCAAATCTTTCGTGGGACACGTTTCGTTCGAGCGGTGCAGGCGGGCAAAATGTGAATAAAGTTGAAACTGGAGTGCGTTTGCACTACAAATTCAAAAACCCCGTTACAGAGCAGCAAGACGAAATTGTGATTGAAAATACCGAAAGCCGTTCTCAACTTGGCAACAAAGATAATGCAATGCGGCTATTAAAATCGCAATTATACGAACTTGAACTTGAAAAAAGGCGTGCCGAGACCGCAAAAATTGAAGCAGGCAAAAAGAAAATTGAGTGGGGAAGCCAAATTCGCTCCTATGTATTTGACGACCGCCGCGTAAAAGACCATCGCACAAACTATCAAACCTCTAACGTTCAGGCAGTTATGGACGGCGACTTGGAACAATTTATCAAAGCGTATTTAATGGAATTTGGAGGGAGTTAAGAGTTTTTGAACAGGGCTAACGCATTAAAATAGGATAAGTACCTGATTATCAATTAATTACAAGACACTAAATTAACAAAAAATTAACTTTTTAACTTTGTGATTATCAATGAGTTATGGATTTTAATGCGTTAGCCCTGAGTTTTTGAATTCCATTTAACTTTTATATTAACTTTTTGGTGGTGTTGTAAAAAGTATGCTTTTTAAATAAATCCGTAATTTATATAGAAAAATGCTAAATCAAATGCCTTAAAGTGATTAAAAAGTTTCTTAGAAAAACAGCAAGTTTTTCTAAAAGCACGCCTAATTCGATGCCTTAATCGGCAATTATTTCCTTCAATTCCTTTCGTATTTTCTTTTCCAACAATGTGGTTATCTG
>Ga0209628_10002071_pt1 | contig 13415 bp, 7 predicted proteins | sample TergutCu122P4_FD_187285 | JGI IMG/M metagenome (GOLD analysis project Ga0209628, IMG submission 187285) | Cubitermes ugandensis P4 segment gut microbial communities from Kakamega Forest, Kenya - Cu122 P4 (SPAdes) (version 2) | ecosystem: Host-associated > Arthropoda: Insects > Digestive system >...
TGTGAGTGGGGAGTTTACAGTTTGTGGGGTGGGGTGGGTGCGAGATCTCGTTTTGTGTTTGTAGAAGGGGTGTGGATCGAGTCTGTTTAGGGGGTTTTGTTAAAATATCGTTCATGTTTACTAATAGCTATGTCTATAAGTAGGTTACATTTTGATATGTGCCATCTTATATTGGAAAATTATTTAATATACTTTTCCAATATAAGATGACATATCAAAAATGTAACCTACTTATAGACATAGTTATTAATAGACATGAACGATAATTTAACAACACCCCCTAAACGGACCCGATCCACACCCCTTCCACAAACACAAAACGAGATCTCGCACCCCACCCCACCCCACAAACTGTAAACTCCCCACTCACATGTAGATATATCTTATCGTTAAGTGCTTCATTTACAACCTGAAGATGGCCAACATTGATGGCCGAAACATGTATTTGTACCTTAGTAATAATAAACGTACTATAGGGAATATAGTTGTGTTTATGACGATATACATATGTACCATTAACTTCTTCTTGTTATTCGACAACACAACGGGGATGACACACCTCAACACATGACGAGACTCACAACGCCTTCGCAAATTTCGCTGTGTTACAGCCAACATCAAAGTGAACAACATTAAAAGCACTTCGGTCAAACAGAACTCAATTTAATAAATGGTAAATTGTCTTGTGCATGTTTCGATTCATAAAGAAACATTATCGGTCAATTCATACAATATATTTGAATCACATCTGTTCTTCATATTTTTCCTTACCCTTCAGTGAGTGATGTGTTTTAAATATTTTGTATGAATTGCCTTGTAATATTTCCTTAGAAATCGAAACATGTAGCAGTGTACAGTTAAACTTGTTGAATTGTGTTTGACTAAATTGCTTCATAATCTTTTTAAGTGAGCTCTGTAACAGAGTGGGATGAAATATATAAAGTAAACGGAAGACTGATTGTAGAAAATGATACAAAAATATTTGGTGAATCGATCACACTTCATCTTGTGTAGCTGTTTATTACAAGCTAAGACCTCAATTTACATATGCAGAATATTTTGCGATAGGCAAGTTCTAAAAAAAAAACAGGCAATGAACATAGGAGATACTGAGACACGTTCGCGCAACATTTTTTACCGTGCGAAAAATATAAGTGGGTATATGTAGCACTAATCATCCAATATGCAAAGTGCATGTGCCGAATTTTATTGTCATCTACAAACTATCAGATTATATCTCAAATTTTTTTCAGAATATGCTATTTATTTGCACCCTTTGACATAAAAGGTAAGAGTTTGTGAAAAGATTTATTGAGCATTAAATGTGTACATAAATTTCCTGTACTACGTTCTTCTGAAGTGTTTCTCATTCTGAGTAGTAATCGGCGAAATATTTTAATAAATATGCATAGTTGTATACAAAAATCACAAATTTTTTTAATATTTTAAAGAAACTGAAATTTCTGAAAAAATTTTAGGAAGAAATTCTAATATTAAATTTAATTATTATTCTACTTACGGTAGCAAATTAGTTCCATTAGAAGGGAGAGACATGACAAAGCTAATAGTCCCTTATCGCATTTTCGAAAACGCCTAATTACAAGCCGCGTGTCGCGGTTATACCCTACTGCATCCTGTCAGGCACAAACCTAAATTACTAGTGTAATTTACTGATAGACTGTAATGTATAGGCAGATACAAGTAAATCATTTACCAATTCAAACGATTTCTCTGAAGTGTACAAGCGTACGTGGTATTAATTTAGGGTAATTTAGCATGTTTTTTCTGGAAACCACTGTTTTGTTTTCACATTATGCCTTATTCTGACAGCTTGTCATGCAGCAACAACCGAATAATCGATAGGTTAGACCTGCAGCGGAAATGTTTCTTTCTGAATACTTCCTAATTGGTAACAGAACTGTAGATGTTGTGCAAGAGGAAAGGCTTCGATATTGTTTCTCCTTCAGAAATGAACTGTAACAGAAGAGTAAGTATGCAGCAGCCAGCTTATATTTCTGGGCCAGCTACACGTGCATGTAAAATATGTGTATTTAAGAAGAAAATCCTCGGCGATTTTGGGCTGCTGTTTTGTAAAATTTATGTATTTATTTATATTTAAAATTTGTAACGAAATAATTATTTCACCAATAATCAATAATATGTCTGTAATTATGCGGGTGCAGTAAATTAGTATAAAATGCAATTGTTTGCAAGCTAACTAATATTTGTTTGTATGCTGAGGACTTCAGATTATCAGCACTAGTTTTGTACAAATTTTCGCGGATCAAATTTACACCCTGATGCAAGTATTACAAATAATCACTTATATCTGGAATCCAAATTGCCACAACACTCTTTCTTCACATTTTATAATTAAAATATGTTTTCCATTTTCTCTGTTTAGCTACTTAGGAATATATAATTATGGACACTTGCCCTGTCGGTCATGCAGTTTTTCATCTCTCCTTATCGAATATAATTTTAAATTTCCCTTCATATCTCTGGAGAAAAGAGACTTTCTTATTAAGTATGAAAGAAGTGCTTTGTCTTATGGTTTACATTTCCTGTAAACGTGGTTCAAATTTAAGAATTGTTAGTATAAATAGTTTTTTTTTGCCTCAGGAAACGCCATTTCCTTTTCTTCAGTAAAATCACAGATTATTGCTTTCTGAACTCAAGTTATAAATTTTAATTTCTCGCACATTCGAAACAAAATGAAACATTGTATATTGGGTGAAGACGTTAAATCAATTTATTCAAGGTGATAGACATAATATAAGAGATTACATTCAGCATATCCTCTGTGGTTGAAACTTCATTCATCTTGGACTAATTACACAATTATTGAAACTTTTATATAGTATTGTATAAGCTTGAAAATATAGCGACTTAATTTTCTTTTATCCTGAAACAATCATCAAAGAAGGAACAAAGAAAATATAAAAAAAATATTTTAATTAATCCTATATTCTGGTCCTCTTTGTAAATATTAGGAATTCTGTGACATAAATACTCAATGCCTATGTTACAAATTTAAAAATTTATAGACCCTTCAGTTCCACCTACTCTCTGGTCTACTTTGATTATTTATTAATTGCAAAACACTTAATGATTTGTTCGAACTAGCGTTATTCCTGGATATTTAATACACAAGGAATTAAGTATCACGCGGTTCCAAAATTGTTACTGAAGTCAATTTTCTTTATTTTAGGAGGAAAAATCAATCAATATTTAATTTTACAATCATTTCTCCTGTATTAATTCATTTTAAGACTGCGCAAATTTACGTTTAGCAAATTTTCTTAGTAAATTGATAGACTTCTGGATGATAAGCAAAGGTAATATACCCTATTTTAAATTACAAAAATATCAACAATTATTATTCGTAAAATATCAAATATTAAGGAGAAGAAAGATGAATCGAATGGACTAAAAGAGTTAATGATAATGATAATAAATCGAAATGTGACGAAATAAAATGAGAGTGTATAAAATACATGATCCTAAACCTGACAGAGGTAGGTTGCAAATAAGAAGGAGAGAAGAAGGAAGAGGTTTGTTACAAACTGAAGCTAAATACGGAGAAGAGATCGTGAATAGAAAAAAATCAGAATAAGACACAAAGAGAAGAACAAAGTTTAAATACTGTTAAAGGCCACGAAGGATCAACATTATGCGAATTCAAGAAGTAAAACTTCAGTAAAAGATGTTGAAAAATTATATATATATATATATATATATATATATATTGTGTGTGTATATTTCTTATTGTCTAGAAATGTCCGTCACAAAGAGTTGGTAAATCAGAATGATAGAATATTCCGCCTATTTAAAGAAAAGAAACAGAAGAAAAACATGTTGTTGATCTAAAAGACTGATAACTCAGTTAAAATTAGCAGAGGATTTTGATTTTCTTTGGAAACAAAAACGAAACTTTAATTAACTATAAACATGAAATGAGATTCGAGCAAGAAACAAAGTTGGAATTTTTGCTAGTTTACCAGAACACAATAAATCCAGAATCCCTAAAATGTTCTCCTCTCTTAATATTCCTAACTTAATATCGTTTGCCCCCGCACACACATTATTACGTGAAGAGCGAAATTGCCTACGTGTTATGTTGAAGAATAATTCGGTTTTCAATTTGACTGGGAGAGTTGGACTGGATTGAAACTAGCAAAGGGTGACCGAGAACATTTATTGAAACTAACAGCGAGCAGCAACAACTGGACAAGGAATCATGAAGATGCTCGCTGCTTCACGACAGAGAACTTGAATGCGTCCCAGAAGATATCGTGAAAGAATTACGCACTAAAATTTCGCCTTTCCCTTCTGAATCTTGTAACAACAAGAAAGCACGCAACCTCACAATTCTTTGTCCAGCTGCTGCTGCTCGCTGTTCGTTAAATTCAGGGTCTGCAGACAGGCTGATGACAGCTCAGTCACTCGAAATCACTCAGTCAAACTCAAATCTTTCATTGTCCACTCTATAGGCTCTGACTCAGTTTCCTCAGCTTAATCAAGGAAGTATTGCTTCCGAAATTCCACAAGATGTCACAAGACATGCTCCTGGTCATTGGCGTTCAGCAACTGGAACATATCTTCTGCCTTCACGTGTACGAAGTTAAATTAATCATATAAAATGGTGGGATTGGGGGCAAACGACTTTAAGTGCAGAATAATAAGAGAGGGAAAATCTGGGAATATTGAGTTTATTATGTTCTGCTAAAATAACGTGAAATCCAAAGTTGATTTTTCCTGAAATCTAAAATCAAGTCTGCATTTAAATGGGTTTTCAATTTTGTTTACAAAACAATAGACTGAAAAGAAAAGGAAAAGGAGGGAATTCCCAACTTACAATCACTATTATTGAAAAAAATATTCCATTTTACTTCGGCCTACCGTCAAATACACAGATTTTGGGAAAGTAATAGTATTTAATTCAATACGCGGAGGAATGTAAGTTACTGAGAAAATAAGAATGTGTTGTGTATTTTGCAGAATGAAATAATTTTGGGCATCCTGTTTGTGATACCGTTCTTCAGTGCAATTACGAATGGATCACTGCGGCCATCTACGCCACTTACTTTAGAGGAAACCCACTTGGTGCGCTGTCTGACATACATCAGCCACAGATATTTCGCACCAGGGCGAACTGTCGTAATATCATCGCCTGCCACATATCGAGATGTGCTACAGGAACTGATTGCAGAGATTCATCGAACTGCTAACTGGCCTGTCGTTGTTAGTGTTGATGGTAATATTAACAAACCTGAAAAATCAGACTTCATAGATAGAGATGGCAGTTACATTATATTAATACCAGATGGGAATTTCAAGAGTTTTGAGGCGGAAATTACTGGACTAGCTCGAGACGGAACTAAATGGACAAGGCTCTGGAATTCTGGAGCTCGGTTTGTTGTGGCTGGAGCAAATGATTTCTCAATGTCACAACAAACGGAAATATTTGATTATTTCTCAAAAGTTAGAATATATAACTGCATTATCTTAAGCACACGGCATTATCTTACAGACAAAAAATACAGCAGTCGGATAAACGTTAATGTCGTAGACCCAGGCATGAAATTGGTGGTGTACACTTGGTTCCCATATCAAAGTTCAAACCGTTGTACTGAGGTGAATGATATCACCCTACTGGACAGTTGGGTTATTTCTGCACAAGGGCACTTCACCAACAACACTGACTTGTTCCCACGGAAGATCAGTAACAGCCTCAACGGATGTCCTATGAAAGCAGTTGTAAGAAACTGTGGTTGGAATCTTACTACGAATTATATTCAGAATTCATATTCAAATGGGAGTGTTGTGACGTATGTAAAAGGTTTGGAGATGGATTTACTGAGGTTGGTTTTGAAACAGGTGAATATGACATTTATTCATGTCCCTACTCCAGGAGGTTTTGAATGTGGAATCGAAAAGACACATAATTTAACTAGGGCTATGAATAGAAGGAAAGTTTATATTGCCGTAGGTCATGTTGGAACACATTTCTTGTCTGACCCATTTTTGGACTCCTCCAATTACTACTATTTTATTGGTGTCAGTTGGTATGTACCCTGTTCTTTAAAAAATCCAAGATGGAGCAGTATCTTTAGAATACTCTCTGTGGAACTGTGGTTAGTTCTGCTCCCATCGATTGTAATTGCGGCCATTTTATCTACACTTCTTGGGCGATACAGCTGCACGTCGGAGTGGCAAGGGTACAAGACACTGTCAAGTTCGTTGACCAACGTCTGGGCTGTCATTCTAGGAGTGGCAGTACCAACGATGCCACGCACACCGTCAGTACGTTCACTGTTCCTCGCTTGGGTGTGTTTCTCTGTGGCTTTTAGCACAGTCTTTCAGGCATTTCTCACAACGTTTCTTATTGACTCCGGCTACAAAACACCAATTCAAAACATGGATGAGCTCTTCTCCTCAGGTATGAAACTTTCCTACTCACCAGTATACCGTTCCATTTTCGAGAATGATGACGAAACCGCATTAAAAGTACAAAGAAATCGTGCGAATTGTCCATCATTTAGAGCATGTTTACTTTCAGCAATTTACCATAAGAATGCTTCAATGTTTTTCGCTGATCTTGATGCTGAAGGAAAATATGCTTCAGGTATGATGTTGGACGAGAACTCTGAACCCGCTTTGTGCAGGTTAGAAGACGGGGTAGTTTATAATGACGGACTGAGAATGGCAATGTTGCAAGGAGACCCACTGATGAAGCGAGTTAGTGAAATTATTGATCGTGTAGTTGGAGCAGGTCTGTACAACTACTGGATATCACGGGAAATTAACTCGTATAAATTACTTTCTCGTAAGATAGCTATTAGTCAACCACTTGATGGATATTATAGTTTCAGCCTCTATCACGTGCAACCTGCCTTCTATCTCCTTTTAATGGGCTGGTGTTTAAGTGTCCTCTGCTTTATGTTCGAGTTGTTGTACTATCGCGTATTAAGCATAAGAGCCTGAAGTTAATAAAGGGTGGAATGCTATATTATTTTAAATTATAGCGTGGACTACAAAGAATTACGTAACTCAGAACTCACTAAACATTTCACTTGCCAGCAAGGAAACTACACATTCCTATAAATGGAAGGAATGAAATCCTAGGCAAACCCTTTCTATCTCATTAGGTATCTCAAACATAAGTTGAAGAATTTTAGTCCCTTATCAAAAGGCATTTTACTCGTAGTAGCTGTATTATTAACACTGACCGAGTTTGCATATGGGACATAAAGCTAACAAGATAGTAAAGAGTAAACTGAAATGGTACCAATTTCACTCGCTCGGTATTAGACGCCAAAGATTTTATTTCTTTTTATAATTACACAAAACGAGTATGAAGATAAATAGTAAACTTCCTGCTGGGTAGCTTATAAAACAGCCCCTATGATCAACGTCTGTATGAGTTGAAGGGTTTTCCTGATTGAATTATCACATCGTTAAGTCTGTTTCTACTCTGGAATTTACCAAAGAATTTCCCTTTTACATGACTGGTATTGATATTCAGTTAACATATTGATTTTTGTTTTCTTTCTCTTACTGAAGCTCTCATACACATCACACAGATTTATGCACTCGGTGAACACTCTTTACGTGAATTAGAGATGTGCGTAATTTTATGTTACGAAAAAGAGTGCACAACCTTCCCTAATATAACTTTTATTGTTTGGATTTGTGTAATATTTGCCTTTATTGCCCTGTAGTGTAAATAAGGATGCTCTTAGTGCAAATATCATAGTTTGTCAAATGTTATGGTGGTTCATAAATAATAATTTGCAGTAATCTTTAGGAAACAAGTCGTGTCCCATTTTCAGGTGTATTTCATAGACTGCCTGAGAAAAGTAGTGTATGTTTGTTGTCACTGTAGCTGTTGTACAGTTCTTAATTCCATTGTTACCTTTGCACCGATGAGCACTGTGTTTCTTGAAACAGCTATCCCGAGCTTTACGTTTGAGTTTCTGTTCTGTGACAGAGAAACGATTGTATGAATTTAATACTAAACTGAAAACAGTTGATATTTATGGGATGATAAGGCAAATCTGATGGAACGACATATTTCGAATTAATTATGATTTTTTCATCCTCTTTACAACATTATAAGAACATCTGAAAATATATATTTACTTAAGAAGTCGTTCCAATTTTATTTGATTTTTAATATAAAATACATTTTTTAAAAGCATATTTCATATTGCATTAATATTATATTATTACATTATATATTATTTATTTTACTAAAACTATGAAGACTGACACAAATTTCATTCATGCATATATTTTTTAAATTTTGTTAATGACATGTACCACACAATAAAATATGCTCTGATTTTCCTTAAAAGTTTCACTGTTTTACACTAAATAAATTTTATTTCACAACAAAACCGAGCGGTTTGTGACTTTCTGATTCATTTCCAATGTTCTGTTTTCGAAATTAAAAACCAAGAATTTTCCTCGCCTCTGAAATTAAAGGCTTCATTGCCATCCGTAGCGCTGGTCTGCCCTACCTACAAATGTGAGCTACGTCATATCCCACATGACTGTAATTACATAACATTCACCAAAGTGAATATATGAAATCTCACAAATTAACATGTCTGCTGCCCGCACTCCACCAGTGCCCACAATACCGCTACGCAAGTTGCTGAACAGAAGGGAATGGACGTGTAGCAGCACATAGGGCCAGCTACGGCATATGGTGATATTTGTGATTAATTTCAGAACAAATTATATACTATAAAATGTCTTTTCAATAGTATGAGTATCTAGACCTTTCTTATATATATATATATATATATATATATATATATATATATATATATATTTAAAAGCATGCTTCACATAACAGGGCCTACTCATTTTCTTACAACAGGAGATGAGACTATTAAAGTTTATGTTACATTTTGAAAAAAGTTTGAATTTCATGACACGTAAATATGTGTTTTATAAGATGGAACGTATAATTAAAAATTTAAAGAAAATGAAAAAATTAGTTCAATAATTTAAAAATATACTCTTATTTTTAAATTAGCTATGTATGTGTAGTGATTTCTAAAATTGTACATAAAATTTAATCCAATTTTTCTGTTTTATCATACCGCTTTGAAGCTAAACTCATGCATATGAAGACTTACTGTTGAGTTTCAACATTTTTCCATTAGACACACACACCATTACACACACAAAGTTTGACACACTCTTAGAAATATAAAATTAGGCATACAAAATTAGAGAAATACAATTAGAAAAAACAATTAGACACACATTTAAACACACCAATTATACACACAATTAGACACAAACAATTTGACAGTAATAATTAGACCCATATTTAAACAAACACAATTATAGAAATATATAATTAGACACAAAAATTTGTACATACACAATTAGAAACATAAATAAGTAACACAATATGACACATAATATTTGACACACACATTTATACACACACTAATGGAAACATGAATTTAGACGCACAAAATTATACACTAAGTTAGATAAAAACAAACACGTAGACACACAAAATTGAAAACAAAACAATAATACACACTTATTTGCACATAAACACAGACACACACACACACATTTACACATAATCAATTAAACACACACAATAAGAAGAACACGTTGCTTGTAAAGTGACAAACACACTGTTCTCTTTGTCACAAGAGCCCTAACTTTACTCTTGATATTACTTTTAGGTATTTGACATTGTAACACATTCTTTTGTACATGGGCCTAAGGATGTTAGGCAGGAAGAAATACACACAGCAGAACCACTAGTGCCTGAGCCAAGTGCCTTTGAGGTTCAGTTGGCTATTGAAAAGCTAAAAAGCCATAAATCACAAGGTATTGATCAAATTCCAGCTGAACTGATTAATGCAGGGGTTAGGACAATTCGTTCTGCGATCCATAAACTTATCATTTGTATTTGGAATAAAGAGGAATTGCCTGAAGAGTGGAAGGATTCGATAATAGTACCTATCCATAAGAAGGGGGATAAAACAGATTGTAATAACTATAGGGGCATATCGCTACTGCCAAATACGTACAACATTTTGTCCAACATTCTGCTCTCAAGTTTAATTCCATATGCAGAGAAAATTATTGGGGATCATCAATGTGGATTCCGACGCAACAGGTCGACTACTGATCATATATTCTGCATTCGGCAAATACTTGAGAAAAAATGGGAATTCAAAGAACCAGTGCACCATCTCTTTATAGACTTCAAGAAAGCTTATGATTCTGTTAGGAGGAAGGTCTTATATAATATTCTCACTGAGTTTGGGATCCCAAACAAAATGGTAAGGTTAATAAAATTTTGTCTGACTGAAACGTATAGTAGAGTCCGGGTAGGCAAGAATTTGTCTGACATGTTTCCTATTAGGAATGGTTTAAAACAGGGAGATGCTCTATCGCCATTGCTTTTCAACTTTGCTTTGGAGTATGCCATTAGGAAGGTTCAGGTGAACCAGGATGGCTTGAAATTAAATGGTACACACCAGTTTCTAGCTTATGCCGAAGATGTTAATATATTGGGGGGAAGCGTACATACGGTAAAAGAAAGTGCAGAAGCTTTAGTAGTTTTACTAAGGAGTTTGGACAGGTTGTCTCGAAACGTCGGTAAGAAATTTCCACTAGGCTCTACGTAATAACATAGAAGAGCGCTGTTATCATCGACAAAATTACGGAGCATAATTTAATTAAAATGAATTAAAAATGACGACATACTAAGTATGTGTATCAGGGTTGAGCCACAGTGAGCATTTCTAAGTTTACGTCACAACTACATCAATAATTTGCTGATTGTCTTGGAAAGCGAAGAAGATCACTTGCCTACGTAGCTCAGGAACTACGTTAAACACACACAGTGTTAGTTCTGATTTACCTGTATATAGTGAATTATTCCATAAATTTTTTAGCTTGAACACCATTTAATGCTTTCAAATATTATTTTCTTATATCAACATCTCTACTTAATCTACTCGTACAGTACGTCACATATATCCTGTGGCAGACAAATTTTCTCTGAAAATTTCTAAAGTAAGGATTTTTCAGACACGTTTGGCACCAAACAGAGCAGTTTTCGCCATATCTGCATGGTGTTTTCATATAATATTGCATGGTATCTTTTTGTCTTGGTCCAGAAAAAATGACGTTTGGAAACTTTTGTTTCGATGGATCCCTGAATGTGTTCGTTACGCTATCAATAATGACGTCAGAATCACAAGAGATCGGAGAGTTTCAGTGACTTTGTTCACGTGATCTGACTGCTGGATATACCAGTATCTGCGCTGGGGACGAAGTTTTGCAAAGTAGAACTTTCTCATTAGCAAGAAAAACAATTTTTTATGACATACTCTCGAAATTGGTCATCGTCAGGCCATAACATTTACATTTATGAATATTATTAAATTTATTGCCCTGACGATAACCATCCTGTTGTTTAAACATGCAGCCCAGTAACTCCTCTCAAATCTTATAAATACTTATTCTGGTTGTGAATATTACCTTGTGATATATACAAAGAAATTGGCATGAGACGGAGTTTTTCAGAATATTAGGTTAGGTTTCGTAACTAATATTTATAGCAAAATTTGTGTTGAGGACGAGAATATGCGAAGTAGAAATTTCTAATTAACAAGACAAATAATTAGGTCTGTTATAATTAAAATGTTTTAAGTACAAATTTGTCATCGTCAAACCAATATATTTCAAATTTTAAATATTATGAAATTTATTGTCCTGACAATAAACACCAAACTGTTTAAACAAGTAGCCTTGAAACTGTACACAAACTTAATAAATACTTGTGTTGGTGGTGAATGATACCTTTGGATATATATACATTGAAAACTGCATGTCCAAAGTTAAAACTGGGAAAACTTCCTCGGAAGTATTTTCCTAAATTTTCTGTAAGAATGAATCTACTAACCTGTATGTTGCTCTCATTATATATGACAGAAGTTCAACACTTTCAGTACCTGCTTTCTGCATTTTCCATTCAATAATTTACCTTCACAATAATCCCTACGTTAATCCTGACAAACCTTTACCCATAAGTTGCAATCAAACTTATACAGTCCCCATTATATCTCATGAAATTAATGGTCAATGATTTGGAATTATAAGTTCTCTTCTCGCTATTAACGTTATTGCTTTTTGGGCTTGGCACCATATAATTTGGTACATTACATGATATTTGCTTAGGAATATGTTACTTTGAGATGCATGTAATTCTGAAATGTATTTTAATTTATGTGCCTTTCCAATGTGGTTTAAAAATGAGCTCTTCTGCTTCAGGAGAAGTTGGGTGACAGAGAAAACTTGAAAAATATAAGCATGGTAGATAATTTGCTTGAAATATGAAGGATTATAAAGTGGCATATCTAATTGGCGCTTATCCATTGCATTCATCCTGATTAATTGTAAATTTTTTTATTCATTTTCAAGTTATTTCCAAAGCTGATCATTGTTAAAAATGTAAATTTTCGTTAAGAAAATAAAGCCTACTTTCCTGTAGGGGAACTTCGAAATGAATTACTACTTTTGCTACATTCATAGTTTGGAAACCTTCTTTGAACAGAAAATTGTGCCTTATTTTAAGTCCGAAACCCCTTCGAAAATATATTTTATTTATTATGGAGGGGAAAGACTCAAAATTCGATGCGTTCATTGGGTCTTTCCTGCTGCTTATATAAACATAAATCTAAACACTGTAGAAAAAACAATAAAAATTCACTCGAGAAAAACTTACATTCTCAATAAAAGCATTAAATCTAGAATGTAATCTGTTCCCTAAAAGAATTTTATTCTCAATCAGAAGTGTCTGATTGGGAATGTAAGGTGTTTTCGCCTGAAAGTTTGATATCGATGGAGCTACAATATATCGGTATGTGTTTTTGTAGTTAGTTGCACAAAATGACCGCAAGAAAGTACCAAATTTTAAGAAATTGGATTCCTTACTCTCTGGCAGTTTTCATTTTAAATATTAAGAAATATTTACTAAATTTTGTTCTATATGCATTCATTAAAATAAATAAATGAAGTACACTGTGAGATACATTCATACAGAGCATTAAAAATATGAAAATATGAATTAATTCCTGAAGACCATTCCTTTTGTTAGAAGTAAAATATTAATGTATACCAGGTACATTTACGATTAATTCCATTTGCTTTACTCGAGGTATGTTGTGATATTTTCAGTGTTTATGCTACAAATTATACGTATCTTTGTTTTTAATAAAGAACGCAGTAGTATATTTTTTTTTTTTGTAAATAAAATTTAATATTACCAAAAGCTACGAACTCGAAATCTGAGGTACACAAATAATGTGCTATCTAAACTCTACAAATTTTTGCATTATTCTTTAGAATCCATTAAGAGT
>Ga0209628_10002072_pt1 | contig 13414 bp, 11 predicted proteins | sample TergutCu122P4_FD_187285 | JGI IMG/M metagenome (GOLD analysis project Ga0209628, IMG submission 187285) | Cubitermes ugandensis P4 segment gut microbial communities from Kakamega Forest, Kenya - Cu122 P4 (SPAdes) (version 2) | ecosystem: Host-associated > Arthropoda: Insects > Digestive system...
GGGCTCATCGGTCGAGGGGCAGTTGCTCGCCATTCAGGGCGGCATCAGCATCGACCTGTCGCGGATGCAGCGCGTGCTTGCGGTCAACGCCGACGACCTGACCGTGACGGTGCAAGCCGGCGTCACACGCAAGCAGCTCAATCTCGAAATCAAGGACACGGGGCTGTTTTTCCCGATCGATCCGGGCGCCGATGCCTCGCTCGGCGGCATGGCGGCCACGCGTGCAAGCGGCACGAACGCGGTGCGCTACGGCACGATGCGCGAGAACGTGCTTGCGCTCGAAGTCGTCACCGCCAGCGGCGAAGTGATCCGCACCGGCACGCGCGCGAAGAAGTCGTCGGCCGGTTACGACCTCACGCGGCTGTTCGTCGGCAGCGAAGGCACGCTCGGCATCATCACCGAAGTGACGCTGCGCATCCATCCCCTGCCCGAGGCGGTTTCCGCGGCGGTGTGTTCTTTTCCGAGCATCGAGGCCGCGGTGCGCACCACGATCGAGACGATCCAGATCGGCGTACCGGTCGCGCGCGTGGAATTGATCGACGCCAACACGGTGCGCATGGTCAACGCGCATTCGAAGCTGAATCTGCGCGAAGAACCGATGCTGCTGATGGAATTCCACGGCTCGCCGGCCAGCGTGCGCGAGCAGGCCGAAACGGTGCAAGAGATCGCCAGCCGCCACGGCGGCAACGCCTTCGAGTGGGCCCATACGCCCGAGGAGCGCACGCGGCTGTGGACCGCACGGCACAACGCTCTTTTCGCCGGGGTGCAATCACGCCCCGGTTGCCGCGTGCTTTCGACCGACACCTGCGTGCCGATCTCACGCCTGGCCGATTGCCTGCTCGACTCCGTGGCCGAAGCCAACGCGAGCGGCATCCCCTATTTTCTGGTCGGCCACGTCGGCGACGGCAACTTCCACTTCGGCTACCTGCTCGACCCGGACAAGCCCGAGGAACGCGCCAGCGCCGAGCAGCTCAACCACGCCCTGGTCATGCGCGCGCTCGCACTGGGCGGCACCTGCACCGGCGAGCACGGGGTGGGCCTGCACAAAATGGACTTCCTGATCAAGGAAACGGGCGCCGGCGCCGTGGAAATGATGCGCACCATCAAACACGCGCTGGACCCGAAAAACATCCTCAATCCAGGGAAAGTTTTCAGCTTTTAAGCCTTGCCCCCCTCCCCGCAGGCGCATCAAGCGCTGCGGCGGATGCGCTCGATCAGTCCGTTCAACTCCTCCAGCGACCCGAAGTGCACCGCGAGTTCGCCGCTTTGCTCGATGCGGCCATTGCGCTTGCGGCGCTTCCTGATGCGCACCTCGACCGCCGCCATCAGCATGTCGGCCAGCTCTTCTTCAACACGCAGCACGTCGCGTGATTTTTCCGCCGGCTTGGGGCGCGGTGAGGCGCTCAGACTGAATTCAGCCGAGAGTTTTTTGACGAGCGTTTCGGTCTCGCGCACGGAAAGCTTCTTGCCGACAATCTGATTGGCCGCCGTGATTTGCGTGGCTTTGTCCAGCGCCAGCAGCGCGCGCGCGTGGCCCATGTCGATGTCGCCTGCCATCAGCATCGCCTGCGCCGGCTCAGCCAGATTCAGCAGACGCAGCAGATTGCTGGCCGCACTGCGCGAGCGCCCGACCGCCTGGGCGGCCGTCTCATGCGTCAGCCCGAATTCGCTGACTAGCCGCTGCAATCCCTGCGCCTCTTCCAGCGGATTGAGGTTTTCACGCTGGATGTTTTCGATCAGCGACATGGCCGCCGCCGCCTCGTCAGGCACGTTGCGCACCAGGATCGGCACGCTGTCGAGCCCGGCCAGCTTGGCGGCGCGGAAACGCCGCTCGCCAGCGATGATTTCGTATTCGGCGTTGCGCGCCTTGGCTGCGGCGTCGTCGAGCCGCCGCACCAGAATCGGCTGCATGATGCCCTGGGCCTTGATGCTTTCGGCCAACTCGTAGAGCGCGCCCTCATCCATCCGGGTTCGCGGCTGGTAGGCGCCGGGCACCATCTGGTCGAGCCCGAGCGTGGTCGGTGTCTGTGTGGCGCTGTCGGTGTCGATATCGATGCGGGCCGGCCCCAGCAAGGCTTCGAGTCCTCGGCCGAGTCCCTTGGGTTTCTTGGTTGCCATCGCTTCCGCCTTTTGAGTGGTATTTGCCTGTGCCTATCGGTGAGAGTGAATCACGATAGCGTCGATTAATCAGAATTTCCGTGCGATAGGTGAAATGGATTTTCTGAACAGTCGCCCTCCCCGAGCGGAATTATTCCGCCTGGGATTCTTCCTTCAAAGCCGATTCCGCCGTTTCCGTCGATTCCGCCGTCGCCGCGTCGGATTCCGTCACCGCCTCGCCGGTATCCGCCGCTGGCGCGGCGGCCGCGCCAGCCGGCGACACGGGCCGGGCCGGCGGCATTTTTTCGAGGATTTCCTGTGCAAAGGCGACGAAAGCCTGGCTACCCTTCGCGCCGGGATCGAACACCACCCCCGGCAGACCGTAGCTCGGCGCCTCGGCCAGCCGGACGTTGCGCGGGATCATGGTGTCGAAAACCTTGTTGCCGAAGTGCCCCTTGAGCTGATCGCTGACCTGCTGCTGCAAGGTGATGCGCGGATCGAACATGACGCGCAGCAAGCCAATGATCTGCAGATTCTTGTTGTGGTTGGCGTGCACCTGCTTGATGGTGTTGACGAGGTCCGTGAGCCCTTCGAGCGCAAAATATTCGCACTGCATGGGCACGATCACACCGTGCGTGGCGCACAGGCCATTGAGGGTGAGCAGACTCAACGCGGGTGGACAGTCGATCAGAATGTAGTCGTACTCGGCGCCCACTCCCGCGAGCGCGGTGCGCAGGCGCTTTTCGCGCCGGTCGAGCCCAACCATTTCAACTTCAGCGCCAGCCAGTTCGCGATTGGCGCCGAGCACGTCGTAGCCGCAGTCATTGCCTGCGGGCAGGCGAGCCTCGGCGACCGAGGCCGATTCGAGCAGCACGTCGTAAACCGATATTTCCAGCTTGCGCTTGTCGATGCCGGAACCCATGGTCGCGTTCCCCTGCGGATCAAGATCGACCAGCAGCACTTTCTGGTTGATGCGGGCCAAGCTGGCGGCAAGGTTGACGGCGGTGGTCGTCTTGCCGACTCCACCCTTCTGATTTGCGATGCAAAAAATCTTGGCCATGCCGGATCTCTCATGCGTACGGGCCGGCTCGATGCCGGGGCTGATTAGAAATACACCCGCCAAACCCTCGTCACTTGGCGAGCGTGCGGATTTACGAGCGGGTTATTTAGAAGTCCCTTATAGCGCACTTTTCCGCGCCCAGACTAGACAGCGGTCAGCCTCTTTCAGCCCAGGCACCATCAGTTGTTCCACGTGAAACACTTTTAGGTCTTCAGGAATTCGGGATAGCTCTTCTTCCGGGCGCTTACCCTTCATCGCGAGCCAAACACCGTCTGGCGCGAGCAGGTGGCTTGACCCCACGAAGAAATCGGCCAACGAAGCAAAGGCACGCGAGCAGATCAATTCATACTGCCCTTTGAAGGCCTCGACCCGGGCATGGATGCCGCGCAGATTTGGAAGACCCAACTCCACCGCAACCTGCTGGACGAAAGCCATTTTCTTGGCGACCGCATCGAGACAATCGACCATCAGATCAGGGCGCATAACCGCGATGATAACGCCCGGCAATCCAGCCCCGGAGCCCACGTCAAGCAAGCGCCCCGCTCCGGGCCAAACGCGGGTTAACGGCGCAACGATGGCCAAACTGTCGAGCAGATGGTGAGTTAGCACTTGCTCCGGATCACGCAGCGCCGTCAGGTTGTACACCCGGCTCCATTTGAGGATCAGCGCGCCATAGGCCAAGAGCTTTTGGCACTGCTCATCGGTCAAGGTCAGCCCCAGTACTTGGGCGCCTTGGCGCAGGGCGGCCTCTTGCAATGGACTCGATGGACTCGACGGGCTCGATGGATTCGGCGGACTCGACAGGCTCATTCTGAAACCTCGTCCGATGGCGCCATGAATGCACGATAGCCGCCCTTGCGCAAGTGAATCAAAAGCAGCGAAATCGCAGCCGGCGTCACCCCCGAGATGCGCGAGGCTTGGCCCAGTGTTTCCGGCCGGTGCTTTGCGAGCTTCTGGCGCACCTCGATGCTCAGCGCCCTCACCTGGCTGTAGTCCAACTCCGGCGGCAGCCTGAGATTTTCGAACGCCGCAGCACGCTCGACCTCATCGTGCTGGCGGCGGATATAGCCCGAATACTTGGCGGCAATTTCGATCTGCTCGATTTCATCCGCAGCCAGATTGACCTCACCGGGCGGCGCATACTTGCCGCCTTCGATTGACATCAGGGCCTCGTAGCGCACATCGGGGCGACGCAACAGATCGGCCAAGCTGTATTCGCGCTCGATCGGCTTGCCAAGCACCCGCTGCGATTCTTCGGGCGACAGGTTGCGCGGGTTGATCCAGATCGATTGAAGCCGTTGTGTTTCACGTGAAACAGCGTCGCGCTTGCGGCAAAAAACATCCCATCGCGCATCGTCCACCAACCCGAGCCGGCGCCCGGCTTCGGTCAGGCGCATGTCGGCGTTGTCTTCTCGCAGTTGCAGCCGGAACTCGGCCCGGCTGGTAAACATCCGATACGGTTCGGTAACGCCCTTGGTAATCAGGTCATCGACCAATACGCCCAGGTAGGCTTCGTCGCGCCGCAGCGTCCAGGCGGCCTCGCCCTTGACCTTGAGCGCGGCATTGACGCCTGCATACAGCCCCTGCGCTGCGGCTTCCTCGTAACCCGTGGTGCCGTTGATCTGGCCCGCGAAAAAAAGCCCTTCGATGGTGCGCGTCTCGAAGCTGCTCTTGAGCGCGCGCGGATCGAAATAATCGTATTCGATCGCATAGCCGGGCCGCAGGATGTGCGCGTTCTCCAGCCCTTTCATCGAGCGCACCAGCGCGTACTGAATGTCGAACGGAAGGCTGGTCGAAATGCCGTTCGGGTAAAACTCGTGGGTCGTCAATCCCTCGGGTTCCAGGAAAATCTGGTGGCTGTCCTTGTCGGCGAAACGGTTGATCTTGTCCTCGACGCTCGGGCAATAACGCGGCCCCACTCCATCGATGCGGCCCGTGAACATCGGGCTGCGATCAAAGCCCGAACGGATGATCTCGTGCGTGCGGGCGTTGGTATTAGTAATCCAGCACGGCATCTGGCGCGGATGCATCCCGGCATCGCCCATGAAGCTGAATACCGGCATCACCGGATTCACCCCGCCAGGCATCCCGTCGCCGGGCTGCTCGGCGCATTTCGAAAAATCGATCGTGCGGCCATCAAGCCGCGGCGGCGTGCCGGTCTTCAGCCGCCCCTGCGGCATCTTCAGCTCCTTGAGCCGCTCCCCCAGCCGGATCGCCGGCGGATCGCCCGCGCGCCCTGCCGGATAGCTGTCAAGCCCGACGTGGATGCGCCCATCAAGAAAAGTGCCCACCGTCAACACCACCGCGCGCGCACGGAAGACGACGCCAATCTGCGTCACCACGCCGCTCACACGATCGCCCTCGACCAGCAGATCGTCCACCGCCTGCTGGAACAACTGGAGATTCGGCTGGTTTTCGAGCCGACGCCGGATTGCGGCCTTGTAAAGCACCCGGTCGGCCTGGGCGCGCGTGGCACGCACCGCCGGCCCCTTGCTCGAATTCAGAACGCGAAACTGGATGCCGGCCTCGTCGGTGGCGATCGCCATCGCACCGCCGAGGGCATCGACCTCCTTGACCAGATGCCCCTTTCCGATCCCACCGATCGACGGATTGCAACTCATCTGCCCCAGTGTCTCGATGTTGTGAGTCAGAAGCAGCGTGCGCACACCCATGCGCGCGGCTGCCAGCGCGGCTTCGGTGCCGGCATGCCCGCCGCCGATCACGATCACGTCAAATTCTTCGGGGTACCGCATTGGGAACGCAGACCAGACGCCAGGGCCGGTCCGCACAGCAAGAAAAGGTATCGATTTTAGAACCTATTCAGGGTCTATCCGGAACCACGCAAGCGTATTTTCAGGGCAGGACTTGGAGATTGAACGCCCGTGAGGTCGAACCCAGGTACGGACAGGCTCTTACCAAATAAAACAAAACCCCGCCTGCTTTTTGTTTATAACGAAAACACTTGTTTCATGGGGTGTGATGGAAGCTACCGCATACCGGGTCCATGCCATCTCGATTACGGCGCGTAAACCCTCCACTGCGAAATAGCGGCGATCAATACAATTCTTTTTCCACCCACTTTAACAAAGGAAACCCCGACATGAAGCTGTACTACTCACCCGGCGCCTGTTCCCTGGCCCCTCACATTGCCCTGGCCGAGGCCGGCTTGGCCTTCGACATCGTGCGCGTTGACATTCGAAGCCACAAACTACAGGACGGCAGCGACTACCTTGCCATCAACCCCCTGGGTTACGTGCCGCTCCTCGAACTTGATGACGGCAGCCACCTGAGCGAATGCGCGGTGATCATGCAATACATCGCCGACCAAGCGCCGAACAGCCATCTCGCACCAGCCAACGGCACCTTGCCGCGCTATCGCCTGCAAGAATGGCTCAACATCATCAGCACTGAACTGCACAAGGGCTTCTCGCCCCTGTTCTCCCCCGGCATGCCCGAGGAAGCCAAATCCATCGCCCGGCAGCGCCTGAACAGCCGGCTGGCATGGATTGACGGCCAGCTCAACGGCAAGCCATTCCTGACCGGCGAACACTTCAGCATTGCTGACAGCTATCTGTTTACCGTAACCAATTGGGCCCAGCACACCGCTATCGACCTTTCGCCGTACCCCGCCATCTGTGCGCTGCGCGACCGCATCGCGGCACGCCCCGCAGTGCAGCGGGCGATGAAGGCTGAAGGCATTCTTAAATAATGCGAATGAGCTTCCCATTTAGGTTCACCAAAATGGGAAGCCCCACTATTTCAAACGAAAATTGGCGGCAGCTATAAATCAGGCAGCGCCACTCCTTTCAAAATTGTTCGTCCATATGCAGTTTGATCAGCTAACTCATTTCGCTCAAGCACAAGGAGATTTATATGCCGCGCATCAATACGCCCAAAAGCAACCATAAAGGTCCAGCTCCGCTCCCAGGAGGACATCAGTATTTACCCTATACAGATTGGTCATACCTTCACACCTTAAAGAGAGCGATACATATCATCGATACACGCATTCGTGATAATGCAGGATGCAATGCGTCATTTAAGGCATTACCTGGAGGGCGAACGTTTGCACAGATTTGGACAGATAAATCAGTTTGGATTAATTTCGACCCCTCAAAACAAGATGGCGATTACGGAGCGACCAGGGGAAGTGATACTACAATCACAGCATTCTCGCTGATGAGAGGCCATTGGACAGTAGCGGCCACCCTAATTCATGAACTCGCTCATGTGAATGGAGCACCCGGGAATACTCACCAAGCCGAGGCGACTCTGAAGAGTTGCCTGCTCCCAGGGCTGGAGGACCCAACCATTATTGGAAAACTGCTACTTTCTCCGAACACAAGGAGATTAGCATGAATAAACTACTAATGGTATTGCTCTTACTCGCACCTTTTGAAGTTTTGGCGTGTCGCTGCAGGGAGCCAACCTTGCATGCTGCGTATGCAAGAGCCGATGCAGTGGCGGTGGTTCAAATCAAGGAGATTGCTGCTCTTCCCGACGGAGCTGCACATGTAACTGGAGAAGTGCTCCAGTCTTGGAAGGCTGATGTCCCTCGCTCACTAAATGTATTTACCGGGGATAACTGCATATATACGATGGAAGGGAAAGAAATATATCTTTTATATCTGACCAATGGAAAAGGGGGCGATTTTGGAACCTATCGTTGCCATGGAAATCGGCGCAAGGAGGAAGCAGCAGATAGTCTGCGTTGGCTGATGCGCCACGGCAAGCGCTCTGAGGTAATACCCACGCAACCTGATCAGTAAATTCCTTTGATAGTGCAGATCTACCGTCGATTTTGTGGCTGTACATCCAGTTGGCCAGGACCACGCGCCTAACCTTGCTACATTTGTACGATGGCCGTTCATGTTACTACCATTGCTATTTCAATGAACGGGAAGCATTGCACAAAATTATCAAAGCTCATTTGTAGAACCTGCCGTGAGACACCTGCATTTCGCTGCCCTGTTTCTGTATTCGACCATGGCACATGCAGGAATGATCAGCGAAACAGCGCCACCAACTTCAAAAATCGCATGCTTGCATTTGCAGTATGGATAATTACCTCGATACCGATCGTACATTTATTGGTTACGGACCCCGATATATTCCCAGCTCCACAATCGTCGCACTGGAAGTGAGCAGATTCGTACTCCCAGTTTAGTGACGCAGAAGCGGTAGCTGACCTTGAGTTTATTTTGACGTTCTCAATCTCTGCGATGAACTCACTCAGAACCCCCTGGCTCCGACCCTTGTTCGTCGTTGTCATGCTGTGCCTCTATTCTGCCGCGCATGCTCGTTGTGTCTTACCCGTATCCGACGGCGGTGGGCCACGACCTTCTCCCGCGAATGTGGAAGGCGACATCGTTTCCATTCAACAAGACATCGTTGGTATCCGCCCGTACCATTTAAAACGACAAATAACTGTCCGCGTTCCACAAGACAAACCAATCTATACCGCGTTCGGCGGTGATGGCACTCCTAGCGAGTTGCAGGTGGGTCAAAAAACACGAGTTTGGTTTGTCGGTTGCGCGCGTGGCAGTACATCTGTTCCGGAGGCCGCTTACTTCGAAATCTTCTCAAAAGATCCGAACGACCGACCATAAAGCACTCAAGCTTGCAGTCAAAACACGAGATTACCTTCGTTGTCATGTTTCTGGTTATCCCGCTGTACACAACATGAGTAGATTGCATATGAAATATCTTTTTCTTCTCTCCTTGTTATTCGCTTTATCAATTTCTCACTCCGCATTGGCGGATGAGATTTACGATAAATGCATGGAAAACTCTGATGGCAAAAACTCCTCTTGGGACGCCTGCGGTTATGAGTGGGAGGAGCGCGCTGATGAGATGCTGAATGAAGCCTGGCAAGCGCTTTACCAAACCACCAGTGGTCAAACAAAAATCGATCTTCTGGCTGAGCAGCGCGCATGGAACGACTATAAGGAAGAATCCTGTAATTTCTTACGCAACGGCGAATGGGGACGAGAAGGAACGGTACTTCACTACCACATTTGCCGCGCCAAAGCGATCGAATCTCGCGCCGAGGAATTACAACGGTATGAAGCGCAGCTGAGGGAGCAATAGTGCTCCATTTGGATACACTCTAAAAGACGCTGGCCAACTGTGATCCCGCATGAAGACGCAAATATGGATGTACCTGTTATCGGCGCCCCATCACTGCCGGCAGAGTTGTGAGCCTGCCCTTAAAAACTCCATTTTTACTGCCTTCTAAACTCAAACGTTGAGCACCACGCTCATAGGAGGATATTCATGAAAGATCTCATCGAAAAAATCCTGGCGTACTTACCGCGATATTTGAAGGATTTTGGCTCGGTCGTCGCGGGGCCAAAGCGTTTCATGGCCGAGAAGAATACACAGACGGATACAACCTATACGGAGGCGCTCATTTTTCTCGGTGTTTCACTGGTTCTGACTGTCATCATGACTGCTCCGTTTCTTCCGCCTGGTAAAGACCTGTGGAGTTATCTGGCCGGCATGGCAGTGACGTCGACTCTCGGCGTTTCGCTTTCAGCCCTTAACCTGCGTTTCGCATGGCGCATCGTTGGAGGGAAAGCGCCAATTCGCAGTTTTTTCGTCATCTATTCATACTTCTACAGTGTGATTCTTATTGGGGCCATAGTCGCCATCTTGATTGGCGTAGGTATTTTCAAGACCCTCGACCCCGATCTTTACACCAAAATAGTAAGCGCGAGCATCAATAAAACACCTCCGCCAGATATGTCGGGCAGTTTAATGCCCCCGGTTTTATTTTTAGTTCTTGCCGTCAGCTCGATCCTGATCGCCATTTGGTGCTTCATTGCGTGGGGAGCATACCGACAGTTGAATGGCCTAAACCGATGGAGATCTTTCTTTGCAGCGATTATTGCGGGAGTTCTGTCCTGGCCGATTTCGAAATTCGTATTTTTTGTTGGATCGGCTATTTCAGGTAGCAATCTTTAAACATACCGGTCACTTCGGGGTGAATCATGAATGAACCAAAAGAACGCCTGACTGACCCAAGAAACCCTCCAGACGATATCACTTTGGAAGCATGGCTTGGATATGAACCCTATCAGTTGTGGAAAGAACTGGCTGAGTTCATAGAGAAGAGCTACCCAGGTGTATTCACGCCAGAATGGCTATTTGGCGGAAAGAAGCATGGCTGGTCACTTCGCTACAAAAAGAGCAAATCTTTCTGCACTTTCGTTCCTGAAAGAGGACGGTTCATACTCGTCATCGTCCTTGGCAAAAATGAAAGGGACGGGTTCGAGAGTTCGAGAGCAAAAATTTCATCTCAAACACAGCAGATCTACGACGACGCAACAACTTACCATGATGGGAAGTGGCTGGCTTTAACATTGAAAAATCAGGAGTCATTACAGGATGCCTTTGTCATTCTTGGCATTAAGAGGAAGCCCAAAAATTCCCAATAATGCATTCAAGAATTAAGAAGTCCCTGAATCACCATCAGCATCCGTCATCCGCCCATCACAGGAGCTTCAAACCATGGAATCTGAATTTGTGGCAGATGTTCGCAAGGCCGCAGAAATTGCAGCCCGTTTAATCTGCCGCGCCCCGGATTCAATAGACTGAGTGAGCCCCAAGGAGCAAACCCGTGGCCCGTCTTCCTTATCTCGATGCCGACTCTTTAAGCGCGCAGGACCGTGATCTCCTCAAGCGCCCCATCAATCTGTACCGCCAGCTTGCGCACAGCCCCGCGATGGCGCGGGCCTTTAACGGACTGGGCCGGTATATCCGCTTCGAAAGCGACCTGAACCCGCGCCTGCGGGAGCTGGCTATTTTGCAAGTAGGGTGGACCGCACGCGCGCCTTACGAGTGGTCGCATCACCTCAAGATCGGTTTTGATTTCGGCGTCACCGAAGACGACGTGCGCGCAATCCGCGCCGGCGGCGCAGGCCTGGGCGAATTGGAGCGCGCCGTACTCGACGCGGCCCGCCAGTTGACGCTGGAGGCCTCGCTGAGCGACGCCCAATTTGCCGCGCTGCGGGCCAAGCTGAACGAAGCGGATCTGGTCGATTTGCTGATGGTCATCAGCTTCTATGCCTGCGTCGTTCGCGTGCTCGCGAGCTTGCAAATCGACGTCGAGCCCGAATACCAGCCCTATCTCGACCGCTTTCCTTTGCCGGATTAGGGCATTTTTCGTTCAGGTATTTACGTATCGCCCGCTCCATCGTCATTCTGCGCGGAGCGAAGCGAAGTCGCAGAATCCAGACGCCGCATGGATTCCGCGACGGAGCGCGGAATGACGTAATCACACTGACTGTTCATGACTGAACCGAAATCGCCCTAGGAGTCTGGGCGGCAGACGGTTTGGAGTCAGCGAAACGGACGTGGGGCAAGAGTGCGTGGCCGCTTGTGCGTCGCCCCCGGTGATCCCGGGGGCGGGTTTGGATTGGCACGGCCCCGGCGGACGCGTTAGGTTCTGTACTCGTGGCCTACGCGATCTGCATTGCAGCCATTCGCCGCAGGTTCAATGCCAAGCACACGAGTTTCCACTCGGCCTTCACGCGACGCAGCCCGCGCACACTGAACTGCCGAAACCCCAGGACGTTCTTGATCCAGCCATTGGGCGGTTCGGCGATCCATTTGCGGCGCCGGTAGGCCGCCTTGCCTTCGTCGGTCTGCAACTTCGCGGCCATCGTCGCCGTGCGCGGCAAGCGCTCAGGATCGAAACGCAGCGCCTGCTTACCCTCGCGGCCCACAGCCACCACCAGATCGCACCCACAGTCCGCCAGCACCTCCAGCACCGCCTCGGCCTTGTAGCCCGTGTCAGCCAGCGCCTGCGCGGGCAACTCGCCCAGGTTGTCACTCACGGCCCGCAGCATCACCGGCAGCTCCCCCGCATCGCTGCCGCAGTTGGTCAGCTCCGCCGCCACGATGATGTGGCGGTGTTCATCCACCGCCGTCTGCGCGTTGTAACTGGCCTCGAAGCCTCCCCCGGCACGCTTCATGATGCGACTGTCGGGATCGGTGAAGTTGTCCTGTGCATGGTCTTCGGGCACACCGAACTCACGCTTGTAGCGTCCTGCCCGGGGCTTGTCATCGGGGTCGCGCCCGCGCTCGATGTCGGCCTCACGCTGGCGCTGCTCCAGGCGCGCCCGGGCTTGGGCGATAGCCTCCAGCCTCGCCTCGCGCCGTTCGATCTGTGCTGGAATGTCCAATTCGGGCTCGTTCTTCTCGGTCTCATCGGCATGCTGCGCACGCTTGAGCAATGCTTCGATCTGCGCCTTGAGTTCAGCCTCGGCCTTGACCATGTAGCCATAGCTCATCGCCTTGTGACGGCTGGCGTTGGCCTTGACCTTGGTGCCGTCCACTGCAATCGTGCCCAGCTTAACCAAGCCCATCTCTCGTGCCAAGCGCACCACCTGCACGAACAACTCGCTCAACTCCTTGAGGTGCATGGCGCGGAAGTCCCGGATCGTGCGATGTGCGGGGAAGTTACCTGCCGCCAGTACCCGAAAGGCGACATCCTCGTGCAGCTTGCGGGCGATCTTGCGCGAGCTGAACACGCCCGTGGCGTAGCCATAGACAAGCACCTTGACCATCATGGCCGGATGGAATGGCTGGTTGCGCGGACCGCCCTTGTCGTAGCGGGCATGGAATGCGACCAAGTCCAGCATGTCCACCGTGTCGCTGATGAAGTGCGCCAGATGCCCTTCAGGCAACCAGTCCTGCATCGCCTCGGGCAGCAGCAGCATCTGCTGCGGGTCGTAGGGCAAGTAGTTTGCGGCCATCTCCCATTAACGCACGCCACCTCCCTTACGACGACAGATTCTCGACTTCTGCCGCCCAGACTCCTAGCCCTTATCTCTTCAAGAAAGCTCTGAATCACCCGGCTTGAGCCAACGGGCCAGAACTTGGGTTTGAGGTGGATCGCAAGGCGCAAAGCGCAGCCATACCCGTGGCGATGGCGAACATTTGCAGCGCGGCGAGAGACACACAAGGCCCGGAGGCACCGGCCACGAGGGGATTATTCAGAGCTTCCGAAGCTCTTTGCGCCACCAAGTCTTACAGATAAAAATAGAAACTTTTTTGAATTAAAAGTAACAACTCTTACTTTTGTACTCTCCATGACGCCATTAAAATTTAGCACACTGTCTGCAACATGGCAGACTGTTCAAAACCGGGATGCGCCGGCCACGAGGGGGTTATTCAAAGGGTCCAAGGTTTTTTCGATATCAAGGAATTGATATTTTCAAAACGATCCTTCGAATTCGATTTCATTAAGCG
>Ga0209628_10002073_pt1 | contig 13414 bp, 10 predicted proteins | sample TergutCu122P4_FD_187285 | JGI IMG/M metagenome (GOLD analysis project Ga0209628, IMG submission 187285) | Cubitermes ugandensis P4 segment gut microbial communities from Kakamega Forest, Kenya - Cu122 P4 (SPAdes) (version 2) | ecosystem: Host-associated > Arthropoda: Insects > Digestive system...
CACCCTAGCCCTCCCCCGCAAGCAGGGGAGGGAACAAAGCCCCTTCCCCCGCCTGCGGGGGAAGGTTGGGATGGGGGGAGCAGCGCCAGATTGTGTAAGCATTTGAACCGAACTCGCTCTAACGGAAAAGCGCCGTGGGGAGCGGCTTTGGTTTGATTTTCAATATCCTATCAAGGTTGTCCCGGCCAAGGCAGCCAGGGCGCTCTGGCGTACCGTGCGCGGATCAAGGCGTCGTCACCATTGCCTCGATGCGCTGCCAAGGCTCAGGCGTTGAGCTTTTCCAGCGCCTCGCGCAGTTTGCCCGGTTCTTCCAGGCGCAGCATGCGGCGGACGGCGGGGGCAAGCTCGCCGACATCGGCCTTGAGCACGCGATTCTTGACCTTGAGGATTTGCGAAGGGTGCATCGAGAAGATGCGCAGGCCCATGCCGAGGAACAGCCGGGTCAGCTTCGGGTCGCCGGCCATTTCGCCGCAGACGGAAACGGGGATGTCGGCCTTCTCGGCGCTGGAGAGGGTGTGGGCAAGCAGCATCAGTACCGCCGGATGGAGCGGGTCGTAGAGCGCGGCGACCTGCTCGTCGGAGCGGTCGATGGCCAGCGTGTATTGGATCAGGTCGTTGGTGCCGATCGAGAGAAAGTCGAGGCGGCGCATGAACAGGCCGATGGCCAGCGCGGCGGCGGGAATCTCGATCATGCCGCCGACCTGGATGTTTTCGTCGAAAGCGATTTTTTCGCCGCGCAGGCTGGATTTGGCCTGTTCCAGCGCGGCCAGGGTCTGGTCGATTTCGTGAGCGTGCGCCAGCATCGGGATCAGGAGTTTGATCGGGCCGTATTTCGAGGCGCGCAGGATGGCCCGCAACTGCGTCTGGAACATCTGCGGCTCGGCCAGCGACAGGCGGATGGCGCGGCGGCCGAGCGCCGGGTTGGTCTTGACCCGGTCGTGGATGCTTGAATCGGGTTGCAGATCCTTGTCGTTGCCGAGATCGAAGGTGCGGATGGTGACGGGCCGGCCGCCCATGCCCTTGACCACTTTCTTGTAGGCTTCGTATTGCTCCTCTTCGTCGGGCATGTTGCCGCGGTCGAGAAAGAGGAATTCGGTGCGGAACAGGCCGACGCCCTCGGCGCCGCCTTCGAGGGCTTCGGGAACGTCCCCCGGCAGTTCGATATTGGCCTGCAACGCGACGTCAACGCCGTCGATCGTCTGCGATCTTGCATCCTTCAGCCGCTTGAGTTTGGTTTTCTCCAGTTCGATCTGGTTCTTGCGCAGCCGGTATTCTTCCAGCACGCGCTCGTCAGGATTGACGATGACGACGCCGCGCAGGCCGTCGACGATCAGGATCTCGTCGTCACGGATCAGGGCGCGGGCGTTTTCCAGCCCGACCACCGAGGGAATGGCCATGCTGCGGGCGAGGATCGCCGTGTGCGAGGTACCGCCGCCGACATCGGTGATGAAGGAGGCGAAGCGGTGCTCCTTGAACGCAATCACGTCGGCGGGCGACAGATCATGGGCGACCACGACCAGCGTTTCTTCCTGGAGGCCCTTGCCGGCCTTCATCACGGCCCGGCTGGGGTGGCCGAGCAATTCCTTGATGACCCGCTCGACGACCTGGCGGACATCGAATTTGCGCTCGCGCAGGTAGGGATCGTCGAATCGCTCGAACTGCGCGACCAGTTGCTCCATCTGCTGCACCAGCGCCCATTCGGCATTGCAGCGGCGGGTGCGGATGATCTCGCGCGGCTTGGTCGTCAGCTCCGGGTCTTCGAGAAACATCGTATGGATGTCGATGAAGGCGGAGAGTTCGGCCGGCGCCTGCTCGGTCGATTCCTTCATCGTCGCCAGTTCTTTCTTGACCGCTTCCACGGCCTGGTCGAAGCGGGCGATTTCCTTGTCCACCATGCGCGGCGCAACCGTCAGGTGGGAGACTTCGAGCGTCGCGTGCGACATCAGCAGCGCCCGCCCGATGGCGATGCCGCCGGAGACGCCAATGCCGTGCAGGGTGAAGCTCATGCCGCTATTTCCATGCCGTCATTCCCCCTCGCCGAAATAATCGGCGATCAGCGCCAGCAGCGCCGCCATCGCCTCGGCCTCGTCCGGCCCGTCGGTCTCGATGCTGACCGTCGAACCCTTGCCGGCGGCCAGCATCATGACGCCCATGATGCTCTTGGCGTTGATGCGGCGGCTGCCCTTGCTCATCCACACTTCGCACTGATATTGACTGGCCAATTGCGTCAGCTTGGCCGAGGCGCGGGCATGCAGGCCCAGTTTGTTGATGATTTCGGTGTCGCGGCTCAGCATGTCAGTGATTCAGCATATTGATGACGCCATCGCGGCCGCCATCGCGGGCGCGCGGCAACAGGATTTCCATGCCCTTGTCGCGGTAGGTCAGGGCGCGCAGCAGCATCGGCAGGTTGACGCCGGCCAGACCCTCGACGCGGCCGGGTTCGAGCAGCTTGAGGGCGAGATTCGACGGCGTCGCGCCGAAGATGTCGGTGAGCACCAGCGCGCCCTGGCCGCTATCGACCAGAGCAAGCATCTGGCGGGCCAGCGGCAGCAGATCGAGCGGATCGTCCTGAGCGGCGACGCCGAGCTGGTTGAGTTGCGCCGGGCGTTTGTTGAGCACGTGGCAGGCATTCTGTACCAGCGCCTCGCCAAAGCTGCCGTGGGTGATGAGCAGGATTCCGATCATGCGCCGGATTTTAACCGCTTACCCGCGGCTGATGCTGAGAATCCCGAGCGCCGCCATTCATGGCGGGGCCGGCGAGTCATGCGCTTGCCGGGCCGGCAACGAATAGGCGGCGGCGGGCAAGCGCGCCGGATTTGCCCCGCCGCTCATCTCAGCGGTGTTTGAAGGCCGGCTTGCGTTTCTCGACGAAGGCGGCCATGCCTTCCTTCTGGTCGGCGAGAGCGAAGCTGGCATGGAAGGCGCGGCGCTCGAACAACAGGCCCTCGTTGAGCGAGGATTCATAGGCGCGATTGACCGATTCCTTGATCATCATCACCGCCGGCAGCGAGAAGCTGGCGATGACGGCGGCGGCCTTCAGCGTTTCGTCGAGCAACTGGTCGGCGGGATAGACGCGGGCGACCAGGCCGGATTGTTCCGCTTCGGCGGCATCCATCATGCGCGCCGTCAGGCACAGGTCCATCGCCTTGGCCTTGCCAATGGCGCGCGGCAGGCGCTGCGTGCCGCCAGCGCCGGGCAGGGTGCCGAGCTTGATTTCCGGCTGGCCGAACTTGGCCGTGTCGGCGGCGAAAATCATGTCGCACATCATCGCCACCTCGCAGCCGCCGCCCAGTGCGTAACCGGCCACCGCCGCGATGACCGGCTTCCTGGCGCTCTTGATGCGTTCCCAGCCGCCGGTGATGTAGTTGCCCAGGTAGGCATCCATATAGTCGTAATCCTTCATCGCGCCGATGTCGGCGCCGGCGGCGAAAGCCTTGTCGTTGCCGGTGAGGACGATGCAGCCGATGCCGGCATCCGCCTCGAAGGCATCGACGGCGGCGGTAATGCCGGCCATCACCTCGGCGTTGAGGGCGTTCAGCGCCTGCGGACGATTGATGCGGATCAGACCGACGCGGCCGATGGTTTCACTGAGGACTACTGCGCTCATGGGTTTCTCCAGAAAAATAACCGCGCCGACGATGGGCGCGGAATCCATTGAATGCTCGTTGACTGCCGGAGCCCGCTATTTTTCGGCGAACGATTCCGGCAAACGGAGCGACATCTTAACTCCCCCGCTGCCGATCAGCCGACGATGTATTTTTTGCAACGGCCACCCCATCAGGCAGCGTCCATGGCCGTCGCACCGGTAACCCAGGCTGACAGACCGCTGGTCAGGACAGCGCAAACCAGGGTTTCGGCGATTTCGGTTTCGCTGGCGCCGGCCGTTCGCGCGCCCTTGATATGGACGGAAGCGAGCGGGCTGTAATCCGCCGCCAGAACGGCAACCAGCATCAATTCCGAGTACTTGGGGCCAAGCGGCGTCCCGTTGATCGTTCCCTCGCGCATCAGATAGTAGGCGTCGCCGCCGAGGGGCAGCAGGTTCAGCAGCTTGCCCAGGGAAGGCGGCATGCTTCCGAAATAGCGGAGAAAATTCGCCTCGGCTTCGCCGGCATTGACGTCGATCTTTGGCATGGGAACCGCAGCGGCCGGCTGATCTGGATATTCGGCATCCAGCGCGGCGATGTAGGACAGAGCCGCGCCTTCGCCGCGCACGCTGCTCAGGATGATGGCTGCTGCCGACGCTTCGTCGAACGTCAAGCCGATCTGATGAGCGCGCTTCAGCTCGCGCTGCGCCATTTCGCGGTACCCCTTGGTTGTTGCCGCAACCGCGACATAAAGGGCCTTGATCCTTGCCGGAATGGCGCCATCCTTCTCAACAACCTCGCGAAAGCGCGAATAACCGCACAGGGTATAGGGTGCGATTCGTCGCAACAGCGGGGATTGCAGCAACGGGCTTGTAATGGGTTCCAAAATAACCTCCAAGTGTTGGCCGGATGATGACGATTGCGTTGTCGTCGCATGATGGTCGACCGATCAGTCGGTCGCCTCCGAAAATCATACGCTCCTCTTCAGTGGAGGACAAATGCGGAACGTCTTTTCCGGGGCAAGGCTTTGGCGGTATCGACCGACCGGTCGGCCGCGAATTCGCGTGAATGCAGTGAATCGATGCAATTCCTTGGATCAAAACGATATTTGTACGCTTGGCGGCCCGTCTTGCGAGCAGAGGGAATGCTGCGCTGCACAACGAAAAGACTATTGACAACCGACTGGACGGTCGATAAATTTCGTCGGCAGCCAGGTGGTTGGGTGTCACATGAGTAGTGGCTTGTGCTCAATGGTTGCACAGAAAGAGTGGGCTGGCTGTTCGCAGCCGCTCTGTAGCAGTTGAAAGCTGTACAGCAAAACCTGCCGAGCAGGCGATTTGCGCAAAAAAACAAAAATAAAACAAAAAATAGACCGGTCAGGCGGGCGAAAGTACGGGATAGGCGAATTTCCTTTTCCGTAGGGGAACCCCAAACCGGCTTTCGAGGATGTTCCAAACATTAGGAGGAAGAAATGGAGTATTCAAAAGTTGGAAGATTCATGCGGCGTTCCCGGCCGCTGCTGTTGGGGCTGGCGGTGGCTGGTCTGTGGAGCGGAGGTGCCGGGGCGTTCGAGATCCCGACCGGCAATGATGACATCGTAATTCGCTGGGATCAGACGTTGAAATACAACGCCGGTTGGCGGATTCAGGGTCGTGACCACAACATTGCCGATACCTGGGCTTACCAGGCGGGCGATTACCTGTTTGACCGGGGCGACATGGTGACCAATCGTTTCGACTTGTTGTCGGAATTCGATTTCGCCTACAAAAAGCTCTACGGTTTTCGCGTCTCGGGCGCGGCGTGGAAGGACTTTGCCTATGACAGCAAAGTCAAGGGCAGCCCGCTATACGACACCCCACTATTCCAAAGCGGGGCCTTGTGTGGTGGCGTCGATTGCCGCACCGCTTACCCTGGCAACCGATTCACGCGCAGTGTGCAGCGTTATTACACGCAATCCGCCGAGTTTCTCGATGCTTTCGTCTTTGGCCGCGTGTTTGAACAGGGCGAAGCCAATATCGATGTCAAGGCCGGGCGTCACATGGTGTATTGGGGCGAGTCGCTTTTCTCGCCCATTCATGGCGTGAGCTATTCGCAAGGCCCGGTCGATTTCCGCAAGGCGATGGCAACGCCGGGATCGGAAGCGAAAGAACTGTTCCTGCCGCTGAACCAGATTTCAGCGCACGCCAACATTACCAGCAACTGGTCGATGGCCGCCCAGTATTACCTGGAGTGGAAGCCCTATCGCATCTATGAAGGCGGCACCTACTTTACCTACGCCGATCCCTTCTTCCAGGCGGGTACCACCTATCTGGGGCTGCCCTATGTTGCCGATGCCCAACATGGCCCGTTCAAGCGCCCGGACAATCGCGGCGATTGGGGCGTCAATCTCAAATATGCCGCTGAATTTGGCACGCTCGGGTTTTATGTCCGCCATTTTGATGACAAGGTGATGGGGGTTTTCACCGATACGACCACCGGAGCACTGACCAATGGCTACGCCAAGAATGTCAAGATCTACGGTGTCAGTTACTCGACGCAGATCAAGGCGACGGGTACGGCTATCGGCGCTGAAATCGTGCGCCGCGAGAACACCGCGCTCAACTCGGTTTTCGGCGGCTTGGGCATGGCGCAGGGCAATACCTGGCACGCGCTGGTCAATGCCATGCACTTCTTCGGCAAGACCCCCCTCTTTGATTCCGCCATCCTGATGGGTGAATTGACCTACAACCGCCTGGATGCCGTGACGAGCGGCAAGGAGTTCTACTGGGCGCGGGGGTATACAGGAGCCAACGGCGTGGCCGGGTCTCTCAACTGTACAAACGCCTATGGCGGACTTGGCGGCGTGGACGATGGTTGCGCGACCAAAGATTTCTGGGGTCTTGCGGTGAACTTTACGCCGACCTGGTATCAGGCGTTGCCCAGCCTCGATCTCTCGATGCCGCTGCACTACGACATCGGCCTCAAGGGGAACGCGGCGGTACCCTTCGGCGGCAACCAGGATTCGGGAACCTGGAGCGTTGGCGTCTCTGCCACGTACTTGCAGGATTACTTCTTCACCCTGGCCTATACCCAGTATTTCGGTACCTACAACATGGGGCCGAATCCCCTTTACGCTGCCCTGGGGTCGGCGGGAGGGCCTGCCCAGTGGCTGAATACCTTCAACGGCGGCAACCCCGTTCTCAAAGACCGCGGCTGGCTCTCCTTCACGTTCAAAACCAGTTTCTGATTTTTTTCAAGGATAATTCATGATGAACACCAAACTCTTGCTGGCAGTGGCCTTGAGCGCCGCGTATGCCGGTACGGCGCTGGCCGCCGTCTCGGCGGAAGAAGCCAGGCAGCTCGGCGACAAGCTCCTGCCCTGGGGCGCTGAAAAGGCGGGTAACAAGGAAGGCACGATTCCGGCCTGGACCGGCGCGCCGAAACCGCCGGCCAACTTTGACCCGAAAAAGCCGGGCTACCGCCCCGATCCATTTGCCGACGAGAAGGTGCTGCACTCGATTGATGGCAAGAACATGGCCCAGTACGCCGACAAGCTCACCGAGGGCGCGAAGGCGATGTTGCAGCGGTACCCGACCTTCCGCATCGACGTCTACCCGAGCCACCGGATTGTGAACAATCCCAAGCTGTTCAACGACAACGCCGTCAAAAACGCCACCGAGTGCAAGACCATCGACGATGGCCTCAAGCTCTCGGGCTGCTGGGCGGGTACGCCTTTCCCGATTCCCAAGACCGGGGCCGAGGTGATGTGGAACCGGCTGCTGAAGTATGACGGCCACAGCCTGTTCTCCCCGCACGCCGTCAGTTGGGTCGTCGATGTCAACGGAAACATCTCGACGGGCGGCGACTACGATTTTTATCTGGTTTACCCGATCTTCGACCCGAAGAAGACGACGCCCATCGGCCCCGACGAGTTTTACGAGAAAATTCGTCTGGACTACTCCGGCCCGGCGCGTATGTCCGGCCAGAAGCTGACCGTGCATGACAACATCGACATGATTTCGGTTGGTCGCCGCGCTTGGCAGTATCTGCCGGGTCAGCGCCGCGTCAAGCTGTCGCCGGACATTTCTTACGACACGCCCAGCCCGACCGGCGGCGGCGCGGCAACGGTGGATGATTCGGCCATTTTCTATGGCGCCCTGGATCGCTACAACTGGAGGTTGGTCGGCAAGAAGGAAATGTACATTCCGTACAACAACTTCAAGGCGCGCGACCCTAATATCTGCCCGAGCAAGGTTATCCTGACCAAATCGCACCTCAACCCGGATTGCATCCGCTGGGAACTGCATCGCGTCTGGGTCGTCGAGGCCGATCTGAAGCCGGGTCTGCGCCATGTCTACCCCAAGCGCGTGATCTACTGGGACGAGGATATGCCGGGCGTTGGCATGTCCGACAACTACGATGCGGCCGGCAAACTGTACCGGGTCAGCTTTGGGGTGCCGCTCAGTTTCTACGAAGCGGTCGGCGGCGCGACCGACGAGTGGGTCACCTACGATCTGGCGAGTGGCGCCTATACCTATCAGGAGAGCGTGACCGACAAGGGGGGGTGGCTCATCGTGCCGCCGAAGCCGGATAGCTTCTTCGCCTCTGAAGCCCTGGCGGGCGAAGGGGTTCGCTAAAGTTAGGCAGCAAACCTGAAGCCGGGCGGTGGATCATTCACCGCTCGGCTTTTTCGCTAACAAGCCATTGCAAGAGATATTCAGGATGGATACCGTTCAGTCAAGGTTGCGGTCCGAAGGGAAGGGCGGCGCTGTTCCATTATTGTTTGCGTTGAGGGTGTTCCCGGAGGCAAATTTGACTGAGCCGTATTGCACACGGTGCCGCGTCTGTGGTGTGACAAAAATCCGGGGCAACCCGGCTGGATAATCAAGATAATTGAGCCAAGATAACTGAGCCGAGAGTGTGATTCTCGAAAGGAGACCTGATTTGAAACGTAACAAGTTAACCCCGCGATTGATTCTGGCTGCCATTCTGGCCGCTACGGGCGCAGGCGTTTTTGCAGGCGCGGGCGCCGATTCTTTTGTGCCTTCTGGCGATTTGCCAGCCATGACGACCGCACTGGCCGCGAAAAGCCCCTTGCTGGCAGTGACCAAGGCAGGTGAGCGGTTGGTGGCTGCCGGGTTGCGCGGCATGATCGTGTACTCCGATGACCAGGGCAAAACCTGGAAGCAGGCTCAAGTACCGGTGAGCAACGATCTCGTCGCGCTCTCCTTCCCGTCGTCGCAGCAAGGCTGGGCGGTGGGTCATGGCGGTATCGTGCTGCATACCGGAGATGGCGGCGCGACCTGGGTCAAACAACTCGATGGGGCGAAGGCATCGCAGTTGGCGATTGCCAGCCTGGAACCGCGTGCCGGGGCGGATCCGGCTGTTGCCCGGCTGCTTTCCGACGAGCAAGGCTTGCTGGAAGAAGGCAGCGGCACGCAACCTTTTCTCGATGTCCATTTCGAGAATGACCAGGTTGGCTATGTCGTCGGCACTTTCAACCGCATTTTTCGTACCGGGGATGGCGGCGCGACCTGGCAGCCGCAGATGGATCTGACCGACAATCCCAATGCGCTGCATTTCAACAGCATTACCGGCAATGGCCAGGGTGTTCTTTATCTGGCTGGCGAACAAGGCATGGTCTGGCGTATGGATGCGGCGACAAAGCGTTTCCTGAAAGTTCCGACGCCTTACACCGGTACTTTGTTCGGCGTGCTTGCGGATGGGCCGGTGCTGCTGACTTATGGCATGCGCGGCAGTCTTTATCGCAGCGAGGATGAGGGTAAGAACTGGGTCAGGGTGGAGTTGAACAGTCTGGCGAGTATTACCGGTATCACAATTCTGCCGGATAGGCAGGCCATCGCCTTGGTGACACAGGCGGGGACGCTTTATGTGAGCCACGATCAGGGCAAGAGTTTTGCGCCTGTGAAACCCGCCGCGCCGATGAATTATTACAACGTTTATGCTGCCGGGCAGGGCCGGATTGTTTTGTCCGGGGCTGAAGGGGTACGCATGGAAACGCTGCAATGACGTCGGTGTTTTCTGTTGATCCGGCCATTAAAGACAGCTTTTGAGAGGAAAACCGTGGTAGCGCACCATCAAACCAACAACCTGGAGGTGATCTCCGATCCCAAGGATTTTGACGAATCTTCGGGCAATATCGTCGAACGCCTGATTTTCAATAACCGGCTGCCGCTGGTACTGATCTGTGCTGCAATTACAGCCTTTTTCGCTTTCCAGCTCAGAGGTCTGACGGTCAACGCCAGCTTCGACAAGATGCTGCCGATCAATCACCCCTATATCCAGAATTACCTGCAAAACCGGGGGGAATTGCGCGGCTTGGGCGATTCGGTGCGGGTGGTGATCGAAAACCCGAACGGCGACATTTTCAACGCCGATTTTCTCGATACGTTTGCCAAGATCAACGACGAGATTTTCCTTCTGCCAGGCGTTGACCGCGCCTGGATGAAATCCATCTTCACGCCGGTGGTGCGTTGGGTCGAGGTGACGGAGGAGGGGTTCATCGGCGGCCCCGTTCTGCCCCACGATTACAGCGGCAGCGCCAAGTCAATCGAGGAGGTGCGCGTCAATATCGGGCGGGCTGGCGTTGTCGGCAATCTGGTTTCCAACGATTTTCACTCCAGCATGATTGTCATCCCGCTGCTGTCGGCTGGCCCTGATGGCAAGCCGGTTGATTACCACGCGCTGTCGCAATCGCTCGAACAAATCCGCGCCAAATATGCCAGCAGCGTGGATGGCCAGCCGCCCAAGGTGAACATCTACATGATCGGTTTCGCCAAGCTGGCTGGCGACCTGATTGATGGCCTGAACAAGGTCGTGACCTTCTTCGGCATTGCCGCGCTGATCGCCGCCGCCATCATTTTCGGCTTTACCCGCTGCGTGCGCAGCACGGCGCTGGTGCTGCTGTGTTCGCTGGTGGCCGTGATCTGGCAACTGGGCATTGTCGTCACCCTGGGGCATGGGCTTGATCCCTTCTCGATCCTGGTGCCCTTCCTCGTGTTTGCCATTGGCGTCTCGCATGGCGCGCAGAAGATGAACGGCATCATGCAGGATGTCGGGCGCGGCACGCACAAGTGGGTGGCGGCGCGTTATACCTTCCGCCGCCTGTTCATGGCCGGCGTTACGGCGTTGCTGGCCGACGTGGTGGGTTTTGCGGTGCTGATGATTATTGCCATTCCGGTTATCCGCGAACTGGCGATGACGGCGAGTCTGGGCGTTGCCGTCCTGATCTTCACCAACCTCATTCTGTTGCCGGTGCTGCTCTCCTATGTCGGGGTCAGCAAGAAGGCGGCGGCGCGCAGCCTCGCCGAGGAAAACGCCGAGGCAAGCGGGCGCGGCATGGGCGCGATCTGGGGGCTGCTCGTCCGCTTTACCGAGCGACGCTGGGCGATTGGCGCCATCGGCGTCGCCGTCGTGATGGGCGTCGTTGGCTATTTCGGCTCGCTCAATCTCAAAATCGGCGACCTCGATCCCGGTGCGCCGGAATTGCGCCCCGATTCGCGCTATAACCGCGATAACGCCTTCATCACCAGTCATTACGGCATTTCGAGCGATGTCTTTGCCGTCATCCTCAAGATGCCGACCGATGGCTGCCGCGACTGGCAGAACCTGACCGAAATCGATCGCCTGGAGTGGCGTTTGATGCAGGTGCCCGGCGTGCAGAAAACCGCGTCGCTGGCCGCCACGGTGCGAACCTACCAGGCGGGTTCGGTCGAGGGTAATCCAAAATGGCGGACCATCGCCGATGGTCAGCGCTTGGTCGATCCGCAGATCAGCGCTGCGATTTCGTGGAATTCGGAATACCTCAACATGGGCTGTTCGATATCACCCGTGCTGGCTTACCTTTCCGACCACAAGGCGGAAACGCTCGATGCCGTTGTCACTGCGGCGGAGGAATTCTCCAGAGAGCATAGCACCGAAACGCGCCAGTTCCTGCTGGCGGCGGGCAATTCGGGTATCGACGCAGCGACCAATATCGTCGTCCGCGAAGCCAACCATACGATGCTGCTCTACGTTTACGCGGCGGTTGTGCTGCTGTGCGCTATCGCCTTCCGTAGCTGGCGCGCCGTCGTCGTCGCCGTATTGCCCCTGATGTTGACCTCGGTGCTCGCCGAAGCCTTGATGGTCTGGCTCGGCATCGGCGTCAAGGTCGCCACCTTGCCGGTGGTGGCGCTCGGCGTCGGCATCGGTGTCGATTACGCCCTCTATCTCTTGAGCGTGCAGCTCGCGCACCAGCGCCTCGGTTATTCGCTCTCCGAAGCCTACCGGCGTGCCGTCGCCTTTACCGGCAAGGTCGTGGCGCTCGTCGGCATCACGCTCGCCGCCGGCGTCGTCACCTGGGTCTGGTCGCCGATCAAGTTCCAAGCCGACATGGGCATCCTCCTTACCTTCATGTTCTTGTGGAACATGATCGGCGCCTTGGTGCTCATTCCCGCTCTTTCACATTTCCTGCTTCCTGGCAAAACCAGTAAATCCTGAATGGCATAGGCTAGAAGCATGAGAGCGTTGCGCTTTGTCGGCGCTGGCCAGCAACCCGTCGTTGAGGAAGTGCCGAAACCGACGCCGGGTCCGGGTCAGGTTCTCGTAAAGATAGGCGGAGCCGGCGTTTGCCATTCGGACCTTCATATCCTGGATCACGGCGTCGGGCCACATGCCACGCGCTTTACCCTGGGTCACGAGAACGCCGGCTGGGTGGCGGCCTTGGGCGATGGCGTAACGGGCTGGAAGGAAGGTGATGCGGTCGCTGTCTATGGTTATTGGGGTTGCGGCCATTGCCATGCCTGCCAGATGTCGATGGAGAATTATTGCGAAAACATCGAGCAGCTTCCGAATGTCGGCGGTGGCTTCGGCGCCGATGGTGGCATGGCGGAGTACATGGTGGCGCCTTCGCCACGGCTGCTGGTTCGCCTGGGTGACCTCGACCCGCGCGACGCCGCGCCGCTGACCGATGCGGCGCTGACACCCTATCACGCCATCAAGCGCGGACTGCATCTGCTGACGCCAGACGCCATCGTGGTGTTGATCGGCATTGGCGGACTTGGGCACATGGCGGTTCAACTGGCGCGGGTGATGTGCGGCTGCCGGATTGTCGCGGTCGATGTCGATGACGTGAAACTTGAACAGGCCAAAACATTGGGCGCGGACTTGGCGGTCAATTCGCGGGCAGAAGGCGTGGCGGAAACCATCCGCGCCTTTTGCGGCCCGCGCCGGGCGGCCATGGTGCTGGATTTCGTCGGCATCCAGCCGACCGTCGATCTGGCCATGAAACTGGTCGGCCCCAACAGCCAGCTTACGGTAGTCGGCGTCGGCGGCGGGGTGATCCCGATGAGCCAGATGAATCTGCCCTGGGGCTGTTCCGTCAGTTCGCCGTTGTGGGGTTCTCGGGCCGAGTTGCAGGAGGTGATCGCTCTGGCGCGCAACGGGCGCATCCATGTCGATGCCAGGCACTACCGGATCGAAGACGGGCCTCGGGTGCTTGATGATTTGCGAGCCGGCAAGATGCTCGGCCGAGCGGTATTGGTGCCGGATTTGGGCCAGCCCGAACGCAGTCCCGCCAAGTTGGTTTCCAGCACGGCCGGCAGGAATGAACTATAGCTGTAGAGCGGAAAGCCCTTCAGCTCCAGCTCGCGCGCCACGATCTGCCAAGCGTTGCGCAGGGCCGGCGGATTCGGCGCACCGTTGGGGCGGCTGGCGAGCACGACTTGGCGATTCACCGTCATCGTGGTCTCCTATTTTTAGAGCGAGTTCGGTTCAAATGCTTACACAATCTGGCGCTGCTCCCCCCATCCCAACCTTCCCCCGCAGGCGGGGGAAGGGGCTTTGTTCCCTCC
>Ga0209628_10002074_pt1 | contig 13411 bp, 6 predicted proteins | sample TergutCu122P4_FD_187285 | JGI IMG/M metagenome (GOLD analysis project Ga0209628, IMG submission 187285) | Cubitermes ugandensis P4 segment gut microbial communities from Kakamega Forest, Kenya - Cu122 P4 (SPAdes) (version 2) | ecosystem: Host-associated > Arthropoda: Insects > Digestive system >...
AAGATTATTTTTTAGATACAAATCACATATCCTTTTGCTGATTTATGTAATAAATTTATAAACAGATTATTAAACTTTAAAAACTATTAGTTATGAGTAAAACCAAATGGAAAACTCTCATTTTATTAACTTTCCGGAGAATACCATGCAAAATACATTTCGTATTTCTTTGTATGTTTTTCTTCTTAATTAATTCATGTCTTTATAGTTGGAGCCAGGAAAACCCTATAATCCTGAAGTCGCCTGATGATCTTTTAAAAATTACTTTCCATACGGTGGAAGACCGTCCTTTTGAAACACGTCCAAACCCGAACCGTTCGAATCCCGACAATATTCCTGTCGCTGAAAAATTGGTATATGAGGTAAGTTATCAAAACAAACCAATGATTGAGCTTTCTGCTTTGGGATTGGAACTTGAAGGAAGCCGTGTTTTAGGATCGGATGTAAGTATTAACAAGTATACATTTTCAACCGGTGAAGATACATACAAACTGATCACAGGTCGAACAAATGCAGTATCGGAAAAATACAATTCCGTAATATTGGATATTGAAGAAAAAAGAGGTGAGAAAAGAAAAATGCAAATTGAAGCAAGGGCTTACAATGAAGCTGTCGCTTTCCGTTATATTGTTCCTGAGCAATCATCATTTACGGATTATAGATTAAAATCTGAAAAAACAGAATACCGGTTTGTAAAAGATGCTATTTGTTACGCACAAATATTACCCAACTTCCGTTCCAGCTATGAAAGTGAATTTTATAAGATGCCTGTTAGTGGATTGTCTAACCAGGGAGGCGTTTCAAGCTACTTTATTATTGGGATGCCTTTATTGTTAGACATTTGGGGTATTGGATGGGCTGCAGTTACAGAAGCTGATCTGGAAGGTAATGCCGCTACTTATTTGCGCAATCCGGCAGGTTCCTGGACCGGTCACAGATTCGAAACGGTAATTTCGCAAAATATGCAGGAGCAGGAAATAGCAATTTCAGGCAATTTACCTCATAAAACAGCATGGCGAATCGTAATGGTCGCTTCTGATCCTGCTTATTTTATCGAATCCAACGTTATGACCAATCTGAATCCTGAATGCCGTATCGATGATACTTCCTGGATAAAACCGGGAAAATCAGCCTGGGATTGGTGGAACGGTAGCTTGAACAGGGATGGTGAACGGGCATATACAACCGAAACAATGAAATATTATATTGACTTTGCCGCCGAATCCGGCTTCGAATACATGACTGTCGATGCAGGTTGGAGCGGAAGCGATATTACCGTATGCCGTGACAACGTTAACATCCCGGAGGTTGTTGCTTATGCCAGAACCAAAGGCATCAAAGTTTTTATATGGGTTGGCGGAACCAATGTATGGTTACAAATGAATGAAGCATTTCCTCTATATGAAAAATGGGGAGTAGCGGGCTTAAAAATCGATTTTGTATTACGTGACGATCAACCCGGAATTGATTTTTACTATAAAGTTGCAGAAAAAGCTGCTAAGCATAAATTAATGGTCGACTTTCACGGATGTACAAAAACATGGGGTATACAAAGAACATATCCGAATGTTGTCGGATTTGAAGGGATTATTGGTATGGAACAGTCAAAAGCCGGCGTACGGGATAATCCTGAAAACAGGTTAATCATTCCTTATACCAGAATGATCGGAGGGCTGACAGATTATACACCCGGCGGATTCAATAACGTAAAACGTGAAGAATTTAATGCAATAATGGGAGGACGGCCAATGGTTATGGGAACCCGTGCACACCACCTTGCTTTATATGTAGTCTATGAATCTCCCTTTCAGATGGTTTCTGATTGGCCGGAAGCATATAGAAAAGACCCTTCTTTCAAATTTATAAAAGACGTGCCTGCAAGTTGGGATAAAACAAAAGTTCTTAATGGTTATCCCGGCGAATTTATTATTGTTGCACGAAAGAAAGGAAATGACTGGTATCTTGGCTCCATGACGAACCGGATACCTCGCAGTTTTGAGATTATTTTGGATTTTCTCGATAGCGGAAATTATATTGCAGAAATTTATGCCGATGCCAAGGATTCGGATCAATTTCCAAAAAGTATTGATATTAAATCCATTAAAGTAAAAAAAGGAGACAAATTTAGAATCAGGATGGTAACTGATGGTGGATTAGCCGTTCAATTTAAAAAAGTAAAATAATAATTCTAATAATTATAAACATGTATCTCATTCGAATAAAGTCAATGATTCTGATACCATACATCATTATCATTTCTTGTATTTCTGCTTGGAGTCAGGAAAAGAACATTGTATTAAACTCACCCGACGGATTGTTGAACATTACTTTCAGTACGCTGGAAAATCGCCAGAACGCTGCCGGAAATCGTCAGAGTGTGGATAATTCCAGACAAAACGATACCAACATGCCAGTTACAGAAAGATTGGTGTACGAGGTGAAATACAAGGGCAAACAAGTAATGAACCAGTCTGCATTGGGTTTGGAACTTGAAACAGGACGGGTATTGGGAGAAAATATTAAAATTGTTGCTCATCAATTTTCGGAAGGTATTGATAATTACAAGCTGATTACAGGAAGAACCTCCTCAGTATCAGAAAAATACAATTCTGTTTTATTGGAAGTCACAGAAGTCCGTCTTGGCTCCCGTAAAATGAATATTGAAGCCAGGGCATACAATGATGCGGTTGCCTTTCGCTATATTGTTCCTGAACAACCGACACTGATCGAATACAGGCTTAAAAGTGAAAAAACGGAATACCGGTTAGCGAAAGACGCTATAGCTTATGCTTTAATTTTGCCTAATTTCAAATCAAGTTATGAAAGCGAATTTCATAAAGTACCCGTGAGCGGATTATCTAATCAGGGTGGAGTTGCCAGTTACTATTTGGTAGGAATGCCTATTCTGCTCGATATGTATGGAGTCGGTTGGGTAGCAATTACTGAAGCGGATATTGAAGGAAATGCCGCTACCTATTTACGTAATCCGTCAGGATCCTGGACCGGCCATTGGTTTGAATCCGTGGTTTCCCCAAGTCTGATTGATCAGGAAATGGCTGTCATTGGTCGCTTACCGCACAAAACGGCATGGCGGATCATTATGGTTGATCCGGAGCCAACACATTTTATGGTTTCAAACATTTTAACAAACCTGAACCCTGAATGTCGCATAGAAGATACTTCATGGATAAAATCGGGAAAATCTTCATGGGATTGGTGGAACGGAAGTTTGAATAAAGACGGGGAACGAGCGTATACTACTGAAAACATGAAATACTATGTTGATTTTGCCGCTGAATCGGGATTCGAATTTATGACCATAGATGCAGGTTGGAGCGGTAGTGATATAACGGTTTGCCGCGATAATGTAAACGTGCCTGAAGTTGTAGCTTATGCAAAAACAAAAGGGGTAAAAGTTATTATATGGGTTGGCGGAACCAATACATGGCGAATGATGGACGAAGCATTTCCCTTGTTTGAAAAATGGGGCGTTGCAGGATTAAAAATCGATTTCATCTTGCGTGATGACCAGCCTGGAATTGATTTTTACTATAGAGTAGCTGAAAAGGCTGCCAAACATAAATTATTACTGGACTTCCATGGTTGTACAAAACCCTGGGGATTGCAACGTACTTATCCGAATATTATAGGCTATGAAGCAATTTTGGGATCGGAAAACTCGTTGGTCGGAGTGCGCGATAACCCTGAAAACCGTTTGGTTTACCCTTTCACAAGAATGATTGGCGGTTTGATGGACTATTGCCCGGGAGGATTTGAAAATGTAACAAGGGAAGAATTTATTGCCCGCCAGCAAAAACCGATGGTAGTAGGAACACGCGCACACCATCTAGCAATTTATGTGGTATATGAATCGCCTTTTCAAATGGTTTCCGACTGGCCTGAAAGATATAAAACCGATCCGTCGTTCGAATGGATAAAAAAAATACCGGCGAGTTGGGATAAGTCAATAGTTCTTAATGGATATCCCGGCGAATATGTTACTATTGCCCGTAAAAGAGGCAGCGACTGGTACCTCGGATCAATGACAGACTGGACGCCACGTGAATTGGAAATCAGCTTGGACTTTCTCGAACCTGGAGAATATGTAGCAGAAGTATATTCCGATACGCCCGACTCCGGTAAATACCCGAAAAAAATAAACATCAGGACAATGAAAGTCGTGCCTCGCAACAAATTCAAGATAATCATGTCGTCTGGAGGTGGAATGGCAGTGCATTTTAAAAAAGTAAAATAAAGTATGATAATGATGAAATATTTCTTTTATATAACACTTTTTTTATTGTATACTTCTTTACTTCCTGCCAACGGAATGCAGGAAAACCTTGAACTCAATTCGCCAAACGGAGCATTAAAAATCAGATTGAATATTTCGGAAGGCATCTATTACGAAGTCTTTTTTAACAATATGACTCTTATAAGGTCATCCATGATATCAATGACCCTTGACGACGGGAGGATTATCGGAAGAGATGCAACCATCAAAAGTATTGAAAGGAAAAGTGTTAGTGAAACAATACCATTGTTGTACGGAAAAAATAAAACACTCAACAATACCTATAATGAACTGTCCATACAATTTAATGAAAAATATTCATTAATTGTGAAGGCATATGACGAAGGAGTAGCTTACCGGTTCAAAACAGAATTTGGAGGCGAAGTTATTGTAAAATCAGAAGAAGCAAATTTCAATTTTTCGGGTTCTCCGTCGGTATGGTTTCCTGAGGCTGATGCGCTTATGAGGTCATGGGAAAGAAGCTATCAATTTTATTCATCAATAAGGGACATTGGCGCTGGAAAATTTGCAATGACTCCTGCCATGTTTTCATATCCTGAAACCGGTATCCGCGTTGTAATAGCAGAGTCAGACCAAACCGATTACCCTGGCATGTATATCCAACCCAATGGTCAAAACAGTGTAAAGGGAAAATGGGCGCAATACCCTAAAACAGTATCCGACCCTGATAATATGTACGCTTATCAAAGAGTGATCGAACGGTACGATTATTTAGCTATAACCTCCGGAAATCGGTCTTATCCATGGAGAGTTATAATCGTTTCAACACAAGATAAAGATTTATTAAATAATGAATTAATTTTTAAATTAGCAAAACCTCAGCAAATTTCCAATACAGGATGGATCAAACCTGGGAAAAGCGCTTGGGAATGGTGGCACGACGGTATTTTGGAAGGTGCTCCAATTCCGTCTGGTCAAGGTAATATGACTTTTGAAGTGTATAAATACTACATTGATTTTGCCGCAAAATATGGTCTTGAATATGTTACATTAGATGCGGGATATGAAAACACAAGCGTAAAGCAGGTTTGTGAGTATGCTGCATCGTTAGGAGTGGGAATTTTTGTATGGGATTATATCAATTTACCGGTATGGAATCCTAATCGAATAACACAAATGAAGAATAACGGAGCAGTGGGTATGAAAGTCGATTTGATTGAACGCGACGATCAGATAGCCATGAATTGGATTGAAAAATTGGCAAAAGACTGTGCCGACCGGGAAATGATGCTGGTATTGCATGGCTGTCCAAAACCATCGGGATTAAATCGGGCATATCCCAATATTGTAAATTTTGAAGCAGTGCGGGGCGCTGAATGCCTTAAATGGGACATGACGGCAAATCCTGATTACCATGCACAATTCATTTTTATCAGAATGCTGGCTGGTCCGCTTGATTACACTCCGGGGTCTATGCGCAATGTTAACAGGGCAAATTTTACTCCTATAGCAAAGGGTATTCCAATGAGCATGGGAACCCGTTCCCACGAATTAGCAACGTTTGTCGTATTCGATCAACCGCTTGCATATTTATGCGACTCTCCTGTTGAATATCCTAAATATCCCGATATAATGAGGTTTCTGTCAAAAGTGCCGGCTACCTGGGAACAAACCCTACCGCTTCTTGCTGAAGTGGGTGAATATGCAGCAATTGCAAAACAATCCGGTAACGAATGGTACATAGGCGCTTTAACTAATTGGACTGCCCGTTCATTGGATATAGATTTTTCGTTTCTTCCTGAGAGTATATCCTATACTGCTGAAATATATAGGGATAGTGATGAATCGGCAAGAGATGCAAAAAAATATGTTTTCGAAACAACTTCAGTGACCAATCGTACAAAATTAACATTTCAATTGGCGCCTGGAGGTGGGGTTGCCATTCGATTGTTTGAAGCAGGAAATGTAAATATAAAGGATTTTGACAGAGAAAATTCGGATATAAATATTACAGTCGGTACAGATGTTGAAAGAAAAAAACTCAATATCATAACTTCAAAGAAATTCAATTTAATTACCGTATATAATACGAAAGGCAATATAATGACTCAAAAACCATTTGAAAAGGATTCGGTTCTCCAACAAATAAATATCGATGCTCTGCCAGATGGGTGTTATATCGTTCAATTCACAGGAATAGAGGGTAATTATTCCGTTAAATTTATAAAATAATAAATAGTTAACATATATATAATCTTAAATAAGAAACCGTATGATAAAATGTAAATTTTTATTTATTGGTATTTTGTTGCTTGCATACAATGTTTTGTTTGCACAAAATATTACTGTGACGGGACGCGTTGTTGATAAGATCAATAATGAACCGTTAATTGGTGTGTCTGTTATCGACGTGCAGGAAACTGCAAGGGGAACTGTGACAGATGCAAATGGAAATTATTCAATATCGGTAAGAACAGGTAATACCCTGAAATTTTCCTATATTGGATATACTTCGATGGAAATTCCTGTCCGTAATAGAGCAAGAATTGATGTGGAAATGGAAGAAAGTTCATTGGCTTTAGACGAAGTAGTTGTCGTTGGTATTTCGATGCGGAGAGCCGATTTGACAGGCGCTGTTGGAAGTATTTCAAGCGATAAATTAGTTGAAAAACCGGTAACAACGATTAATACTGCTTTACAAGGACGGGTTGCAGGAGTATATATTTCAAACAATCCAACTCCGGGTTCTGATGCAAGTATTAATATCCGCGGGAGTAATTCAATCAGTTATGGTACAGATCCGGTTTATGTGGTGGATGGAATCGTTATGAGTAGCGGTATAAGTTCGATTAATGTAAATGATGTTGCTACAATTGACATTTTAAAAGACGCATCTGCAACAGCATTGTATGGATCGCGCGGCGCTAATGGCGTAGTGGTTATCACTACCAAGAAAGGAAGAAAAGGTGGAAAAATTTCGTATGATGGCTGGTATGGATGGGAATCGTTCAGTAATAAAATACCAAAACTGGACGCAAAAGAAACATATGATCTGCGTGTGGATGCTTTTGCTAATTTATACATGGATCAAAACCCCAAAGCTGACCGTCAGGAGTATATCCGGCGTATTAAATCTCGGGGTAACCCTGCCTCCATTTTTGAAGAATACGAGTACGATGCCATTTTATCCGGGAAAAGTTACGACTGGTTAGATGAAGTAACGCGAGGAGGATTGCAGCAAAATCATTCAGTCAACTTTTCAGGAGGTACCGATAATGGCAACTATTTTATAAGTTTCGGTTATCATGAACAGGATGGATTAATAAAAAAGTCGGATAACACAAGACATACCGGAAGAGTTAATCTCGAACAACAAATAAAACCATGGATAAAAATTGGTACAAACTCATCATTTTCGAGGTCAAAAACCAGTTTAGTGCAAAGCAGCGTGTTTGGTCAATCTTTTGGTGCAAATCCAATGTACGAACCCAACGATGTAGATGTCTATATGAAGTGGGGATCAAGTAGTCAGGCAAGCGCTCATAATCCTATCAAATCTCTAACAATTGATGATGACCGTATTTCAAACAGAATTTATTCGACCAATTATATTAACATATTACCTGTTAAGGAATTAAATCTTCGTGCAGCTTATTCATTAGATTATCGGAATCAGACTCAGTATACTTATATTCCACAGGATATTGGGCAATCTCTGCAGAATTCTTTGAATGGAAGAGCTACACATCAGAAAAACGAGTGGTTGAATTGGCAGTGGGATATTTCGGCAACCTATAGCAACACATTTGCAGAAAAGCACAATTTGTCTGCTTATTTTGCTTTCAACGCATCTGAAAACAATTCCGAATGGAATAGCGTACAAGCAGATGGATTTCCTTCAGACGAGTTCTCTTATTACTACCTGACTGCAGCTACAAAAAAGGCTGATTTCGTAATACAATCCGACTTTCAAACCAGTGCTATTGCTGCTTTTGTGGAACGATTCAATTATTCTTTCAATAACAGATACTATGCAACTCTTACGTTACGACAAGAAGGTTCGTCAAGAATCGCTAAGCAGAATCGCTGGGGATTATTTCCTGCGCTTGCATTAAGGTGGGCAATAGCTGAAGAAAGCTTTTTGAAGAACATGGGAATATTTAATCAACTCAACTTGAGAATGGGATACGGTATTGTTGGTAACCAGAATATCCCCATGTATGCTTATATGTCGCTATACCGTCCATCGGTGAGCGGAACAACGGTTTCATACCGTTCCGACGGAAGACTCGGAAATCCTGATATCCGCTGGGAACAGCAAAAACAACTCAATGTTGGATTGGATGCATCAATACTGAACAATCGTCTTTCTTTAAGTGCAGATTATTTCAATATCAACAACGACGATCTTCTAATGCAAAGAACTTTGTCGACATTGACCGGCTTTAATAATACCATAGCCAACGTTGGAGCAATGACCAATAAAGGGTTTGAATTTACTGCAAATGCCCGGATTATTAAACGTAAAGATTTTAATTGGAATGTGAGTGGCAATATATCGTTTACAAAAAATAAAGTCACCAAATTGTTTGGAGATGTTAAAGCAATTTATTCCTATGGAGGTTTCACAAGTTCCGAAATCCAACGGACTGGTAACCTGTTTGTTGGTGAGTCTATCAATAATATTTATGTATGGAAATACGATAAAATTGTACAGGAGAAAGATATGGACAAGATTTCCAAAATGAATCTCGCTGGCAGAACAGTTCGTCCCGGAGATATTATGGTTGTTGATACCGATGGAAATAACATCATCAACGATGAAGACCGCTATGTTGTAGGAAATACCGATCCCAAGTTTTATGGTGGTTTTTCAACCGATTTCAAATATCGGGGCATAGGATTGAACGCTATTTTCACTTATTCACAGGGACTCAGAAGGATAAGTGGAAGATATGAGGGGATGATTAACAGTTCTGGATTGTCGGTCGCTCACAAGGATATGTTGAATCGCTGGACGCCGCAAAACACCAATACAAATATTCCTCGTGCATACGCTGCAAGCGGCCGGTTTGGTTTCGGAGAAGTTGATTGGGGTGTACAAGACGCTTCTTTTTTAAGACTGTCGGTACTAACGCTGTCGTATGATTTACCTGCCATACTGCTGTCTAAAATTAATATCAGTAATGTGCAGATATATGCAACTGGAAACAATGTTTTTTGCGCAACCAAATATAAGGGTTTCGATCCGGAAGGCGGTGATAATTACCCTACCTCCCGTATGTTCGTAACAGGTATAAGATTAGATTTTTAACTTTAGAATAATTAATAACCATAAAAATATAAAGATATGAAATTCAAGAATATATTGGTATTATTGACGCTCTTCATCAGCGCAACGGCTTGTAACGATTTTTTGGAACATAAGCCGAAAACAGCGCTGACCCAGGAAGACGTATTTAATGATCTGGATAATGTTGAACTTGCAGTTGTCGGATATATAAGATCCTTAAGAGAAACTCAAAAAGAAAGGGATCATTTTATTTTTCAGTTGGGTAGCGATGAAGCAAAACAAGGCGTTTGGCAAGTAAGAGAAAACGCAGAACAAGCTGCTTTTGACCGTTATAACGCGAGATTAAGCCCTGATAATTCTGCGGTTTACCGGCAATGGAACCTGAGATGGCCAACCATTGGACAATTGGCGCAAACCGCTTACGCTCTTGAAAATTCCAAAGCAGAAGATGTTAACAGAAAAAACCTGTTATATGCCGAAATTTGCTATTGGCGAGCAATGTTCAGTTTTGAACTTTGTCAATTGTGGGGCGATATTCCAATCCTGGATCTTAACAAAATGGGCGAATACGGAACAAGTCGCAGACCTGTAAAGGATGTTTATGAATTTATTATTGCCGATCTGGAAATAGCTATACAGTTTCTTCCTTCGACACAAAAAGATAAATCAAGACCAACATCGGGTATTGCTAAAGCTTTGCTGGGTAAAGTTTATTTGTATGCCTGGGAAGATTCAGGCATAAGAGATTATGCAAAAGCGCTATCCTATTTTGAACAGTTGACTGCATCCAATTCGGGATATTCCTTAGTTTCAAGATATGCCGATTTGTTTGATGCTTCATTACCTACATTTGTTGAAAATTCCACCGAATCAATTTATGAGTGGCAATTTCAGAATGTTACAAGTGGCGGTAATGCAAGTAGAATTCAATGGCAAGCAGGTTCGCGAAGTATGACCAATCTATTTCCAAACTGTTATTTTGGCGGTTATGATTTATTGCTGCCTACCGAATATTATTATAAAATGGTAAATGAAGGCGGTGTCTGGGAAGATGGCGATTTACGTAAAAATGTAAGTATCAGATATGACTTCAAGTATAAAGTGCCAAACACTTCTAATCCTGATTCAATCTGGACTCCACCAACACCTCCCGGATCATGGGGGGGAGATGAATTGGATCCTCATTGCAAAAAATATGAAGATTATAGAGGCGATGGCAAATTGAGTTTTTATTATTCAGGCAAAAACAAACATTATATCCGTTTGGCTGATATTTGGCTTTGCCAAGCCGAATGTTTGAACGAACTTGGAAAAACATCAGAAGCTGTAGCTATCGTTAATGACAGGATTCGCACACGAGCTTGGGGTGGAACACTGCCAACCGATAAAAGATGGAATAGCGGCATGTCACAAAACGAATTCAGAACAATGATTTTGGATGAGCGCATGCGCGAACTTGGCTTTGAAGGTTGGCGCAAAATGGACCTGATCCGTACCGGGAATTTTGTTAAACTAATCAAAGAAAGAAACAGATGGGCAAAGGAAACGAATGAAATTAAGGAATTTCACATGAAATTTCCCATTCCTTTACAAGAAATCAAAAATAATGATGATATTAAGGAAGGAGATCAAAATCCGGGATATATCAATTAATAACTAATTAATGTACATATGAAAAAAAATATTTTTATTATATTTATGATTGCAACCGCCTTCCTGACGGTACAATTAACATCCTGTAAGGATGATACTGCCGTGACAGGCGTAAAGTTAGATAAAAACAAACACAGGATGGTGGTCGAAACCAACTTTACCCTGATTGCAACGATTACACCTTCTGGAGCTACAAATAAAGATTTAACTTGGATAAGCGACCGGCCTGTTGTAGCAGACGTAGATGATAATGGCGTGGTAACAGCTTATTCTGTAGGAGAAGCCGTAATTTATGTAATCACAAAGAGTGGTATTTTCAGGGATTTTTGTGAACTTACTGTAACCGGTAAGCCCGTATCAGGAGTAACTTTGAATAAACATTCTTTATCTCTGAAAATAGGTGAACAACAGTTATTGATTGCAACCGTTGAGCCCGAACTTGCCGATAACAAAAATGTAACCTGGTCAAGCAATCCAGCCGGAATAGTCGTCGTAAATAACGGTAATGTGAGAGCCATTGGTCAAGGAACAACTTCTGTTATTGTTACTACTGTAGACGGAAATCGTACGGATGCCTGTAATGTAACTGTTGATAATACCTATTATAACATTATGATAAATCCCGGCTTTGAAGAACCGAATGATGCCAGCGCTAACCTCTTAGGTTGGACGATAGTGCCGCAAGCCTGGTTCGATGCATATTACACAGGAAATGCAATGGGACCTGGCCTCCCTTCAGGAGGAGTAGTAGACAGAATCGGTTTACCTAATAATGAGTCATTTTTTGTCAGCGGCAATGGAAATTATTTTAATCAAGCCAGAGTAGGTAATTGGTGTTCACGAATTGGGGGGAATGTTACCGGTGGATTATATCAAATAGTAGATGTTATTCCTGGGGCAACATACAAGTTCAATGGTCTTATCGGTATGAGATGCAATGACAACGATTCAAAAATTCAAAGTTGGGAAACAGTGAAATTTCTTTCGGAGAATGGATTGAACACTTATCATCAAATACCAATACCGATAGACAATGTGTATCTTCATAATGGTCAACCAACTAATATTGAAAGGGTAGAAGGTACTTTTAAAATACCTACAGGAGTGACTAAGGTTCGTATTCAACTTGACCAGCGTAATTTTGACTCACCCAATCGAGCGCCTTTAAGGTTGATGGACGACTTTAAGTTCCATTGGCTTTCCGACTAAGGAATTAGTCAATGAAGTATCATTTCATTATTGAAGAGGCTGTCTTATAAACCTCTACTTTTTTCATTGTAAGTAGAAGGTTTTAAAGACAGTCTCTTTTGTTGTCCCACCAGGACTCGAACCTAGGCTGGCTGAACCAAAATCAGATGTGCTACCACTACACCATGGGACAATGCCAATGCTTTTTAAAAAAGCGCTGCAAAGGTACATTTTTTTGTTGAATTTACAAATATTTGGCAAGTGAATCTTATTTCGCTATCAATAAAAAGTAATTTTTCTTTCCTTTTTGAACTAATAAGTATTTATTTCCCAATAAATAAGATGAATCAATATTGATATCGGGCAGTGTCAATTTTTCTTTGTTGATGCTGACGCCGCCACTTTGAACCATTTTACGCATTTCGCCTTTAGACGGAAAAACAGTTGTTTTATCTGCCAATAAATCAACTGCTTTTATTCCATGATTTAAATCTTCTCTATTTATTTCATATTGGGCTACTCCGGAAAAAACATCCAACAAAGTCGCTTCATCCAATTTTTTCAATACTTCGGATGTGGAATCCCCGAAAAGAATCTGTGAGGCTTCAACAGCCGAATCGTATTCCTCTCGAGAGTGAACCATTAATGTAACTTCTTTTGCCAAACGTTTTTGTAAATGCCGTAAATGTGGAGTTGCTTTTTGTTCTGTAACCAATTGTTCAATTTCTTCCTGCCCTAAGGAAGTGAATATTTTGATAAATTTTTCGGCATCCGCATCGCTCACGTTTAACCAGAATTGATAAAATTTATAGGGACTGGTATAACGTTTATCCAACCATACATTTCCTGATTCGGTTTTACCAAATTTTCCGCCGTCGGCTTTGGTTATCAACGGACAAGTCAAAGAAAAAGCGTCGCCGTTCACTTTTTTTCGAATCAACTCAGTCCCGGTAGTAATGTTTCCCCATTGATCGGAACCGCCCATTTGCAAACAACAATCATAATTTTCATACAGAACTAAA
>Ga0209628_10002076_pt1 | contig 13396 bp, 14 predicted proteins | sample TergutCu122P4_FD_187285 | JGI IMG/M metagenome (GOLD analysis project Ga0209628, IMG submission 187285) | Cubitermes ugandensis P4 segment gut microbial communities from Kakamega Forest, Kenya - Cu122 P4 (SPAdes) (version 2) | ecosystem: Host-associated > Arthropoda: Insects > Digestive system...
CCGTACCCGCCCCCAGTCCAGCCTGGACAACAGGCCAGGACGCGCGGGCTTCTCAACCTTGACAGGATGCTGGCGACGGAAGTTTTTCTGAGAAGAGCGACGGGAAAAGAGAACGGCCCGTTCCTTGCCCGCGGCATGCAGCGCCCGGGTGGAATAGCGCCCGGCCGTCTGCTGGCCGGGGCGTCTTGCGCTCTCGCCTTTGCTTCTTCCATCGCCGCCCTGGTGGACGCCGTCGAGGCGCCAGTTTTCGGCAACGGCGATGTGTGGACGGCCGCCGACGCCGTCGCCATGCTGCACCAGACCGGGTGCGCGGGCGTCGAGATCGGACGCGGCGCGTTGGGACGGCCCTGGCTGTTCGCCGAGATCGCCGCCGCGCTACGGGGCGAGCCCCCGCCCCCGCCGCCGACCTTGGGAGAGGTCGCCGCGATCGTCCGCCGGCACGCCACCTTGTTGGCCGATCTCATGGGTGAGCGCCACGGCCTGGCCGACTTCCGCAAGCATCCGGCCTGGTACTTCAAGGGTTTCCCGCTCGGCGGGGACCTGCGTCACGCGTTGTCGATGGTGTCGAGCCTCGCCGAACTCGACGACCTGCTGGCCCGCGTCGATCCGGACGAGCCGTTCCCCGCCCACGAGTTGCACGCCCCGCGCGGGCGCCAGGGATCACCGCGCGGCAAGGTCGCCATGCCCTACGGCTGGCTGGATTCCCGCACCCTCGACGGGTTCGCCCTCACGGACGAGGGCGGGGCCGGCGGCTAAGGCCACTAGGACGACGAGGCGGTGGGTGACGGGTTGGGGGTGGTCACCGGCAGGTTGCAGTAGGTCTCGCTGGCGGTGACGATGAGGCCCACGGCGTCGACCAGATCCGTCTGGCCGTTGGCGTTGGAATAGGTGTTGTATTGGTTGCCGTCCCCGGAATCGGCGATCCCCTTCAGCGTGGTGAGATAGGTCAAGACGGTCTCCAGCGGGACGACCGCGGTATCCGGCGGGTTCGTGGCCTTCAGTTCTTTGAACACCGCTGCCATGTCGCCGAGCGCGGCGCTGACCTGGGTCAGGTCACCCGATTGGAGGGCGGCCGACAGGGAGACGTTCAGGGCCCGGCTGGTGTTGGACAGCTGGGCGAAGGCCGCGCAATAGACGGCGTTGCCCGGTCCGGGGGCCGGCCGGGTCGCCAGGGTCACGACCCCCGCGGTCAGGCCGAGGATAACCACCACCGCCAAGGCGGCAAGCCACGTCCCGGTCCGGTTCTTCGGCTTGGGGGCTGGTTTCTGACGGGATCGGCTCATCTTCGGCGTCCTTCCTCAAGTACTCCTCATGATATAGCATTGGCCCGGTCGTCATCGGCTGGTTCATCGCCCCGATGTGCGACATACTCATGACATGAACGATTCTCATCGGTCCGCCTTGTGGGCGGCGACCATGCACGGCCACCGATCCGAGGAGGCCGTACGGGCCCACGCCGACAGCCGGGCCGGCCTGACCGCCGCCCAGCCGGTCACCCGGGAGCTGAGGGAACAGCGCGAACGGGAGACACTGGCCGCCGGGGCCACCCTGGCGGCGGGGGCCGGGTCGCGACGGCTTCCGGAGGAACCGGATCCGCTGCGGACCTGTTTCGAGATCGACCGCGACCGCATCGTCCACTCGGCGGCGTTCCGGCGCCTGGCCGGCAAGACCCAGGTCGTCGTCTACCCCCGCGACCACCAGCGCACCCGGCTGACCCACGCCATCGAGGTCGCCCAGGTCGCCACGGCGATCGCCCGGGGGGTGGGGGCCAACGTCACCCTGGCCGACGCCATCGCGCTCGGCCACGACTGCGGCCACGGCCCCGGCGGGCACGCCTCGGAGGACGCCTTCGACCCCTACATCCCGTCCGGCTACGACCACGGGCCCTGGGGGGCCGACGTCGTCTTGCGGGGCCTCAACCTCACAGCGGAGACGACCGACGGCATCCGCAACCACTCCTGGGGCCGGCCGGCCCCGGCCACCGCCGAGGGTGAGATCGTCTCCTGGGCCGACCGCATCGCGTACTGCGCCCACGACCTCGAGGACGCGACCCACGCCGGTATCGTGACCCTGGACGACCTGCCGGACTCCGTTGTGGAGATCGCCGGGCGGCGGCGCTCCCAGCAACTGGGGGTCTTCATCGAGTCCATGATCGCCTCGACCACCCGCCACGGCGTGGTCTCCATGGAGGCCGAGGTGGCCGCCGCCCTCGCCGACCTGCGGCAGTTCAACTACGACCGCATCTATATGCGCCCCGATTCGGTGGCCCAGGCCGAAGCCGTCATCGACATCCTGCGCGCGCTGGTCGACCACTACATCGCCCGTCCGGGCGACATCCCGGGCGAGGAACCGGATCTCGGTGAAGTCGTCCCCGGTGTGGAACCCGCCGTCGCCCGCGCGGTCGAGTACGTGGCGGGCATGACCGACCGGTTCGCCTTCGAACAGGCCGAGGCCCTGCTGGACTACGACCTGGCCCGCATCCCGGCCGGCATCGGCCGCGGGGTGTGAGCGGGGTCTACTCGCCGGTCGAGGCGCGGATCAGATCCTTTCGCCGGACCTCCTGTTCGACCATCGCGGCGAACATCGGCTGGTAGCCGGGGTCGGCCGGGTTGGTCCGCTGCATCCTATCCTTCAGGGCCTTCAGTTCCCGGTCGAGGCTGCCCAGCTGGAGCTTGGCGACGTACTCCCCGGCGACGCGCGGCGTCGCCTCGGTCAGCGGCGCTTCCACGCAGAGCTGGAGGGCCAGGTCTTTGAGGTCGGCGTGGCCCAGTTTCTCGATCACCACCGCGGGCCAGCGGCCGGTGGCGGGGTCGAGCGAGGCCACGGTGCGGAACAGCGCCCGGTACGCGCCGTGGGTGAAGTCGGCCTCGGCCAGCCCCCGCCACGGTTCGTCGCCGTCGAACAGTTCCGGATTCTGCAAGATCAGCTTCAGCGTGTCGCGCTCCGCCAACAGGCTCCGGTCGCCGGGATCGGGCAGGCTGGCCGCCGGCGCGGGCGGCGGCTCGTCCGGCGGCGGCCCGGGTGTCACCGGCGTCTGGGCGGGACCGCCGCGGCGGCCCTGGACCTCGCGGCGGACCAGCTCGGGCGTCGAGCCGGTCATGAAGGCCAGCTCCTTGATGTATTCGTCGACCTTGGAGCGGTCGCGGATCGCGCCGACCAGCCGGGCCGCCTCGCGTACGGCACCGAGCCGGGCGTCGGCGTGGCGCAGGTCGTAGCGGGCGACGATGCTCGCCATGACGAACTCGTAGAGCGGCACGCGCGCCTCGATCAGGTCGCGCAACGCCTGGTCGCCGCGCTGCAGGCGCAGGTCACACGGGTCGAGGCCGCCGGGATCGATGGCGGCGTAGGTGGAGGCCCGGAACAAGGAGTCCTGGCCGAACACCTTGAGCGCCGCGTTCCGCCCCGCCTCGTCGCCGTCGAAGGTGAACACCACCTGGCCGGAGTCGGCCCCCTCGCCCATGAGGCGCTGGATCGTCTTGGCGTGATCGGCCCCGAAGGCCGTGCCGCACGACGCGATGGCCGTATCGATCCCGGCGAGGTGACAAGCCATGACGTCGGTGTAGCCCTCGACCACGACGGCCATCGACCGGTTGCCGATGGCGGAGCGGGCCAGATCGAGGCCGTAGAGGACGTGGGACTTGCGGTAGAGCGGGGTCTCGGGCGTGTTGATGTATTTCCCGGGCATCCGGTCGTCGTCGAACAGCCGGCGCGCCCCGAAGCCCAGGACGGCCTGGCCGGCGTCGCGGATCGGCCAGATCACCCGGCCCTGGAAATAGTCCCAGCCGGAGGCGCGGACGAGTCCGGCTTCGACCAGTTCGGCGTCGGTGAAGCCCTTCGTCCTCAGGTACGCCCCGAGCTCGCGTCCCGACCGGGGAGCGAAGCCGACCCCGAACCGCAGCGCCGCCTGACTTGTGAAGCCCCGCCCGGTCAGGAACTCCCGGCCCGGGCGGCCCTCGGCGCCGGCCAGGTGGTCGGCGAAGAACGCCGCCGCCGCCGCGTTGGCCTCCAGCAGGCGCATCCGGTTGACCCCCGTCGGCTTGGCCTCGTCGGTGTAGCGCAACTGCACCCCGTACTTGGCGGCCAGGAACTCGACCGCTTCCTTGAACGACAGGTTGTTGATCTCCTGCACGAAGGCGACCGTGTCGCCGCCCTTGCCGCAGCCGAAGCAGTAGAACAGGCCCCGGGCCGGGGTGACCTGGAAGCTCGGGGTTTTCTCGTCGTGGAAAGGGCAAAGGCCCTTCAGCGTCCCGGCGCCGGCCGGCTTCAGGGTGACGTAGGCGGCCGCGACGTCGTCGATGCGGGCGCGCGCGCGGACCTCCTCCAGGTCGTCCGAGTTTATGAAACCGGCCATGCGGAACAGTTTACTTAACGCACCACGCAACCTGTGAGGTCGTACACAGAAGTCGGTGTTGTCGCGATGTTGCACCACAACTTGGCCCCGCGGGGTGAAACCGGGCGGGAACTTTGCAACAGTCTTGGTATGGAAATGAATCGAATCGAACACGAGACGCGGCTGGCCAAGAAGATCGAGGCCGGTCTGCTGGCCCAGGACGCGCTCGACACAGGCGAATGGCCGGCCGGGGCGACCGCGGCGGAGTTGCGGACCCTGGTGGCGGAGGGGTTCCAGGCCAAGGACGACCTCGTCCTCGGGCACCTGGGCCTCGTCTCGGTCATCGCCGCCGAGGCGTCCCGGCAGCGCGCCGGGCAGTTCTCGGACCTCTTCCAGGAGGGCTGTGTGGGGATCCAGCAGGCCGTGCTGACCTACGACTGGCGGAAGGGCCCCTTCGGGCCGTACGCCGCCATGTGGATCCGCACGGCGGTGCGGCGGTCCTGGCCCCGGTCCTGGGTGCCGGTCGAGAATCTGGAGATCCCCGACGCGGCCCCGGTGACATCCATCGACCGGCGGATCACGCACGACCGCCTGGCCCGGGTCCTCCAACTCATCCCGCCAGCGGAGCGCCGCGTGTTGCGGCTGCGGACCGGGTGGCAGGGCGAACGGCGGACGCTGCACGAGATCGCCGGCGAAATGGGTCTCACGGTGTCCAAGGTGCGCAGCCTGGAGAAGTCCGGTGTGGAGTTGGTACGCCGCTGCTGGGAGCTGGGCGAGGCCGCCTGAGTTTCGTCGCGGGCCCGGAATCACGGTACCATTGGCACGGTCGCCATATCCGGCGGCGCAGCCTAAACCAGGAGTCCGCCTTGCCCAGCACAGTCGAAAAACTCAGCCCCACCCGCGCCAAGATCACCATCGAGGTGCCTTTCGCCGAACTCGAACCGGCCATCCGCAAGGCCTACCGCGACCTGGCGGCCGGGGTCTCGATTCCCGGCTTCCGGGCCGGGCACGTGCCGCCGGCCCTCATCGACGCCCGGCTGGGCCGCGGCGCCGTGCTGAACGAGGCCGTCAACGCCCAGCTGCCGACCCTCTACGCCCAGGCGGTGCAGGATCACGGGCTGTTGCCGCTGGGCCAGCCCGAGGTCGAGGTCGCGAAGCTGGAGGACGGGGTGTCGGCCGAGCTGGTCGCCGAGGTCGATGTGGTGTCGGACTTCGACCTGCCCGATTACTCCGGCATCGAGGTCACGGTGGATGCCCTGCCGGAACTGGAGACGTTGGTCGCTGAGCGCGTCGCCGCGCTCCGGGAACGTTTCGCCGGGGTGGAGGACGTGGACCGGGCGGCGGAGGACGGCGATCTTGTCCACATCGATCTGAAGGCCACCCGTGACGGCGCGGTCATGGAGGGCGGGCTCGCCGAGGGGCTCACCTACGTCGTCGGTTCCGGCGGGATGCTGGACGGGCTGGACGAGGCCGTGACGGGCTGCCGCGCGGGCGATGAGCGGACCTTCACCTCGCAGCTGTCCGGTGACGACGACGGCGCGGGGCCCGCCGATATCACGGTCACGGTGACCGCGGTGCAGGCGCGGCGGCTGCCGGAGGTGGACGACGAGTTCGCCCAGATGGTCTCGCCGTTCGACACGCAGGCCGAGATGATGGAGGACTTGCGCCGGACCGCCGCGAACCAGGCGGTGATGGACCAGCTCAACCAGGCCCGCGGCCGGATCCTCGAGCGGGTCATCGCCGCGACCCCCTTCGAACTGCCGGAGGCGGTCGTACGCGAGGAGGCGGCCAAGCGGGTCGCGTCGGTGACCGAGCAGCTGGCCGCCGCCGGGCTCGGCCTGGAGGACTACCTGCAGCGCATGGGCGATCCCGCGGTGACCAACGCCGAGGAGTTCGCCGCCAGCACCCGGGCCAGCGCCGAGCGGGGGATGCGGGGCGAGATCATCCTCGACCGGGTGGCCGACGCCGAGCAGGTCACGGTGGACCAGGACGAGCTCACCACCTTGATCCTGCAGAAGGCCGCCGAGAACGGGACGACCCCCCAGCAGGAGATCGAGCACATGCGCGCCCACGACCACCTCGCCGAGTGGATGGGCCAGATCCGCCAGTCCAAGGCCCTGGACACGATCGTCGCCCGGGCCCGGGTCACCACGACGGACGGGAAGATCGTCAACCTGCGGCCCGTGCCGATGCCGCCGGCCGAGGACTGATTCTCCAGGCGAACTTGAGAGTCCCCACCCAGCGCGCCGCGCCCGGCACCCTGTCTCGCGGCGGGGTCCGGGTGGTCTGACAGCGGCGGACTGTGCTGACAGCGAACAGGTCGAGAGACGACCTGTTTTTGTCGGCGCTACCGGGTAACCTTCCTGAACGTGAACGAAACTCCGATCATCATGCCCCGCCTGGCCCTCCCGACGGGTCCCGGATCCCTGAACGACTCCGTCTACCAGTCCTTGCTGGCCAACCGGATCGTCTTCCTCGGCTCCGAGGTCCGCGACGAAAACGCCAACGCCATCTGCGCCCAGATGCTGCTGTTGAACGCCGAGGATCCCCACAAGGACATCTATCTCTACATCAATTCTCCTGGCGGATCGACCGATTCGGGTATGGCGATCTTCGACACCATGCAGTGGATCTCGAACGACGTGGCGACCGTCGCGATCGGGCTCGCCGCCTCGATGGCTCAGTTCCTGCTCTCGGCCGGCGCCAAGGGCAAGCGTTTCGCGCTGCCCCACAGCCGCATCATGATGCACCAGCCCTCCGGCGGGCTCGGCGGAACGGCCTCCGACATCAAGATCCAGGCCGAGCAGTCGCTCCACATCAAGAAGACCATGAGCCGGCTGATCGCCTCCCACACCGGCCAGACGGTCGAGCAGATCGAGGCCGATTCCGACCGCGACCGCTGGTTCACCGCCGAGGAGGCCCTGGCCTACGGTTTCATCGACCACGTCTTCGAGCGGGCCAGCCAGATCATCACCGACTCGCCGAACAACTAGGAGCCCCTCATGGACATGCACAGCCTGCCCTTCGGCCTGGCGCCCGTCGCCCCCCGCGCCGAATACTACATTCCCCAGTGGGAGGAGCGGACGTCCTACGGGGTGCGCCGCGTCGATCCCTACACGAAGCTGTTCGAGGAGCGGATCATCTTCCTCGGCACCCCGATCAGTGACGACATCGCCAACGCCGTCATGGCCCAGCTGCTGTGCCTCCAGTCGATGGACGCCGAGCGCCAGATCAGCATCTACATCAACTCGCCCGGCGGTTCCTTCACGGCGCTGACGGCGATCTACGACACCATGCGGTTCGTCAAGCCCGACATCCAGACGGTCTGCCTCGGCCAGGCGGCGTCCGCCGCGGCCGTACTGCTCGCGGCCGGCACGAAGGGCAAGCGTCTCGCCCTGCCGAACTCCCGCATCCTCATCCACCAGCCGGCGATCTCCGGCGAGGGGTCCTACGGGCAGTCCTCCGACCTGGAGATCCAGGCCCGGGAGATCATGCGCATCCGGTCCCTGATGGAGAACATGCTGGCCTCCGACACCGGCCGCGACGTGGAGCTGGTCTCGCGCGACATCGAGCGCGACAAGTACCTGACGGCCGAGGAGGCCAAGGAATACGGCATCATCGACGAGATCCTGGGTGGCAACTGACATGCCGCGGCTGGGGGAGTCGAGCGAACTGCTGAAGTGCTCGTTCTGCGGCAAGAGCCAAAAGCAGGTCCGCAAGCTCATCGCCGGGCCCGGGGTCTACATCTGCGACGAGTGCATCGATCTCTGCAACGAGATCATCGACGAGGAGCTGGCGTCCACCACCGAGGTCAACCTGACCGACTGCCTGCCCAAGCCGGAGCAGATCCACGACTTCCTGGACGAGTACGTGATCGGGCAGGACTTCGCCAAGAAGGCCTTGTCGGTGGCGGTTTACAACCACTACAAGCGGATCAACCTGGACTCGGCGCCGCGCAACGCCGGCGAGGAGACGGTCGAGCTCAGCAAGTCGAACATCCTGCTGATCGGGCCGACCGGTTGCGGCAAGACCTACCTGGCCCAGACCCTTGCCCGGATGTTGAATGTGCCGTTCGCCATGGCCGACGCCACGGCCCTCACCGAGGCCGGCTACGTCGGCGAGGACGTGGAGAACATCCTGCTCAAGCTCTTGCAGGCCGCCGACTACGACGTCAAGAAGGCGGAGACCGGCATCATCTACATCGACGAGATCGACAAGGTGGCCCGGAAGGCGGAGAACCCGTCGCTCACCCGCGACGTCTCGGGTGAGGGCGTCCAGCAGGCCCTCTTGAAAATTCTGGAGGGGACCATCGCCTCGGTCCCGCCGCAGGGCGGGCGCAAACACCCGCACCAGGACTACATCCAGGTCAACACCAACAACATTTTGTTCATCGTCGGCGGGGCCTTCTCCGGTCTGGAGGACATCGTCGCCACCCGTCTCGGCAAGCACCCCCTGGGGTTCACCACCGAGCAGGTGGCCGCGGGCGTCGGCAAGGACGAACTCTTCCGTCACGTCCGCCCGGAGGACTTGCACAAGTACGGCCTGATCCCCGAGTTCATCGGCCGGCTGCCGATGCTGGCGGCGGTCGAGGGGCTCGACCGGTCCGCCCTGGTGCGGATCCTGGTGGAGCCCAAGAACGCCCTGCTGAAGCAGTTCCGCAAGCTGTTCGACCTGGACGGGGTGGCGCTGGACTTCACCGACGACGCCGTGGAGGCGATAGCCGATCTGGCCCTCGAGCGCGGCACGGGCGCCCGCGGGCTTCGGGCCATCGTCGAGGAGACCCTGCTGGATGTGATGTTCGAGGTGCCGAGCCGCTCCGAGATCGCCGAGGTCGTCGTGAACGCCGAGGCCATCCGCCGCGAGGCGCCGGTGCGGCTGGTGCCGAAGGCCGCCTTGGTCCGCACGAAGGCCGCCTGACGATCCGCCTGACTCTTCGGCCGGTGTTCGGCCGGTCTTCCGCCCGTCTTCAGCCGGCCCGCCGCAACGTTATCAACGGGATCTCCGGATCCGAGCCGACGCGTACGGGCGGGCCCCAGGTGCCGACGCCGCGCGAGGTGACCACGGTCACGGAGTCGATGACGTGGACCCCGTCCAGAACCGGCTGCTGGAGCAGCGCGCCGTAGCCGAAGGGCCACCACTGGCCGCCGTGGGTGTGGCCCGACAACTGCAGATCGATCCGGGGGACACCGGCCACCGCGGCGTCGTCGATCGCCTGGACCGGCTCGTGGGCGACCAGGATACGGAAGGCCTGTTCCCCGGCCCCGGCCGTCTCCACCCGGGCCAGCGCGAGGGCGAGGTCGGGAGCCAGGTCGTCCTGGCCCTGCCGGTCGTTGATGCCCAAGACCTCGATGCGCTGCCCCCCGCGTTCCAGCCAGATGCCGTCGTTGGCGAGGACCCGCATCCCAAGCGTCGCCCAGAAGTCCAGCCACTCCCGGGGCTCGGGGTAGAGGTCGTGGTTGCCGAGGGTTGCGACGACGCCGAACGGGGCGGCGAGGTTCCGCAGCGGTTCCAGGCGGTCGGCGACGTCGGCGAGGCGTCCGTCCACCAGGTCGCCGGCGATCACGATGAGATCCGGATGGGCGGCGTTGACCTGGTCCACGAGCATGGGGACGAAGGAGTCCCGGGTGGTGGCCCCGAGGTGCAGGTCGCTGACCAGGGCGATCGTCAACCCGTCGAAGTTGGCCGGCAGGTTGGCGAACTCCAGTGAGACCGGGGTGACGGCCGGGACCTGGGCGCGCTGGAACCCGTACCCGGTGGTGACGAGGCTCAAGACAACGGCGAGGGCGGTGAGCCAGCGGATCGTGGGCAGGCGGCGCGACGGCGGCCCGGCCGCGCGGGCCGGCCGGTGGCGCGTGGCCAGCCACCAGATCAGATTGGTGAGCGAGACGAAGGCCAGGCCCAGGCCGAGGTAGGCGAGCCACGGCACGCCCATCGAGGCGGTCATCAAGGCGAGGCGATACCGGGACGACCCGGCCAGCCGGGCCAGGAGCAATCCGGCGACCGACACGCCGACGGCCAGGACGACCAGGGTTCCGGTCACCCACGCCCAGACCTTGGGCAGGTGGACCTGCCACACCAGGGCGCAGACCAGAGCGGCCGCGGGCAAGATGGCGGTCAGCGTGTAGATGAGGATCAGCAGCCCCGGAGTCATTCGTAGACCACGACCACCGGGGCGTGGTCGGAGACCCGCGCTTCGTAGGATTCCGGCTTGTCCGTGTCCCCGAAAACGGCGCGCCCGGCGAGCGCCGGGGTCGCGAGGTGGTAGTCGATGCGCCAGCCGTAGCCCCGCTGCCACGAGGCCCCGCGCCAGCTCCACCAGGAGTAGGGTCCCTGGTCGTCCGGGTGGAGGGAGCGTACGACATCGGTCACGCCGAGTTCCAGGGCCGCGGTCAACCACTCGCGTTCCTCCGGCAGGTAGCCGTCGAGGGGCACCTTGGAGTGGTTGTTGTAGAGATCCTGGGGGGTGCGGGCGATGTTGAAGTCGCCCATGAGCGTGTAGGCCCGTCCGGTCGCCGCCGCCCGGGCGATGCGGGTCGTGAGGTTGGCGGCCAGGCATTCGCAGAAGCGCATCTTGCGCTCGAACTTGGCCAAGGCGGCCTCGGACTCCGACGGGACCGCGCCCTTGGGCAGGTAGAGGCAGCCGACGGTCAGGGCAGTGCCGCCGATCTCGTAGTCGGCCTCGATGTAGCGGCCCTCGTGGGCGAACTCGTCCGCGTCGTCCAGGCCGATCCTCACATCCGTGGGCTCGGCCCGGGACAGCAGCGCCACACCGTTGCGCCCGGCGAGTTCACCGGGGTCGAAGGCGACGTGGTAGCCGTCGAAGACGCCTTCCGGGACCTGTTCCGGCTTGCAGCGGACCTCCTGGAGGCCGACGATATCCGGGGCCGTGGCGTCGAGCCAGGCCCGGAACCCGCGCCGTTCGGCGGCCCGGATGCCATTGACATTGAAAGTGACAAGTTTCATTATCGGTAATTCGTGAATTGGACGGCGAAATCGAGATCGGCGGCCTTGACCAGGGCCTGGACCGCCTGGAGGTCGTCGAGCGACTTGGAGGTGACGCGCAGCTCGTCACCCTGGATCTGGGCACGGACGGTCTTCGGGGCCCCGCCCTGGATCAGTTTGGCGACCTTGCGGGCCCCGTCGGCGGAGATGCCCTGGGCGAGGGTGCAGGTGATGTGGGCCCGCTTGCCCGAGATGCGCGGCTCCCCGGCGACCAGGGCCTTCAGGGAGACGCCCCGGCGGACCAGCTTGGTCTCCAGCACGTCCAGGGCCGCTTTGGCCCGCTCCTCGGTGCTGGACTCGATCGCGATCGAATCGCCCGACCAGGCGACCGTGGTCGCGGTGTCCTTGAAGTCGAACCGCTGCCGGACCTCCTTGGCGGCCTGGTTGATGGCGTTGTCGACCTCCTGGTGGTCGACCCGGCTCACGATGTCGAACGAATGCTCTGCTGCCATGTGCGTCCCTTCCTACCCGGTCCATTCTTCCACACCCCGCTGCCTTGCCCGGGTTCGGGCGCGTCTGGTATATTAGCCGTTCGGTGAGGAGACTCACCGCGCGCAAGTGGAGTTCGCTCCCACCCGGTCGGGCAGGCCTGACGGGTTCGAAGGATGTACGTCATGGCGTACGTCATTCAAGCGGCTTTCGCGTGTGCGGGAGCCGATTTTTTTTATTTGTCGAAGGAGGACATATTTCCGAACCGCGGATCAACGACCGCATTCACGCAACAGATGTCAGGCTTGTCGGACCCGACGGCGAGCAGATCGGCATAGTGAAGATCGCGGAGGCCCTGAAGCTGGCGCAGGACGTCGGCCTGGATCTTGTAGAGATCGCCCCGACCGCTCATCCGCCTGTGGTCAAGGTCATGGATTACGGCAAGTGGCGTTACGAGAATGCCCAGAAGGCCCGCGAATCCCGTAGGAATCAAACCAACACGATCATCAAAGAGATGAAGTTGCGCCCCAAGATCGACGCCCACGACTACGAAACCAAGCGGGGACACATCGTGCGTTTCTTGAGGGGTGGCGACAAGGTCAAGGTCACGATCATGTTCCGGGGGCGCGAGCAGTCCCGTCCGGAGCTCGGTCTGAACCTGCTCGGCAAGCTCGCCGAGGACGTCGCGGCCGACGGACTGGTGGAATTCCAGCCGAAACAGGACGGGCGCAACATGATCATGGTCCTGGCACCGACCCGCAAGAAGTCGGAGGCCAAGGTCGAAGCCAAGGCCGCCAAGGAGAGGAAGGCCGCGGAGAGGGCCGCGGACCAGGAGGCCGAACAGAAAGAATTGGCGCAGTCCCGGGCCCAAGCCGGGGAGAGGACCCGCCGCCGGCGCGGTCCGGCCGACAACTTGGACCCCGACGTCGATCTCTAGAGATCGGACGGGGTCGCAAACCAAGACACGAGTAGAGGAAACGGAGTGAATATGCCGAAGATGAAAACCCATTCGGGTGCGAAGAAACGATTCAAGGTGACGGGCACGGGCAAGTTGGTTCACCGTCAGGCGGGCAAGCGCCACCTGAACGAACACAAGACGTCCCGCCGGACTCGCCGGCTGATGCCGGATGATGTGCTGGGCACCGCTGATGCCCGCAAGGCCCGTCGTCTGCTGGGAATCTGAGAAAGGAAGAAAGATGGCTCGTGTCAAGCGTGCGGTAAACGCCCAGAAGAAGCGCCGCGAGGTCCTGGAGGAGGCGTCCGGCTACCGGGGGCAGCGCTCCCGGCTCTATCGCAAGGCGAAGGAGCAGTTGCTCCACTCCTACACCTATGCCTACCGCGACCGTCGTGACCGCAAGGGCGACTTCCGGGCCCTGTGGATCCAGCGGATCAACGCGGCCGCCCGGGCGGAGGGCATGACCTACAACCGCTTCATCAACGGCCTCAAGGTGGCCGGACTCGAGGTGGACCGCAAGATCCTGGCCGAGATGGCCGTGAAGGATCCCGCGACGTTCGCCGCGCTGGTCAAGGTGGCGAAGGAATCACTGCCGGCCGTGGCGGCCTGATGGCCGTCACAACGGCCGGGCTGAAATTCGCCCGCCGTCTTCTGAACCGGAAATTCAGGGGCTCGGCGGG
>Ga0209628_10002077_pt1 | contig 13395 bp, 11 predicted proteins | sample TergutCu122P4_FD_187285 | JGI IMG/M metagenome (GOLD analysis project Ga0209628, IMG submission 187285) | Cubitermes ugandensis P4 segment gut microbial communities from Kakamega Forest, Kenya - Cu122 P4 (SPAdes) (version 2) | ecosystem: Host-associated > Arthropoda: Insects > Digestive system...
CACGGCCCGGCCGGCGTGATGGGGCGCGCCGGGCCCGCCGGACCCAGGGTCCAGACCCGGCCCGAGCGCCGGTCGTAGAAGGCGATGCGGCCCGCCCGGATGGCGCAGGGCGTACCGCCGTAGGCGTGGATGGCCGTACGGACGTCCCAGTCCGGGGTGACGTCGGTGACCTGGCCCGCTGGATCGCGGCGCAGCAGGGTGGTGCGGCCGGCATCGGCCGGATCCGAGCGGAGCCAGTAGTGGGTCGCCTGGTCGGTGAAGCCCTCCGACAGGCGGACCTGGCCCGCCGCCAGGTCGGCCGGGCCGACCGGCCGGAAACCGGGCGATGGTGACGAAATCATGTCCCGACTCTACCGGGTGGCCGGGCCCCGGCGGGTAGGGTTGTGGTCATGCGAGCCTGGAATGCCGTCCCTGTTCCCGCCCCCGATCCGGTGGTGCCCGGTGTGCTGCGGTTGTACGACACCGCGCACCGGGCGGTCGTCCCGGTCGGTCCCGCGGCCGGGGAGGCCCGGCCGGCCACGATGTACGTCTGCGGGATCACCCCCTACGACGCCACGCATCTCGGCCATGCCTTCACCTACCTGACCTTCGACCTCGTGAACCGGGTCTGGCGCGACCTCGGCCACGACGTGGCCTACACGCAGAACGTGACCGACGTCGACGACCCGCTGCTGGAGCGGGCCCAGGTGAGGGGGGTGGACTGGCGCGACCTCGCGGCGGACGAGCTGGCGGTGTTCCGCTCCGACATGGAAGCGCTCCGCATCCTGCCGCCCGGCGACTTCGTGGCGGTGACCGACGCGATCGGCCTGGTCGCTGATTACCTCACCGGGCTGAGGGCCAGGGACGAGGTCTACGCTCTCGACGACGCGTACGCTGACTGGTATTTCCGGATCGCCCGGCCCGGTTTCGGCGACGAGTCCCACCTCGGGCCGGCCGAGATGCTCGCCCTGTTCGCCGAGCGCGGCGGGGACCCGGACCGGCCCGGCAAGGCCGATCCGCTCGACCCGCTGGTCTGGCGCCTCCACCGCCCCGGTGAGCCGGCCTGGGATTCGGCGCTCGACCGGGGGCGCCCCGGCTGGCACGTGCAGTGCACGGCGATCGCCGCCGCGACCCTCGGGCCGGCCATCGACGTCCAGGGCGGCGGGTCCGACCTGGTCTTCCCGCACCACGAGATGTGCAACACCCTGGCGGCCACCGCGACCGGAGCACCCCTGGCCCGGGCCTTCGTCCATAGCGCGATGGTGGGCCTGGACGGCGAGAAGATGAGCAAGTCGAGGGGCAACCTGGTCAAGGTCGCCGGTCTTGTGGCGGCGGGGGCGGATCCGATGGCCATCCGGCTCGCGCTGCTGGCCCACCACTACGCCGCGGACTGGTCGTGGAGCGACGGCGAGTTGGCTGGGGCGGCCGGGCGTCTGGAGTTGTGGCGCCGGGCGGTCCGCGGCGCGTCATCGGTTGGTTTTTCCGCCACCGCCACCGCCGTACGGGCCGAGTTGCGCGAGAATCTGCATGCCGACCGGGCCCTCGACCGCCTGGACGACTGGGCCCGGGCGAGCCTGGCGGCAGCCGCCGACCACCCCGGGGCGCGGGCCGCGATGGCGGCCTTGACCGACGCCCTGCTCGGGGTTGCGCTAACCTGAGATGGTGGATTTGCCGATGAAACATGATGCCGCCGGGCTGTTCCCGGCCATCGTCCAGGACCGGGCCTCGGGCCGGGTCCTGATGCTGGCCTGGATGGACGACGAGGCCTTGCGCCGCACCATCAGCACCCGGCGGGCGACCTACTGGTCGCGCTCCCGCCAGGCGTACTGGGTCAAGGGCGAGACCTCCGGGCACACCCAGCACGTCTGGGAAGTGCGCCGGGACTGCGATTCGGACACGATCCTTCTGACCGTGGACCAGACCGGCCCGGCCTGCCACACCGGGGCGCCCACCTGCTTCGACGGACACACCCCCCTACTGGACAAGGAGTCTCATGCCGCTCTTCCTGCCTAGCCCGAGCCAGGGTGCGTGGTACATCGGCCCGATCCCGATCCGGGGCTACGCCTTGTCGATCCTCACCGGGATCATCGTGGCCTTCCTGATCGCGCGGCGCCGCTGGCGCCGCCTCGGCGAGGACACCAACCAGCTGGAGAACATCGGCCTGGTAGCCGTGATCGCCGGGATCGTCGGCGCCCGCATCTACTGGATCATCATCGAGTGGCGGCGCTACTTCGGGCCGGACGGCACGTGGTATCGCATGTTCTACGTCTGGGAGGGCGGCCTCGGCATCTGGGGGGCGATCACCGCGGGCTTCCTCACGGCGTGGCTGCTGTGCCGCCACTACAAGATACCTTTCCTGCGTCTGGCGGACGTGGTGGCGCCGGCTTTCCTCATCGCCCAGGGCATCGGCCGGCTCGGCAACTGGTGGAACCAGGAACTCTACGGCCTGCCCACGACGCTGCCGTGGGGCCTGGAGATCGACCTGGCCCACCGGGTGGCGGGCTACGAACAGTACGCGACCTTCCACCCGACCTTCCTCTACGAGATGCTCTGGAACTTCGCCGGAGCCGCCGTGCTGCTGCTCGTCGAGAAGCGGTTCCGGCTGGGGCGCGGCAAACTGTTCGCGCTCTACATCGCCGTGTACGCCACGGGGCGCTTCCTCATCGAATTCCTGCGGATCGATCCGGTGCAGATCGTCTGGGGCTTGCGGATCAACAGCTGGCCGACCCTGATCGGCGGGATCTTCGGGATCGCGCTGTTCGTCTGGCTGCTGCGCCACCGGCCCGGGCCGAACCTGCCGGTGGAGCGGGCGGATGAGGCGGCGCCTGGGGAAGCGGCCGACGGTGAAGCGGCCGATAGTGAAGCGGCCGACGGTGAAACTGACGAGGGCGAAACCGACGAGGGCGAAACGGCCGGGGAAGCCGACGAGGTGGCTGACGCTGACGAGGCGGGTGACGCCGACGAGGTGGCTGAGGCCGGCGATCCGGACGACACGCCGGAGAGCTGACGGGCCTTCCCGACACGCGCCGTCCGCGGCTAAGAGTTTGGTTCCCGCCGGGCTATCCTTGAGTTCATTGGCTTTCGAGGCCAGGTACGTCCCGTACAGATCAAGGAGACCGCCGTGTCGTTCGTCCACCTGCATGTCCACACGGAATACTCCATGTTGGACGGCGCGGCCAAGGTCGAAAAGCTGATCGCCGAGGCCGCGCGGCAGGGAATGCCGGCGGTCGCGATGACCGACCACGGCAACATGTTCGGGGCCTACGACTTCTTCCAGGCGGCCAAGGGATCCCCCGTCAAACCCATCATCGGCATCGAGGCCTACGTGGCGCCGACCTCGCGGCGCTCCCGGGTCCAGGAGTTCTGGGCGAGCGGCAAGCGCGAGGCGGCCGACGTGGATTCCGAGGGCGGCAAGGACGTCTCGGGCGGCGGGCGCTACACCCACATGACGATGCTGGCCCGCGACGCGGCGGGCCTCCACAACCTGTTCCGGCTGAGCTCGCTCGCCTCTTTCGAGGGCTACTACATGAAGCCCAGGATGGACGCCGAGATCATCGCCGCCCACTCGTCCGGGATCATCGCCACGACGGGTTGCCCGTCGGGGGCGGTGCAGACCAGGCTCCGCCTGGGCCAGTACGACGCGGCACTCGCGGCCGCCGCCACGTACCGTGATATCTTCGGCCGCGAGAACTATTTCGTCGAGCTGATGGACCACGGGGTCCCGGTCGAGGCGGCCGTCCGGGCCGATCTGTTGCGGCTGGCGCGCGATCTCGATCTGCGCCTGGTGGTCACCAACGATTCGCACTACGTCACCGCCGACCAGGCCGACGCCCACGACAACCTGCTGTGCATCGGTGTGGGACGCAACAAAGACGACGAGAAGCGCTTCCGGTTCAACGGGTCGGGCTACTACCTGCGTCCGGCCGCCGAGATGCGCGACCTGTTCTACGAGCTGCCCGGGGCCTGCGACACCACGCTCGAGATCGCGGAGATGATCGGCGCCTACGACGAGGTCTTCGCGGAGGTCAACCGGATGCCGCAGTTCAAGGTGCCGCCGGGCGAGACCCAGGAGTCCTGGCTCCGCGTGAAGGTCGCCGAGGGACTGGACCTGCGCTACGGCGGCCATCCGTCGCAGGCGGTGCTGGACCGGGTCGAGACCGAGCTGAAGGTCATCGAACCGCTGGGCTTCTCGGCGTACTTCCTGGTGGTGGCCGACATCTGCCGCTTCGCGCGGGACGCCGGTATCCGGGTCGGACCGGGACGCGGCTCGGCCACCGGGTCGATGATCGCCTACCTGACCCGCATCACCGAACTCGATCCCCTGGAACACGGCCTGCTGTTCGAGCGGTTCCTGAACCCCGAGCGCATCTCGCCCCCCGACGTCGACCTCGATGTGGACGACCGCAACCGCGACAAGATCCTGGCCTACTTCGCCGACACCTACGGCGCCGACTACACGGCCCAGGTCAACACCTTCTCGACCATCAAGGCGAAGAACGCCATCAAGGATTCGGCCCGTATCCTCGGCTTCCCGTTCCAGCTGGGGGAGCGGATCGTCAAGACGATGCCGCCCGACCCCCTGGGCAAGCTCCGCCTGGCAGAGGTCTTCGACCCGGGCAGCGATCGCTACGCCGAGTCCGGCGAGCTCCGGGCGGCCTACGAGGCCGACCCGGACGTCCGCAAGGTCGTCGACACCGGCATGGGCATCGAGGGCCTGATCAGGGGTACGGGCGTGCACGCCGCCGCCGTCATCCTCTCGTCGCAGCCGCTGGTCGACGTCATCCCGCTGCACATGCGCGACGACGGGGTGCGGATCACCGGCTTCTCGTTCCCGCAGTGCGAGGCGATGGGGCTCATGAAGATGGACGTCCTCGGGCTGCGCAACCTCGGGATCATCGACCACGCGCTGGCGCTCATCAAGAAGAACCAGGGGGTCGACATCGATCCGCTGGCCCTGCCGCTGGACGACGCCAAGACCTACGAACTGCTCGCCAGCGGCGAGACCCTCGGGGTCTTCCAGCTGGACGGCGGGCCGATGCGTTCGCTGCTGCGGCTCATGGCGCCGACCCAGTTCGAGGACATCGCGGCCGTGCTTGCCCTCTACCGCCCCGGCCCGATGGCGGCGAACGCCCACACCCACTACGCCGACCGCAAGAACGGCCGCGAGCCGATCCGGCCGATCCACCCCGAGCTGAAGGAGGCCCTGGAGCCCATCCTGGGCCCGACCTACCACCTGCTCGTCTACCAGGAGCAGCTGATGGCCGTGGCCCAGGAGCTGGCCGGCTACACCCTGGGCGGCGCCGACCTGCTGCGCCGGGCCATGGGCAAGAAGAAGCAGGAGATCATCGACAAGGAGTTCGAACCCTTCGCCCGCGGCATGGCCGCGCACGGCTTCTCCCCCCAGGCGACCAAGGCCCTCTGGGATGTCATGGCGCCCTTCGCCGGCTACGCCTTCAACAAGTCCCACACCGCGGGCTACGGGATGGTGTCCTACTGGACGGCCTATTTCAAGGCCAACTATCCGGCCGAATACATGGCCGCCGTCTTGGAGTCGGTTCGCAACGACAAGGACAAATCGGCGGTCTACCTGGCGGAGAGCCGGCGGATGGGCGTCACCATCCTGCCGCCCGACGTCAACGAGTCGCAGGCCATGTTCACCCCGGTCGGCCACGCGGTCCGCTACGGCCTGACGGCGGTCCGCAACGTCGGCGCGAACGTGGTCGACGCGATCATCCAGGCCCGCGAGGAACACGGGCCCGCGAAGAGCTTCTACGAGTTCCTGGCCAACGTCCCGATCACGGTGTGCAACAAGCGGGTCTTCGAATCGCTCATCAAGGCCGGGGCCTTCGACTCCATGGGTCATCCCCGCCGCGCCCTGTTGGAGGTCTACGACCACGCGATCGACGCGACGCTCGAGATCAAGCGCAACCAGTCGTACGGCCAGGACGACCTGTTCGGCGGTCTCGGCCCGGCGACCGGGACGAACATGGCCTTCTCCGAGCCGATCCCCGACATCGCGGACTGGGACAAGGCGGTCAAGCTGGCTTTCGAGCGCGAGATGCTTGGCCTGTATGTCTCGGACCACCCCCTCAACGGGGTGGAGGGGGTCATCGCGGCCCACCGCGACATGGCCCTGGCCCAGCTGGCCGAGGCCACCGAGCCGGCCAACCGGGTGCGGCTGGCGGGGATGATCACGTCGGTGGTGCGCCGCCAGACGAAGAAGGGCGCCGCCTGGGCCCAGGTCACCGTCGAGGACCTCGACACCTCGGTCACCATCCAGGTCTTCCCGCAGGCCTACAACGAGTACGCTGCCGCGCTCGTGCCCGACACGGTCGTCCAGGTCGTCGGCGGGGTCCGGCCCCGCGACGAGGGGGTGGACTTCTCCGTCGAGCGGGTGATCCCCATCGACCTCGACGCCGACGCCGGCGGCTCGATCACGGTGAGCCTGCCCGCCTCGCGGGTGACCCGCTCGGCGATGGATGCGCTCAAGCGCACCCTCGGGGCGTACCCGGGCGCCTCGCAGGTCTGGTTCAAGATGATCAACTCGCATCAGACGAAGACCTACCGCCTGGCCGACAAGGTGACCGTCTCCCTGGAGCTGGTCAGCGACCTGAAGGCGCTGCTGGGCGCGAGCTGCGTGGAGCTCGGGGGGGCCTGATGAGCCAGCGGGAACTGACGCGCGGCCGGCTGCGGCGGATGCAGCCCTGGATGATCGTCTACGCCGGGACGGTGGTGGTCGTCGCCCTGGTGGCCGGCATCCTGTGGAACCGGCTGGTGATGCTGCCGGCGTACGTGATCTCGGACGAGTACCGGGCCGTCATCTCGGAGGCCGGCCTGAACGAGATCGTGGCCACGGATGTCTACTACGCGCTGATCGGCGCGGTGGCCGGCCTGATCGTGGGCATGGTGGCCTGGCTCCTGTTCCGCCGCCTCGGCTGGGTGGTCGCCGTCATCGCGGCGGGCGGGGCGGCCATCGCCGGTCTCATCACCCGGCAGGTGGGCGAGGTCATCGGTCCCAAGGACTTCGCGCAGCGGATCGCCGCGGCCACAAGGGCCGATCGGGTGACGGTCGACTTCACCGCCCATACCTGGGTGACGCTGGCGGTCTGGGTCGGCATGGCCGCCGTACCGGTCCTGATCGGCTCGTTCGTCCGGCACGAGGAATGGATCAACCACGTCCCGCAGGCCGCCCCCCTGCCCGACCGGGACGATAGCGACCTCGGGTAGACTGGGCCGGGTGAGACTGATTGACGCCCGGCAGGCGGGCGATGATGACTTGAGCGCGATCCTGCCCCGCGGCGAGTTCGACGTCGCCGCCGCGATGGCGGTGGTGACCCCGGTCTGCGAGGCCGTCCGCCGCGACGGCGAGGCCGCCCTGCGGCTCTACAGCGAGCGCTTCGACAAGGTGGTGCCGGATCGGTTCCGCGTCGAGGTGGCCGAGGCCGCCCGCGCGGCGGCGGATCTCGACCCGGTTCTCCAAGCGGCGCTGGAAACGGCGATCGAGCGGCGCCGGGCGGTGGCCGCCGCCGAAGCGCTCCCGGACACCGGGGTGTGGCTGGACGAGGGCGCCTTCGTCGGCATCCGCTCGATCCCCGTGCGCCGGGTCGGCCTCTACGTGCCCGGTGGCGTGGCGCCGCTGGCCTCGTCGGTGATCATGAACGTCGTCCCGGCCCAGGTGGCCGGGGTTGCCTCGCTGGCGGTGGCCTCCCCGCCCCACCCGGCCTTCGGCGGCCTGCCGCACCCGACCATCCTGGCGGTGTGCCACCTGCTCGGCGTCGAGGAGATCTACGCCGTCGGCGGGGCCCAGGCGATCGCCATGTTCGCCTACGGGGTGCCCGGGCTGTGCGCGCCCACCGACATGATCACCGGGCCGGGCAACATCTACGTGGTCGCGGCGAAACGCCTGGTCAAGGGCGTAGTCGGGATCGATTCCGAGGCCGGCCCGACCGAGATCGCCATCCTGGCCGACGACACGGCCGATCCGGGGTTCATCGCCGCCGATCTGGTGAGCCAGGCCGAGCACGACCGGCAGGCCGGTTCCGTGCTGGTCACCGACTCCGAGACGCTCGCCGACGCCGTCCTGGCCGAACTGGACAAAGCCGCCGCCACGGCCCACACCGACCGGGTCGCCCCCGCGCTCGCCGGGCGCCAATCGGGCATCGTGCTGGTGCGGGACCTGGAACAGGGCATCGCCGTCGTCGACGCCTACGGCGCGGAACACCTGGAGATCATGACGGCCGACGCCGCCGCGGTCGCGGCGCGGATCAGCAACGCCGGGGCCATCTTCGTCGGGGCCTACTCCCCGGTCTCCCTCGGCGACTACTCGGCCGGCTCCACCCACGTACTTCCGACTGCGGCCACCGCCCGGCATTCATCCGGTCTCACGGTGCGCTCGTTCCTCAAGACCGTCCACGTGATCGACTATTCCAAGCCCGCCCTGGCGAAGCTGGCGGGCGGGATCGAAACCTTCGCCCTGGCCGAGGATCTCCCGGCCCACGCCGCGGCGATCACCGTCAGGAGCCGGGGGTGAGGGCCCCCGCCTGGGAGGATCTGCCGCTGCGCCCGGAGGTCCGCGCCGCCCGCCCGTACGGCCCGCCGCTGCTCGAGGTGCCCCACCGGCTGAACTCGAACGAGAACCCCTATCCGCCGCCGCCGCACGTCCAGGCGGCGATGACCAAGGCGGCGGAGTCGGCCTGCCGGAGCGTCAACCGTTACCCGGACATCAACCTGACCAAGCTGCGGGCCAAGCTCGCGGCCTATCTGGGCCACGGTCTGACACCTGATCAGGTCTGGGCGGCCAACGGGTCGAACGAGATCATGATCCAGCTGCTGCTGGCCTTCGCGGGGCCCGGCCGGTCGGTGCTCACGTTCACGCCCAGCTACTCGATGTATCCGGAGTACGCCCGCGACACCCACACCGAGTTCCTCACCATGGAGCGGACCGGCGGCTTCGCCGTCGATGCCCACGCCGCCCTGGAGGTTATCGCCGCCCGCCAGCCCGCCGTGATCGTGATCGCCAACCCCAACAATCCCACCGGCACGGTGACCGGCCTGGACGTCATCGCGTCGTTCTGCGAGGCGAGCCACGGCATGGTGGTGGTCGACGAGGCGTACCAGGAGTTTTCCGCCGCCCCGACCGCGCTTGGGCGGCTGGCCGACCATGGCAACCTGGTCGTCACCCGGACCATGAGCAAGGCCTTCGCCTTCGCGGGCGAGCGCGTGGGCTACGCGGCCGCCGCGCCGGCGGTGATCGACGCCCTGCGGGTGGTCCGCCTGCCCTATCACCTGAGCGCGATCACGCAGGCCGTCGCCGGGGCCGCCCTGGACCAGGCGGGTGACATGCTGGCCGAGATCCGCCACCTGGTCGAACTGCGCGAGGCGACCATCGCCCGGGTCCGGGCGATGGGGTTCCCGGTCCCCGACTCGCAGGCCAACTTCTTCCTGCTGGGCGCGTTCGCCGACCGCCACGAGGCCTGGCAGCGCCTGGCCGATGCCGGCGTACTCGTCCGGGAGACCGGGCCGGCCGGCTACCTGCGGGTGTCGGTCGGCACCGATGACGACATGGACAGCTTCTGCGGCGCCCTGGCCGGGCTCGCGGACTTGGAAAGGCAGGCGTGATGAGCCGTACGGCCCGCGTTGAGAGGGTCACGTCGGAATCCGACGTGACCGTCCAGATCGATCTCGACGGCACCGGCGAGTCGTCGGTGGTGACTTCCGTCGGCTTCTTCGACCACATGCTGACGGCGCTGTCGCGGCATTCCCTGATCGACATGGATATCCGTTCATCCGGTGACGTCCACGTCGACGCCCACCACGTCATCGAGGACACGGCGATCGCCCTTGGCCTCGCCCTTCGGGCCGCCCTCGGCGACAAGCGCGGGATCGCCCGCTTCGGTGAGGCGACCGTGCCGCTGGACGAGGCGCTGGCCCATTGCGTGGTCGATCTGTCCGGGCGCGGCTACTGCGTTGTCGAGGGCGAATCGGAGGCGCAGGCCATGGCCCGGATCGGTGGGTCGGGCGTCGTCTACCCGGGCTCGATGACCCGTCACGTCGTCGAATCCCTGGCCTACAACGCCGGGGCCTGCATCCATCTGCGCCTGCTCGCCGGGCGGGACCCCCACCACGTCGCCGAGGCCCAATACAAGGCGCTGGCCCGGGCGCTGCGCTTCGCCTGCCAGATCGATCCGCGCGTCGAGGCGATCCCTTCGACCAAGGGCAGCCTGTGATCCCGCCGCCGCCCCGGTTCACGATCCTGCCCGCGATCGACATCCAGTACGGCCGGGCGGTCCAGTTGGAGCGCGGCGTCGCGGAGTCGGAGACCGTTTTCGGTGCCCCCGCGGACATGGCGAGCCGCTGGCGCGACGAGGGGGCCACCTGGTTACATCTGGTCGACCTGGACGCCGCCTTCGGCCGGGGCTCGAACGCGGCCCAGATCGCCGACATCGTGGCGGGTTCCGGGCTCAAGGTGGAACTGGCCGGCGGGATCCGCGACGACGCCTCGCTGGAGCGGGCCCTGGCGACCGGCTGCGAGCGCGTCAACATCGGCACGGCGGCGGTCGAGCGCCCCGAGTGGTGCGCCGAGGTGATCGCGGCCTTCGGGGACCGGATCGCCATCGCCCTGGACGTCCGGGGCGACGGGTTGGCCACCCGGGGCTGGACCACGACCGTACCCGGGTTGTGGGCCGTGATCGACCGGCTCAACGAGGCGGGGGTCCGCCGTCTGGTCGTGACCGACACCGACTCCGACGGCACGCTGACGGGTGTGAAGACCAAACGGCTCGCCCGGATCTGCGCCAGCACCCCGGCCGCGGTGGTGGCCTCGGGCGGTGTCGCCACGCTGGGCGACATCCGCGCCCTGGCCGCCCTGGCCCCGGCGGGGATCGAAGGGGTCATCGTCGGCACGGCCCTCTACGTCGGGAAATTCCGCCTGTGGGAGGCTTTCCGGGCGGCGGAGGAGGCGGCGGGCGGGCCGGACACGATAGAGTAAATCGGACATATCCAAGCAACGCGAACCGAAGGACGAATATGAGCGGGCATTCCAAGTGGGCGACGACGAAGCACAAGAAGGCCGCCAACGACGCCAAACGCGGCAAGCTGTTCGCCAAGCTGATCAAGAACATCGAGGTCGCCGCGAAGATGGGCGGCGGCGACGTGAGCGGCAATCCGTCGCTCTTCGACGCGATACTGAAGGCCAAGAAATCGTCGGTCCCGGCCGACAACATCGACCGGGCGGTCAAGCGGGGTTCGGGTGCCGAGTCCGGCGGGGCGGACTGGATGAACATCACGTACGAGGCCTACGGTCCCGCCGGGGTCGCGATCCTGATCGACTGCCTGACCGACAACCGCAACCGTTCCGCCTCGGATGTCCGCATCGCCGTGACCCGACACGGCGGCACGATGGCCGACGTCGGCTCGGTCGCCCGGCTGTTCTCCCGCAAGGGCCTCATCATGGTTCCCAAGAAGCAGGACAAGCGCCAGATCACCGATCTCGACCTGATGGAGGCCACGCTCGAGGCCGACCCGGAGTCGATCGAGGACCAGGGGGACAGCTTCGAGATCATCTGCGACCCGGCCCACCTGGTCAAGGTCCGCACGGCCGTCCAGGCGGCCGGCATCGAGTACGACTCGGCCGACATCGCCTTCCAGCCCTCCTTCACCTCCCCGGTGCCGGACGCCGACACCGCCCGCAAGCTCTACCGCATCCTCGACGCCCTGGACGACTGCGACGATGTCCAGGATGTCTACTCCAACGAGGACATCCCGGCCGAGGTCGAGGCCCAGCTGGAGGACGATTAACGCAACCGGCGTGGCGTACGGCCCCGCTGCTGGGAAGCCCACTAGGATTCGAACAGTTGTTCTGATGGAGGAGCCATGCTGGTTCTGGGGGTCGATCCCGGCCTGACCCGCTGCGGGATCGGCCTGGTCGAGGGTACGCCCGGCCGGGCCCGGCTGGTCGACGCCGGTGTGGTCCGGACCCCGGCCGGCCTGGCAACCCCGCGGCGCCTCCTCGCGATCGAAGCGGGACTGGAGGAGTGGATCGCCCGGGCCCGCCCCGACGTCGTCGCGGTCGAGACGGTCTTCGCCCAGCACAACCTCGGAACCGTCGTCGGCACGGCCCAGGCGGCGGGTGTGGCCATGCTTGTCGCCGCGCGTCACGGGCTCGAGGTCTTCTCCCACCCCCCGTCGGAGGTCAAGGCGGCGACCACCGGCTCGGTCAGGCGCCTGGTCCATGTGGTGCGGGGACTGACCGACGCTGACAATGTGGCAGCCGGGTACGGCACCGTGACCTCGCGGGCGTGCCTGCGCTGTCATGCGGACGCGATCGAAGGCGTCACGACGCCGGTCGGGCAGACGACGGTGCGGATGTCGCATGACGAGCCACTTGAGGCAGGCATGGCGTGTACCGTCTGTCACGCGTTCAACGAGGTCCAAGAAGTCGGCGCTCCCGACCGCGGTATGGAGGTGTGCCTGAAGTGCCACGATAACCAGACGGCTGCGGCGACGTGCACGACGTGCCATGTGAAAAGTCCGCTGATGTATGCGCGCAGTGCCCAATGGTCGTTCGCCGCACCGCTGCTCGCCAACACCGATCCGCGCCAGTCGTGCTATCGCTGTCATGACCCCGATCCGTGTGACAGGTGCCACGGCATCCGGATGCCGCATCCCGAGAGCGTCGTGAAGATGAACGTCACCCGCGGCGGGCATAGCGACCTGGCACGCGAGGCGGGTGTGACGGTCTGCTTCAACTGTCACGATGGGCGCTCGACGATGGGTGCAACCGACTGCTACGCGTGCCACGAGAAGGGCGCCTTCTAGCACGTCTCACCGCGTAGCGGATCGCCGCGATACGCTGAGCCGATGCGAGCTCATGATGCGCCCCCGAGGGCGTCCACGAGGGCGTCCAAGGCACCCCCGCTGCTGTTCATACCCTCTCGACGTCCTCTTGTCACCCCTGCCGTATACCGGCTGATAACAAGCGCATTGTCGGTAGTATTTGCGTGCCAAAAGTGCTAGGATAGTCGATGACGCTATGCGTCATTAGTTCCGATGTTTGTCTCATGCGGAGGGAGGTGTTATGAATGAGGAATACATCTAGCTATACCATCCTAAAAGAAGGAGAAAACCACATGAAAAAACTTGTTGTTTTTGCATTGGTGGTGCTGTTTGTCTTTGCGTGTGCAGCCATTGCCAGTGCAGGACCCTATCCTGGTGGTCCCGCCCCGTTCGCGGGTGCGCAACTTGAGAATCCTGAGCGTCCCGAAGCGCCTGGTTACCTGGCGTGGGGCAGCGCGATGGATCAAATGGACGATGTCTGGAACGATCCGGTCAACGTCGACGAGTTCCCCTGGTTCATGGATGCGGACAACTACGGCAACCCGCACGGTGGGTATATCACCTCCACCACGAAGTGCGCCG
>Ga0209628_10002078_pt1 | contig 13394 bp, 6 predicted proteins | sample TergutCu122P4_FD_187285 | JGI IMG/M metagenome (GOLD analysis project Ga0209628, IMG submission 187285) | Cubitermes ugandensis P4 segment gut microbial communities from Kakamega Forest, Kenya - Cu122 P4 (SPAdes) (version 2) | ecosystem: Host-associated > Arthropoda: Insects > Digestive system >...
GCGGAAATTCTGTGTAGCTGTATTGGCTTTCAATTCGATAATAAGATCATGTGACGCGTTCTATTATTCTTCATTCACAGCGAATACTTGGCCAACAAACTATAAAATCTGTGTCTATAGCACGAGGATTGTTTCCACGGTATCTGGAATATACAGTTATACACGGTCGCCTCTACAGGAAATGTTAACACTGACGAGCTGTGAACTGTGAACACATCGAATACGGTTTCAACGAACACAAGAATCAGCAACGGCCAGACAATATACCGTATAGGATATACAGAATTTATAGAACCTAAATACCATAACTCTTTGGTAAAAACGAAACTGTAATTCCATATTTTAAACATGGAAAAGATGAAGATCAAGATTTCTCTCTTCGTAAATGTATCATTTGTAATACGGTACATGGGTACAAGGTTCAGTGATTTTGGTATGTGGACACAAGAAAATATCACAACTGGTTCTTACTGAAATTCATATACGATCGCCTTCGTGTGCAATGTACAATACGAAGTCTACACATTTCCAATACCAGTAAGCTGTTAATTATAACCGCAAAATAAGACAAACCATGTTCTTCCGTTCTCATCAGTTCTACCCTGAAGACAGCGGTAGTATGCTCCTCTGAACTTTGTAATACTTCTTCATTATTACATGGCGTCAAAAACCACACCACAAGGTTTCTGTTTTCAACATACAAACGCGTTTATAGTAAGTTACAAACAATGTTAGTCCCACCGCGACAGTACACAATAAATTATGGTCATCCAACCCCATAGCCAAGACAGACTGCAGGCGGTAGCCAGTCGCCACGTTTATTTAACACATGTTTCCTCCAAAAGTTTGATTTTTAAAACTACGCCACGGAGTATTTCAGAAACCTAAATTAATAGTGTTCCGCCCAGCAATGTGCACGACCTCCAGAATGTTACTGCTGAAGGTACAAGCTGTTGGCCACATTCACAACAAGTTGGCAAATGTCGGTAGTGCTGAACACTTTTGGAACGTCAACTCTACTATCTTGCACTAATCATAATTACGTGAATAGTTTCAAGAATAACACTGAAAATAATGGTAGTATAAGTCTGGTCTTCTACGTTTTCAACAATGCATACTAGAATTCGTCCGCTTCTTAGCAATATATTTAAAATCGATCGCAAATTTCTTTTGTTTTTCGTGTAGATGATATTTTTCTGCGTAACTTAGCAACGGATATACAATAAATATCTATATTCTAGACGAGAGATTTTTTTACTTATGTCGTGAAAATATAATTAATGGACATACGCCTTCATGCCAAGTGTAATTTTTGTCAGATTTTAACCGAAAATGGAATATTTCGACAAATTTTCGTAAAAATCCCCAGTATAAGACTTCACAAAAATCCGTCCCCTGGAAGTCGCGTTGTTCCAAGCAAACAGATGAAGGGACAGACGACTACAGTAATCACCGTTAGCAAACTATTTGCTGATGCATCAACAAAAAGGTCAACTCCCTGTTACGAGTCACATTAAGCCAAAACACCCAGAAGTATGTTATGAACCCAAGGCCTCACTTTGTTCACAATGCATTAAACTGAAACGATTTACACGTAAACTTTTCAAATAATAAGTAAAGAAGTAATAACCACAAATAATGTAAACCGCTAGCGAAGAGAGTGGCATCTACGTGTACAGTCTCCACTGAAACCAACTAGGATATGTACTCGTGTACTGACAAATACCTGTAACATTTATTATAAAATTTTACTATCGCTGCGTTGTTAATTGCTGTTTCTCCTATTGGGCTTACCACATTCAAGTGTACGTCTTTCTGTCGTGAGGCGCAAGTATGAAGGCTAATATCAAACATATTGCACAAGCAGTCGTGGATAAGTGACGACGTACGGCTTTCCAGTGTGGAAATTGGTCGCCGACAGAACGTGCAAATTAAGAAATTAAACAGAATCCATTACGCAGGTGAGATCTGGAGTTCTCACAGCGACGATACCCAAGCTTAAGTCCTCTTGTATATGACGCTGCCTTGCTGGATTATTATTGCATTGTTTGACACTAAACATAAAAATTACACGTCGGGAACTGATAGCCCAACGACAAAGCGTCCCATCCGAGGAAGCTTGAAACTTCTCTGGAAGAGATCTGTTGGATATGGTCGCCGGCTCTTGTAAACATGACAACGTACATTGGAAATTCATCAAAGGTGACGAATTTCGAGACCATTCGAGCGAATATCCGTTTCTCAAGAACTGATTTGGTTAGCTGATTGGTTGGTTGGTTAGTTGCTCATTACGGTCATCGGATATCGTCTATCATCAAACGGATTCAACCCAAATCGATAAGGCGCATCAGACATGCACGCGGCCTAACTATTGCCCTCAGTCATAACGATGCATCTCTGTGGACACATCTGAGACAGACAGCTACCAACAGCGTATTGTGCAATAGTAAGGTCGAATGTCAACAGTGATATAGCATGATATAAGTCACTACATTTCCTATGCACGTATGATTGTTTCTTCATGTACGTGAATAGAACTTGAAATGATGACGATTTTTAACTATGTAAACAATAATCACTGGAATATTTTAAGTGAAGAAATTTATCGCACACTGTATAGTTAAACACAGTGCAAAAGGAGTCTGTAATCTTGTTCTTCCTAAGTTCACAATGAAAACAAACAAACACACACACACACACACACATTCCAGGAGAGATAACACACCTTTCGGAATGTGTCCGTGCATTTGTTGTATCATTGTTTAAACAAATTGGATTGTGGTCAGATGTAACTCTGCTGTATCTAGTATTGAAGTACTGGAGGTATTTGAGAACTAGAAAGAATTTTGAAAGAGGTTTGTTTTGTCCCTCCCCAGCCCCATATAGAAATAAACGCCACCCACGAATGGCTGAAGACACGTTGTATGTTAGTTCTAAAACACTAATATAGTTAAGAAAGAAATAATTATTGACATAAATTAACCAACACATTGAGCAAAAACAACCCGATTTATTCTTAAGCAGAAGAGCGAAAATTTGATAGAAGTTAAATATTAATTAAATTACACAATGTATGTACTTCAAGGCACCAATCAGGAATAGCTTTATACTCCTACTCGTCGGAAAATGTGAAGTAAAAAAAAAACAAAGAACATTACAAACACGTTACATAAGATAATGGAGCCAGGGAAAAGTAAAAAAAAAAAAGTATAATTTTCTAAAACTGAACGTATATTTCAAGAAAACTGTGCTTGTACTTAGACGTTACTTTCGTGTTCTGCTTTACAGCCTGCTGACCTTAGTCAAGGCATTTGCTTGTAGACAGTGGACAATTTTCATGCAGCAACACTGAAACATTTAAACATCAAATTCAAATTTGTCGCTGTGTGACAGACAGTTTTCCCAACATTCAGAACACGAGTGCGAATCGACTTCAGAATCATTAGCAGCAATCTTTAGCTAAAGTCTTTGCCTTTTATTCCTATTCAAGAAGGATTTTTTGGCTTTATTTCTTCGGTTTTTTGGCATCCTGTTATTTGATTTAAATAAACCCTGAGGATGATAAGACAGTGGTCTGTTGTGTGACAGTCTGTTCTTTAGCATAAAACCCATATGAACTCACTGAGAAGTAACATCATTCATTACGGCCCCAGCCTCGAAACTACTGGCGTCCAAAACTGACCTTTGGTGGTCAACTGTAAAATTGATAAGCAACAGACGCTAGACCATTGCCTTGATATTCAGACATATAAACGTGGGCTGAAAATTCTGAGTCTTTTGGTGGATTTACTGCAAGTATCTCATGTCGGATATTGCTTTTTCAGCGCAGATCTGGCAAATATATTGCTGTATAGATATTTGTGGCGAATTATTATATACGCTGCTCATACCTGTTTTAGAGTACGAATTGACAAGCCTTTATGTGCGTTACTTTATCAGTGCCAATCTGATAAATACAGTGTCAGTGACAAACCAGTGCGGATTTTATTTGTTACTGGTTGGTATTCATATAGTCTCTTCAAAATGTATTGACTGGGTTACATCAGCGTCACTTAACCTACGGAGGATTATTATTTTATTGGCTCGTTTGAGATCAGTGGCGAATAAATACTGTAAGCATAGAGGTCGACTGTTTAACTTGTGGGATTAGCGTCTTCTGCGCCAAATCGTCAGATTTCCATCTCCTATACAGGGTTCTGTTTGGGAACTCGCAATGATTAGATGCCTCTCTAAGACCAAAATCGCCTTGTTCTAAACGCTTTACGGCATTCTTCAGACATTCCAAGGTCCGTCGATGTCGAACTAACTACCAACTTTATGCACGCAGTTCCTTAGCACGTCTTAACGGGGTTAAATAGACAAAAAATACACTGTATACGTATTATTATAAAATACGCTACAAACGTTACTGAAACGTATAAATATCACGTATCACTTCAGATATGTATAGAGAGCTGTTTTCCGTAGCGTGTCATCTCTCCGTTGGAAATGTGTTTTATCTGTACCAATTTTCAGGGGAGAGACGCCACACTTTCCTCCACAGCTTACGAATATTCAATGTGGGTGAAACGTACATGGAGCTAAGGTTACATGTGATTCTCCAACGGCACAAAATTTATAAACATAACTAATGAAGGCAGTGACACACGAAATAAGAACGTCGTACCAACTGACGAAAAAATACCGACTATTACCTGGCTTTATAATAAATGGTGAACACCAATCACGAGCGACTAATGCACGTCAGTACGTAAGGTAACCAATCCAATGGTGGAATGTGTGCATAACTTCATCCCGGTGACAGAAATTTGAAATCCAGAAAGTGTGGCGTCTCTCCCGGGCGTGGCAACTCTCCCGTTATGACTAAGGATTGTACATGTACAAGAGACATTCAAACGGAAACCGGCAAAATTATGTAAAGTGATTTACTGCAAAAACAGATACAGTACGAAGACACTAATCTACAATGTAGTTCCCCCCACGATCTCAATACCCCCATCAACGATCTACTAAGGTACAAATTTCTCGGAAAAAGAAGTCTTTTGTTTACTGTACCAGTTAGTCATGCACCGCTACCTTTACTTCCTCATCCGATACGAAGTGACGTCCACGTAGAGCGTCTTTTGGGGTCCAAAAGAGATAAAAATCGCTGGGTGTGAAATATGGTGAATATGGCGTATGGGTTAACACCTCCAGTTTAAAATCCTGCATCTTTTTCACAGTTTGACGGGCTGTAAGATGTCGGCCATTGTCATGCTGCAGACAATCGCCAGAACAGAACAAACCACGGCCTTGTCTTCGAATTGCTGGCTGAAACTGATTCCGAAGCAAATCACTATACCTCTCACTGTTCATTGTTTGTCTTTGCTCCAAGTAGTGTTCAAAAATCACATTATAAGAGCCCGTTTCGTATTACGAATAATATACAAATTTTTGTATTCATTTCAATGACCTTCGTACATAAGTAAGATGCATGGACCATACAGACGAGGACAGACAGCTCCAGTGTGCGGTTACAGACGCATATACCGCGATAATGATCCTTAGCAGTATTAGTATTTCGTTTTTGAGAAACCTTTTTCTTCAGTTTTCTTGTCACCTTCATATGCAACTTACTGTTTTAAGACTCACTGCTGAGCATTATATTTTATTGTCCTTTAGAGTTTTTCATCCTATAATTTTGTAACTCGTTGGGGTCTATTATTTCTTCTTGACCTCGACAAGCATTCATGCTACTTTTTATGAATCGCTCCTCACCTATTTCTTATTGTTAACAACAATCATTCATTCTGCTTTTAACTCCCTGCTCACTATTATTTCTTGTCCTCTACAGTCATTCATCCTCTTTGTGACTTGCTGCTGACTGTTATTTCTTCTCGCCCTCTCCTATTATTTATCCTACCTTTTTGTGACTTCCTACTGACTAATATTTCTTCTTGTCCTCTATAGCCTTTAAGCCTATCTTTTTGTGACTCACTATTGACAATTATTTCTTCTTGTTCCTTTTCAGGTTTATACAGTTTCAGCCTTTCTTGTACTGTTACTTTCTCGTTTTATTCGTGTTCTTTTCACATTCCATACACTGCGAAGATATATACGTATATATATATATATATACATATATAAATAAAAGGCTGTATTTTCCATGGATACAAGCTTTAGTCGAAGCGACACTAGAATGTGGAATACGTCATAGAACTACAAAGTGTACAACACCAATACAATCAAAGTTACAGTACTTTCAGTCTAAACACAACTGTTCATTTACTGCACAAAACACCTAAATGTTTCGGCTATAGAGCACAGCCACCATCAAGCTGTTTGGAAGAGTTGTGTGGTTTGAGATATCAAAAACTTACAGATGTTATATAAAAGTACATAAAATACATAATGTAGGTAGTTAGTCTGGGGAATAAAATTAATAGTAATTATGCAAAATTATGTTTTGAAATTAATAAAACAATGACAATATACTAATAATGAGTTTTGAATGTTAAAAGTGCCGAGCGCAGTGGCCGCGCGGTCTAAGGCGTCGGACTGCGCCGCTAGCTTCCTAGGACTGTAGGTTCGGATCCCGCCGGGGTCATGGATGTCTGTTTCTTCTAAAAGTGTTGTGTGTTGTCAGGTAGAGGTCTCTGCGTCGGGTTCGTCCAGAGGAGTCCTACCGAGAGTGGTGTGTGTCTGAGTGTGATCGTGAAGGCTCGATAATGAGGAGGCCTTGAGCCACTAGGGGCTGTTGCGAAATAAAAAAAAAGTTACAAGTAGGGAGAAAGTATAGGCACTTCTAGTGGAGAAGGGCAGTGTATAACTTATTTCTTTATTTACAGTGGTCACGTGTTGTGACGTAGAAACTTCTTGACTATGTTGGGGTTTTAATTCCGTTGTTATACGTGGCAGCTTCAAAATGTTCCCGGAATCACTTTATTTTTTAGAAACACAACACAGTACAATCATCCAAGCTACATTTCCTTCAAAACGGTTCCCATGTGGAACTATACACTTCTACCATCGACTGCAAAGGTGTTGGAAACATTTCTGGAAGCCATTCTGTGAAAGCCTTTCAGTCTTCCGTCGCATTCTTAATTATGTCAGAAGCATCACAAAAGCGCCGTCCCATCAATGTTGATTTAAATCAAGGAAACAGGTAACGATCAGACTGAGCCAGATCAGGAGCGTGGGGGATACTCCAGCGCGGTCACATTGTTCTTAGCTAAGAAATCCTTGACCAAAACCGACCGGTGTGCAGGAGCATTGTCAATGAAAACCAACTGTTGGTTCTCCATTCCTCGGGGCGTTTCCTCCTGACCGCATCCCTAAGGCGAGGAAGGATGTTAATGTATACATTTCTTTACTCACAGCTACTTTCAGGGATGAAGGGCACATATACCAGCTATTCCTGTAAAGTACACCAGCGAATTCCGGAAACTTTTGAAGCTTCTATGTATATTGCAACCTGAATTAATACATCCATTTTACTATGTTGAATTGTTGATGAAGAATGTTGATTTAAAGTGAAATAAATGATAAATTTAAAACTAATTCTTTTTTAAAAAAAAACCTACGTGTTACTTGAATATGTGATCCAAACGTTAATTTACCTTTCGAATTCCAAGTTTATTTTTACATAAATTTACGAGACTCACTTCCACGTTGTACGAGTATATTGTAGATGGTTGTGGCACGTCTTTCTGTTGTCTGAAAGACTACTGTGTGTGTGTTTCAACTTCCCTGGGGAATTGGAAGGGGGTGATATTCCAAGTCAATGACCTTCACCTACAACGAAAGCTTCAAAGATTTTGTTAGGTTGTACTGTATCTTTTTCACTCAATTATCTCGCATGGTTTCTTTATAGACGTAAAAATTTTCTATGGTATTTATGTGGGTACCCTTTACGTTAAAATTCAAGATCCGCATGTTCTCCAAATTACCAAAAGAATTACCTTATTCTAAGAGATTTTGTGCGAATTTTGAGATGGAATTGTTATGCGAAAGGTAGGTTTACATTTAGCAAAGTGTAGGGTATTTGGTCTTTGGATGGACAGGTCACTATAGTTAATTACGTTATAACTTTCTGTTTCTAGGGTGAAACGTCACTTAGGGTTACTTCCGCTATGTTGATAATATTCTCATTATATAATATATTCCTCTATAACTGACACAAATACATTTATCGCGGATTTCAATCACATTCACATTCACATTCACATCTTTCCGTGACCTCTACATTTGCATATTTTTCCATCCACACTTTTCTTTCAGAGTCGCTTTGTGTGCCAACATTATTTATACTGTGAAACATGTTTTGTGTGTACTGCAAACATAAACATCGCCTGTTGCCCTCTTTCTACCTTACTCCTTAATCCTCTTACGTTCATATATTTCTACCAAAATAATGTATCGTATTTTTCTCATTTTTCTTATATCTGTGTACAAAAGCAAACAAAGTGTTTTCTAGCACCATTAGTAATAGCCTTTAGACCTTGTTTGTGCATGTAATGCGAACTGAAAACGGAACCGCAACCACGTCGTTCTATAACAGGCAGTGTCGAATGTCACCCGGAGACCACGCCACAATAAACACTCACCTTCTTAGTGCCCATACTCCATCACAGTATGTATTTTTATTTCAAAAATGTTATAAAAACGGCTTACTCTATTTACTTTTTTTACTTGAACTGTGTGAGGGATGTAAAATAATGATTCGTATAAAAGCCGAAGTATTAATATATTTGAGAAATTAAGCGCACAACACAAAATAAACTCCGCTGAGAATCCAGTAAACTTGGCGCCAGAGGAAACTAAGAGATTTGAACTGTTTACTTGTATTACTATTTGTTCTCGATAGGATCCATGATAAGGTGACGGAATGGCAGCCTGTTTTAAGCGAACACGGTAGGAATGGCAGCCTGTTTTAAGCGAACACGGGAGCCGTATGGGATAATAATGTGCAGTAGCAAACGTATAAGGTACGTAACACAGGCTACCAGTGTTTCATACAAGCTGCTCACCTTATTATAAAGATTACCGAATTCGATCACGAGTGACACAACACTCAGAAACAGACGCAAGATACTGCAAAGCCATGTGGGTTTAATTTATTCCTTTAAGGAGGTTCTTTACTTCGGAGTTTATGTATTAGTGCACGTCTTTCGTGATTTAACAGATTTTTATAAAAATTGATATGTCATTAATCTTACACGACTGGTAATTCTACTGTGTGAAACTTTCACTAAACTTCGTATGAAACGCGTCGGTAACACTAGACACTTCCAAAGAAAGAGCGTGTAAATGGATAAGACCTTTATGTAGTGTAGTTGAATAGCCGACAACAAGAATATAAGGAACGAAAGCAAGCAACTTTCGTACCACATATCATCTAAAACTCTAAACTTACAATCGCAGTTAGCTGGGTGTTTTATCGGGTTTATTCCGAAGTCCCATACTGTATGGATACATCCGCAGGTATAAAACTGCACATGACTAGATTGAAAATATTTACAGAACAGGAGCAGCGTTAATAATGAAAACAAACGCCAAATTCCCGAAGGATGCAGGGCAGTATAAATTACGATTCCTCGGAAAAATAACATTTATCAAGCCATATGAACGAGGGGAAACAGCGTAATAAATTACGTTCACATTAATTAACTTGTTTACTTTTCGGAGTATTTTAACTAAGAATTCAGTAACCTACCAAAATTTTTGTCTACATCCCCCCCAAAAGGGCAATCGCTTACTCAAAGACAAACATGCTACACTGCTGGAGTATTAAGACCCTTCCATATAAGAAAGAGACTGCAAATGCTGTACTCCTGAAGAGTAAACAGAGTGTACCAGGGAGTTCTTTACTTTCGAAATGCTGTAAAATTTCTAGGTAGCCGCTTAAATGCGAGGTCATTTTCGTCCGTAAGAAAATGACGGCCTCCCTCGCTCATATACTCCCAACCGCATTACGTGCAGCTCTTTTATATCGAATTTCACTTAAATCGGACAGTGAATTTTAAAAGTATGTACAGAAATTCAGTTACGCCCCCAAATACAGCACGTCTTTCACTGCACAGATATTCATGAAACAAACATTCTACACGTTTTTATTCGCACATCCTATATAAAATTTTATCCATTCTAAGGATTTCCCTGAAATTTTTATATTGCCGACTTTTATGAAAAATCTGTCGAAAAACTCCAAATTTGGTTCAGGTTGGAAAAAATATCGGGCACTTTACATGAAAACCTAAGTACACGTATAATCATACCAGTGTATTTTTCTATACATCATATGAAATAAAAATATAATAACAGGAAACATTTATAAAAATGCAATTCAAAACCTAGGTTATGGTGTCACTATTTTAGCAAAATTTTACAAAATGAATGTAAGTCTCCATTAATAAAGAGTTAATTAGTTTTCAAAATTGCTTCGGTGTTCTATCTCGGCCTTGCGAGGGAAAGATTTGCAAGACGTTATCCCATTGAAATGTCTAGGCGAGCAACATAACATTGTGTCGCGGACAACATGCTGCCCACGAGCTACGGGTTGCGCGGGACTGCCCTACACTGTAGGCAATACTGTGCAGTGTATCGAATTATGATTGTTAGCGTATCAGACTAAGGTTATTATAATAACCTTACTTATGTATCAAGTTTAGTACTTCTTTAGGGAGACGTCATGACTGTACAATTTTCACTTTCATTTTTTAATTGGCTTTGGTTATTTAAACGACGAAACCTGGTTTGAGAAGCCTCGTTTTAAGCAAACAGTGACTCCTTCTAAACGCACGTTATCCTTGTTTACATTTTTAAACCCCACTTTTGAAACAAGCTGAATGCTCATAATGCGTAAGAGTAAACGAACATTGCCGTTTCCCATGCGTTGGAAGCTAATCGGCTTTGGCAACATAGATCATTAGCTTTACATTCACATTGTCAGTTGCTTGACATACTTATAAACAGCAATGATAAATATCTGTGCCAGCATACCGTAACAGCAGTCGCGTTAGTTGCAAGATTTGGGTGCACGAAAAACTGCCACTGTAATTTTTGTCACAACTTTCGTTCCTATCGATTTGAACGTCAAATATACAGTATATATTTCAGACTCGATGTATGACATACCGTACGTTTTACACCAATGTCAAAATGCATGTGAACGAGATGGATTTTGTGTATGTGTCTCATAATTTTAAGGGGAATTTTAGGTCGATGACACTGTGACGTCGCAACTGATACCACTTGACTTCTGTGCGTGTTTGAAATGAGAAGGAACTGCCAGTCTGGCAGCATGTTAAAAACTTGACACATAGCAAAATAGAAATCATAAATTTTCTAAAAAAGGTATTACAGCACAAGAAAAATTGGTGTGTGATAAATATAAATTTATTTGATATCTAAAATCTATATTTGATTCGTAATTAGACGAGTTTGTTTCACAAAATGTACACGTAATGGAAAAAGTACACACCACTTAAGAGTTGACGCACCTCTTGGCAGTATCTTTCTACTTTTAAATCCATATAATAATAAAGAGCAGCATGATGTTCCTGCGAAATCTTCAGGAGCCAGTAACTCTAGCGACAATCCATCTAGCGTCTCCTAATATTTTTGTCAACAGGTCTTCGACAAATACGCGCGTTGTTCCACCATTCTTCCTTGTAAGGCAGTAAAAACAACATGAAGCAATGCAGCCGTTTAGCTTTCAGTATGACTGACGAAAATTTTGTATGGAGATGGGCAATAAGTATAGTTGATCTGCAACATAATTGTATGTGTTAAAAATCACAAACACGCAAACGGTGTACAACTTTGACATATTTGACAAAAATTTTATGCAGTTGGAATCTGTGAATATCGTACAATGAATTTTGCCGAATAAAGAAGTATTAACTGCTATTTCAGTGGCTAGTTCTTGCCATTCTCTCTAAGAGACAAGTGGATTATATCATTTGAAAGAAACCAGAAGAGTTCTTGAAGAATTTCACATTTAGGAGAGGAGGTAAATGTGAAACAACAGATTGGGTGATGTTAAACACCTCTGCAGGATTATACACTACATTACCTCACGCCTTACAGCAATATATAGCAAATAAACTGAAACTTAACACAGCGTTGCAGGTAGAATTCCCCCCCTCCTCCTCCTCCTCCTCCTCCAAGATTGAGAGCGGAGATGAAAACAAACAAGTAACAATGTTTCCTGAAATCACTACAATTTCGTACGCCCAAAAACTCAAAACTATGTAATGACATTTTAAATAAAGTTCGGACCTAACGACCTCGCCTTCTCACCTGTGCACCAACAATCCAGTTATACGACGTACAATACACGGCCTCTGAAATACTACACACGAGATCAACGTCTGGAATCCCATTGTTTTTTATTCAGCAAGATCAAGGAGCGCACACATAAGACAGGTGACTGAATACAAACAACAGCCACTGAAGAAAGCGGGGAAGAGAAATATGTAAATATATATAACCCCATATTCTTGAAGAAGAAAAAAATACACAAATCACTGCGAAATAAATAAGTTAAAATGTCTCATATATAGCTATATGCTCCACTTCTCGTTTCTCTTATATCTCTCCATTTTAGAATCTGTTCTCTGATTGCTGTACACTCTATTCAACAAAAAACAAGAGGCCTGATATTTCGTACGTCCCGCTCAGGCAGTGACGTGAGGTACAGTTGTCATCATAATTCGAGTCGTTTTACTTTCCCCATATTTGTGCATGCATGGCGTTTCTCTGTTTTCCATTCATTAAATCAATCACGCCTTGTATATATTAACCAAAGACACCAATAAATTCGCTTACTATGAATTAAATGTCATTAATTTTCCGAGGCCTGTGGCTTGCTAGCTCTGCTTCCACGGATGGATGTTGCGAAAGGGTGGTTGTTTTCCACACCCGAAGGTAGCCAAGCGCGTTAACGCGTGGTGGCAATACTCTTCGGAAACAAACTACGTAGGTCGTACCGAAAGTCATGAGCAACAATTTTTTGTAAACATGCTTTATTATTGACAAACCAAATAGACCAGCTTAATCTACATAACTTTCTTTATTTTTCCACACAATCGCCACTTCTTTGTACACATTTTTTCCAGCGTTCTGGAAGTTTGAAAATGCCCCTGCGGTAGAACTCCTTTCCAACCATCCGAAGACACTGACGCACTGCTTTTTGAATTGCCTCCGTTGTCTCATAACGTTGTCCAAGCAGCTGATCCTTCAGAAATCCGAAAAGATGGTAGTCGGAGGGTGCCATATCAGGGCTATAGAAGGGGTGTGGAAGAACTTCCCACCCTATCTTTGCAATTGCTTCCGATGTGAGGCAAGCGGCGTGGGGATGAGCGTTGTCATGCAGGATGATGATGTTTCGTCCCGGACGTTTATCGCGCAAT